>Ga0123353_10002376_pt1 | contig 23375 bp, 18 predicted proteins | sample TergutLab28metaG_3_FD_92763 | JGI IMG/M metagenome (GOLD analysis project Ga0123353, IMG submission 92763) | Labiotermes labralis P3 segment gut microbial communities from Petit-Saut dam, French Guiana - Lab288 P3 | ecosystem: Host-associated > Arthropoda: Insects > Digestive system > Gut ... | reverse complement strand
CTGCTTGTTGTTGTTACCCACAACCCCAGTGAAGCTGTCTATCTTGGCGGAAGGATCATGATCCTTGGACAACCGGGAAAGGGGATCGTCTTTGATAGAAACATTGATCTTAGCCTGGAAGAAAGAGCTTTCGGTTCTGCAGCAGCAGGGGAACTGGAAAAAGAGATGATCCTTAAGCTCTCATAACGGCTTAGAATAATTAAAAAGCAGAAATCGTTCAAGTTTGGTTATCAGTATTTTTTTATTTCAAAAGTCGGTGCTTTAAATTTCCAGCATTCAACTTGCTAATAGCAGGCTTGCCAGTGCTTTTTTCAATTTGCTTGCGGGCAACTTTTGCAGCTTTTGCCCCTTCTTTAGCAATGGTCGCGCTTTCATTAAACCCGCTCGGCTGGCGTACAATCGATATATCCGTTGCAGCAACTTCGGCGAGCATATTCAATACCAATTCGGTATTGGTCATATTATCACGTAAATTTTCTTTTTTTAGTCCTTTAAATTTTTTATATTCGCTGGTTGTCATGTCGCTCCATGTCTTGCTCATCAAATCGGTAAGAGTTGCATATTCTTCGTTTTTCTTAACACCGCTTTTATCCCATTCGTCTGTCAGTGCTTTACGGACTTCGATAGACTTAATACGTTGGTTGATCCAGTTTTCGCTGTATCCCAAACGGCGGTAGTTTTGAATAGCGCGGTCTATTGACTGTTCAGGGTCAATAGTTTCGTCAATGTATTCATTTCCGACTTTGGCTAGCCACAGTTTGAAAGGTTCAGCTTTTTTGCTTGGTATGGATTGGATGAGACGTAAAATCTGCGCGGTGTCGGCGACATCGGTAAGATATTTTTTGCCATCGGCTGCTTCCAGTTTCAGTTGGTTAGTATTACTAACCAACTGACTTCCTTCATCTTTCAGTTTATTTTTAAGCCATTTCCAGTAATTTCTAACTTTTTCATAATCTGGCTGCTCTGTCAAAATACCTATAATATCTAAAATCGAAAACCACCACTTTTCAGCATCTTCATCCCAAATAGTGCGGACTTGCTTTTGCTCAAAAAGTTTGATTTTATTTTTTGGTTTATTCATTAGTTAATTTTATTATTTGCACGTGTATTGTTCAAGAGATATTTCTAATATGGATTTTTTGAGGATAGAATTTACGATAACTTTGATTGGAACAAGTTAGCTATTTTCCTGTCAGAGAGAGCCAATATAAAAAATATTACCTTAGGTTTCCATATAACATTCAACGTGTAAGATTCTGTTTGGCAACTCTTTAAAACTTATCATAATCTCATATCGTATGCTGATATAGTCATAATGATACTAAGCAGGATTATTTAATATTGATAAGAAAAACTCAAAACAACTGATGGGATTCAATCATCCATAAAAATTTCCATTTCAACATCAATGAGGCTTTCATTGTTATCTATTGTTTTGACTGTTCCGTAAATAAGTTTTCCTGCATCCATCAGTCTTGCAAGTATTGGATTTTTTTGTCGTGGGACATAGCCAAGTTTGTTGTTGTCCTGATCCTTGACAAGTATGGCTAATTCATCGTGCTTATTATCCGGCTCACGAACAAAACGCAATTTAGCGCCTATCTTGATTTTATCAAGCAGAGTATGAATATCATCCACATAATATGCTCCGGCAATCGAAGCAGAAATAAGAAATATCTCTCTGGAGAATGGCTTTCCGGCATCTAAAAGACTTTTTCCTGAATTCAGGAATGAAACTATATTTGTTTCATCAATACGTATTATTTCATTCATATCTTATTTTATCATCTGCTCCAAACGGGTTTCAAGATTATTGAATTGTTCCCGATATTCAGTCAACAGCTTTGATAATTCATCAATTTTATTTTGCATTTTTGTCTCATCCAGAAGCAGGTCTTTAATACAATATGGAAACGCGTCTTTTATTTTTTGGATTCCATTCATCAGATTTTCTTTTTCAATATGCAATAATTTTTTTCTTTCTTCCAGTTTTTCCATTGAGTTTGGTGTTTCTGTAACAGATGTTTTTTCTATGATCAGATAAATGATCTTTATTTCAGACAAATCAGCTTTTTTATATGCATCAATAGCATCATTAAATTGCTTGCGCTGTTCTTCGGTAGTATCAGGATTGATATCAGGATGGAGTTTTTTTACAATCAGCGTATATACTTTTTTCAATTCAGAGGCTTCTTTTTCTGTTAAAGTTTTTCCCGTAGATTTTTTTATTGATCGCGCTTCGTCAATTTCTTTTTGTTTTTCAATGAGTTTATTGGTATATTCATGATACTCTTTATCAAGTTGTTTATCTATTTTGGCAATGTTATACGACTCTTCCCTGTTGAGAGCTGCCTGAATGATTTCGATCTTACGCTTGGTCCGTAAGGTTTTACACTGATATTCAAAAATGGCATATTCGAGCTTTCCAATTTTTAACATATATTCTGCTTTCAGTTTTGGACATATGTGGTAAAGTATTTTATCGCGCTCATGGAATAGCTCGGATAGTTCTGTTTCGAGTTCCTGGATTGTTGCAATGAGGTTACCGAACTTTTTGCTTTTTGTTATTTCGTTCATATGTTTCAAGATTTTACTGCCTCAAAATAGCATGATTTTTAGGAAACCACAAGGCGAAAACATGGTGGTTTTAAAGAAGATGCTACCCAAACACGGAACATGGCAAAGGAGCAACTATCTTTTTATTTTTATCATTTTGTAAAAAGGGTTTTTTATATTATAAAGCAGGATTCTTCTACTTAACATTTAATAAGCACTTTTTCTGCTTTTTTTAAAATTCACGAATTTTTTATGATAATTTTGTCAAAATATTGCCTTTAAAAACGCGTATATATGTGCATTTTATTTTTATATCAATAATATTTTTTCAGTATAGCAATATATGACATGAATAGGGTATATTTTTTAAAAAATGTATTTTATGGCAAAAACAGAGGATGCAACAGCAAATTTTTTAAATTGTTGCATAAAAATAGGAAAAAAAATTAAAAATGGAAAGGAGATGTTATGGCATTTTTCGTGATATGTTTCATATTTTTTGCAGGCATCATTACCACTGTACTTGTTATAGGTTCTTTATTATGTGCTATTGAAGATAAGTGGAACACATATTGGGACTCTGTAGATGCTGGTACTAAAGCAGCACGAAAGATTAGTGAAGGTAAAATAGGTAATACCACAAACATAGATGCAAGGCAAATACATCTGCATAAATATGATCATAAAATAGACGAAATGGGTATACGCGATAAGACCTAAATAGTTCTATTTACGGTCACTAAATAATTATTTTTCTGATTGATATTCCTTTCTTGTCGTGAAAAAATTATGATACTATTTAATATAGAGGTGTAGTGAAGCATGGCATCGCCTGCAACTAAATTGACCATTGAGCAGCTTTGGAAGGAAACAGGTTTTAAACCAAACGAAAATCAGCGAGAGGCGATTCTCCACACTAATGGACCTCTTTTTCTTACTGCTGGTCCTGGTTCCGGAAAGACCCGTGTTCTCCTGTGGCGCACCTTGAATCTTATTGTTTTTCATGGAGTTAAACCAAATAAAATATTTCTTTCTACATTTACTGAAAAAGCTGCGCTTCAGTTAAAAGAAGGCTTGCGCTCTCTACTTGGTATTGCCAGCAATTACACCAACCAACCTTATGATATTGCCAAGATGCCACTTGGGACTGTTCACTCTATTTGCCAGAAAATGCTCGCTGATAGAACCTTCTCTCCCAACCGGGAGCGACAACATCCCCCTGTTCTGCTTGACGAACTTGGGCAATATTTTAAAGTTCATAACAGAAAAAATTGGACTCATCTGTGCGAAGCTGCTGGTTTTGAGATACCGGAACTTCAGGATAACAATGATCCTCCTCCAACAGGGGATGACGATGCCGAAGAACCGGAGATGACCATAGCAGAAGCTGCAAACATGCAAATTAACGAATATTTCGGCAAGATCTATCAGGGTGTTCCAAAAAAATCGCGTCACGAAGCAGCTATCTCTGTTATTGAACTATTCAATCGCTTTACAGAAGAAAGCCTTGATCCAAAAAAATGTAAAACAAAAGACGAAACACTTAGGAAACTTCTTGTTATGTATCAGGCATATCTTGATATGCTTTTCGAAAATCCTTTGCAAAAGCAGGTGGATTTTTCGTTACTTCAAAGAGCTGCGTTTGAACAGATCAGCGCTTTTCCCAATGCATCTTCTCTCTTTGAACATATTATTATTGATGAGTATCAGGATACAAATGCCATCCAGGAAAAAATATTCTTTGCCCTGGCAAAGGGGCATAAAAATATCTGCGTTGTTGGTGATGATGATCAGTCCCTGTATCGGTTTCGCGGCGCTACAGTTGAAAATCTTGTTGAGTTTAAAGAACGCTGTCAAAAGGCAATAGGAGCAACCCCACGCCGTATTGACCTTGATATCAACTACCGTTCAAGAAAAAAAATTGTTGATGCATATACTTCATTTATTCAGTTAACCAATTGGAAAAAAGAAGACCAACCCATTCCTCCGAAGATCAATAGATCCGATGTTTTGCTCCGGCAAGGTTACTATCGCATTCATGATAAAGATATAAAATCCAATTCTGTTGACAAGGGTATTTCTATTGTAACCACAACACCTAATCCCGAAAAGAGCGAGGTGAATCGCGAAGTCATCAACCTTGTGTATGAACTCAGACAGTCAGGAAAAATTACTGATTACAATCAGTGTGCTTTTCTCTTTCCTGCAATGAAAAACAATACCCGTGTAAAAGATTTTATTACTGCATTTAATGACTTTAACAATGATATGGGGTTTTCGGGGACAGACAAGGAAATAAAAATATACTCTCCCCGTGCAGGCCGCTTTCTCGAGACTGATGAATCCAAGGCAGTTTGGGGAATCTTTATGCTTATTTTTGATTATCCGCACGATCATCGTCACTTGCGTTTTCGTGAATGGGTTGAGGAGTGTAAAAATCTGGCAAATGAACTTATGGAGATGGATAAAAATCTCAAACAATTTGTCGAAGACCGGAAAGAGCAGCTTGCCGGAGTTTTAAAAGACTATGAAATTCTTCTTGAAAAAATTGAAGAAAATGATCTTGTTTTAAAAGATCTATTCCCATTGGAAAAAATAAATATTTTTGACAGTGTTAAAGAGCTGTCGCAAAAAACCAGGCAAAATCTTGCAAGCAAATACTTTTACAGAATTATGGTTAAACGGGAGAAAGACGGAGATCCATTCACCACTGCCTATATCCTTAACAGGGCTACCTCTGTTGACTGGTCGCTCCTTGATCTTTTTTATCAGTTAAGTGGATTTGATTATTTTCGCGCATTGTATGACAAAGCAGAGAAAAGAAAAAACGCAGATCCGGACGAAGGACCAATCTGCAACCTTGCATTAATTACAGACTATCTTTCCCGCTTTATGGAAGAACATGGTTTCGTTATTACCGCATCTTTTATAAAAGATAATAACTTCATCAATTCTTTTTTTAATTCTTTTACTTATGCTCTTTTTCGTTTGGGGGAATCGGAATACGAAAATGCCGATGACCCTTTCCCTAAAGGGCGCATTCCATTTCTGACTATTCATCAGTCCAAAGGACTTGAGTTCCCTGTTGTAGTTCTTGGAAGTCCTGATAAAAAGATGAACCGCATTGATAAAAAAGAAATAATTATTCGCGAACTCATGCCGGACAAAGAAGCAGAACCTCTTGAAAAAATACCAACTTTTGACGCTATGCGAATGTTCTATGTTGCCTTAAGCCGGGCGCAGAATCTGCTAATTCTTCCCCGATTTGGAAGAGGAACCAAGACACCTCCGGGCAGTTATTACGAAACCAAAGAATTTACTGCTTTCTTTGATAAAAGCAATTTCCCTGTGATTCCAATGCTTAAAATTGATTCTACTCCATCGACAAAAGAAAAAAAGGATGACATTGCCAAAAGTTATTCATATATTTCAGACTATATTTATTACAAGAAATGTCCCCGCCAGTATATGGTAATGCGCAAATACAATTTTGTTCCCAGCAGGTCGGAAACAATGCTCTTTGGTAACCTCATCCACCAAACCATCGAAGACCTGCACAACCTCTTGTTGAATGAACGGGGAGGAAGAAAATGACTCCACAGGAAATAGAAAAACGTATTGCAGAAATGTTTGAAGAAAATTATCAGTCGCTTCGCCTTGATGGAGGACATGCTCTATCCGAAGATATCAGAGAGCTTGGCCTTAATCAGGTTATTGCGTATTATCGCAAACTAAAGCACATTGCTGAAAAAGTTACTGAAACAGAAGTTAAGCTTACACTTCCAAATGAAACTACTCCCAATGGCAACAAGTATAATATCGAAGGGATTATTGATATAGTACAGGAAGAAGATGAAGTTTGGATATATGATATTAAAACTCATGATGCTGACTATATTCGTGAACACACCGAAGTTTACGAAAGCCAGCTAAATGTTTATGCCCATGTTTGGCAAAATCTTAGAAATAATCCTCTTGCTCATACGGCAATTATTTCCACAGCCTTGCCCGAAGAAGTTAAAACAGCCATGACATTTGGCGATGAAGAGCAGTTGGAGGAAGCTTTTAAAAATTGGAACCCTGTTGTTGAAATAGATCACAAGCAGGAGAATGTTGAAGAAACAATAGCGGAATTTGCAAAAGTTGTTGATGATATCGAAGAAAGGCATTTTTCCCCTCCGGTAGCAAAGCGGCTTAAAGAAACGGAAGCAGGAACTAACGTTCAATTTGCAACGTATGTCTGCAGGAACTGCGATGCCCGTTTTTCCTGTTCCTCGTACAGGGAATATGTCAAACAGTCCGGCGCAAGAAGCCAATCAGCTTTCTGGAAATATCTTGAAGATACAGGCAATGCTGTAACCAACGAAGATCGGATTTTAGCTAATCTAAAGAAGAGTGAGAAGCAGGGAGAACAAGGCTAAATAATAAGCAAGGAGAAGGTTTATGAAAATTGACATTGTTTGACAGAATTACTGGTCAGCAACTGGAAGTCATGGGGGTTCCAAAAGATAAAATTATATTCTTAAATCTTGATGCAGAAAAGATATGCAGATATGTTAAGGGAATGGAGGAAGTTAAGTGAAGCACGGACGTTGGTGTAATGCCAGAACAATACCTATGAATTGTAAATACTGTGGTCAACAAATATTTTATTTTTCTTGCGATTGTGGTAGCAAAGTTTTTTTTGATGAATTATGCAGTGATTGGCCTGAACATGATTGTACTGGATACTATAGTGAGCCCATTGAAGATAAAGTTTCAAATTCAGAAGTAATTAAATATAATGAAAAAATATCATGGACTTTGATAACAGCGGATGAAATTGATGAAGGTTACAAAGAAAAAATCAATGTTAATAAAAAATATCTTTATAGCTCAAATGTTCCAATTTTATTTATTGAAAGCAAGAAAGATAAAAATATTACCATAACTGGAACAGTTACTGAAATCGTAAATACTATAGACATTTACAAAATATTCAATTTAAAAGATAACAATACAATTGGGGCAAACCTTGTTAAGGAATTTACTAAGGGCACTTATCAGCAAATAACAATACATACATACAACTTGGAAGAGAGGAACAAGGACAGCTATACAGCATTGGTATTAGAATCTGTTATGAAGAAACAGAATATAGGGAAAAAGGATACCGTAATATTAAACTTGACAGGGAAGCAGGTATTAGGTATTAACAAGTGGGTTTGTACTGAAATTGAGAAAATAGATGCGTTTTAATACATTGCTGAGAAGAAATGGAAATTAAATTGACAGTTTATTTATAATTTAATTATCATTCGTCAAACCCAAAATCTTGTACTTTCAGTGTCTTGCAATTTTCTGAAACAGTACGTACAGTCGTAGATGGTATGCCATTAGGTGCAATAACCTTCACATCCAAGGCAATTTCAGTTTGTGCGCCATCCACAGTTGTTAAATGGTTAATGACTTCTTCCATTAGCCTTTGAACATCACGATTTATCCTAGTGTTATCAAGAGATGCAGTCATATAAAAGTACCTATTTTTAGGGGCTGTCTCCGCTGTAGGTATATCTAAAACAGTACTACTGGAGGCATCTGAAGATGGGAGAGATGTTATATCGCTGATCTGGCCAGAGTCTGAAGAACTACTGTTCCCAGCTGTTTGGTTAGCTTGCATTTCTCGCTGCTTTGCTTCTTCATCAAGCTGGTTTTTTGCAATACCAACCTTTACAAGAAAAGCAGATGGTTCAACAATGTCAATTGATTGATTGAATTTTAGATCTATGTAACGATTGCTGTCAAAAGCTGATGCATACGCAAAGAATTCTTTAGAATTAACACCAGTACGAATTGTATTTTCTAACACCGCCATATTAGTTAGCCGGGGTAAATAGCAATAGGTACAAAGAAATTCCCATAATTTTTTTATTTGAATATCATTGTTTTCCTTCCAAAGCAATTTGTCAAGTTCCATTAAAAGCAATGCTGGCGCCCACTGGGGGATAACCGCTTCGTTTTGTGACATCTTTTTTACAGCTTTTGTAATAATTGAATCATTGCCACCACTGATACGAATGGCATCCCATGTTATGGTTTTTATATCAGTTTCACGGTCAATGTTGGGAATGAGTAGCCAACAGTATGCCTCATTGATACGGGCATCTACTGTTTCATTGCTGCGATGAAGGTTATTGTCTGTTTCCCTGTTTCTGGCAGCATCAAGATTTAATGCTTCTCTTTCGTCCTTAATTGACTTCCATGCGAGATAACGGCGTACTTCCTGTTTTAGAGATGCCATCAAATCCTGGTCCGGTGCGACAAATGCAAGCATGTTCCGGAAAATACGCGGCGTGGTTCCCCGATTATTCAAAATATCCACTACAGCGGTCATTGCTTTATTGTTTTGATTAGAAGCTTTGTACTCGTCAACTGGACGAAGTATTACAAGTCGCACTGTTTGTTCATCTGGTATATCAAGTGTCGAAGGAGGGCATATATTTTTTCCCACAATGGCGCTCTCTTTACGAAGACTGTGCAATCTTGTCTCAATTTCATACTCAATATCAGGTGCTGCTATTTGAATTGCACGCTCTTCGGCAAGTTTACGAAGTGTGGGGATTGTATCATACCAAAAGCGATCGCCGGTATAATATAGATTGGCAAGCAAATTCTGAAGTGTGCCCAGCGCATCATTAAAGATGGCGATATTTTCTCCTGGCTGCACAACGCCTAACCGGATTCGTGAAGCTTCAATCCCTCGTACTCTTTGATCTCGTACACTTGGAGCGCTTCCAAGCATCATTGCTCGTGCCACACGGCGGCATGCCAATATGCTTCCAAAACGCGGATTATTCTTGTCATTTTGATAGGGAATGGAATTTTTGCCATCTATCTGACGGTCGACAATTCCATTCCACCCTTCTGAATCCAGGTGACGGGTTAATTCATCACGAACATTAGGGGCATCAAGAGGAATGGAACCAGGCATTATCATAAGGCTTGCATCATTTGCCATCCATAGTTCGTGGATAACAGCTGCCATAAGACGTAGGACACCGCGGGTCCGCTGAAATTTATCCAATGTTGCCCAATCTTCATACAGACGATCAAAAATTTCCGGGTGGATAGGATAACAGGAAGTCATGCGCCGTTTATATTCGAGTTCTTTTGATTCAAGAGGAAAATCACTTTGGTTTTCCGTATACATCTGGCTGAATTTTGCACAGACAGCATCACGGGCATCTGGTTTTTTACAGTCAAGAAATAGTCTGCGGCGCACAACTTCAAACCCTTCGCTGGCCGCTACCGGTTTCCAGATCGATTCCATGCGACCGAAGGTATGCTCTATTGTTTCCAATGCTGTTTTACCTGCTTCTCCACCGATTTCAATTTCTGATTCGGGAATGGAAGCAACAACCAGACTGTTTTTGCTTGCCCGCGCTGCCTCGGTTATTTCATGGATAAATGCGATAAAGTTATCAAATGTTCCGGCAGGAAGGTCATTTTTGCCATATAGTTTTTTTGCATAATTCACCAACTCATCCATTAGTATCAGGCAGGGAGAACATGCATTGAACAGGCTTTTTAATACTTCGGAACCGGGAGAGACGCCTTTTTTATCTGCCTCTTTTACGTAATCATACAAAACCGGTTTTCTTGCTGATTCGGCAAGCTGGGCTGCCATTTCACCCCAAAGTGTGTTGATAGTGATACCCGGCATAAAATTAGGACGCCTGCTTTTTGTTGGATTAAGAGCAGAACCGACCAGAACTGCTACATTTGCTTTTGGCAGAGTAGAAATCCCTGTTTTCTGTAAAATAGGCTTTATATTTGAAATCTTATCAACTGAAATCTGCCCACGCATAATATGATACAGGGCAAGCATACTGTGGGTTTTGCCACCACCAAAAGCGGTTTTGAGTTGGATAACCGGCTCGCCATCTTTACCACAGACACGCTTGAGCGATTGTTCCAGCAAACCGGCCATGCCCTCGGTAATAAAAGTGCGTGAAAAAAACTCGACCGGATCACGATATTCCAAAGAACCCTCACCGCGAGCAACTTGGGCAAGATCCGCTGCAAACTCGGCATTTTTATACCGACCCTGAGACACATCTGGATGCGGTTCAATTATATCGCGCCAGCTTAAAAGACCACTGTCTGGAACAGAATTAAGTATACCGGTGGTTTTAGCTTTTCCCGAACCTACATGGGATGCTGCCGTTACAGAAGTAGAACCATTTTCTGTTCCATACCTGAGTTTCCGCAACGCAGAGCGGATTTCTTCTGTACTTTCACTGTTAATCTGTTCGCATAACCGTGACATGGTATCCAATGCACGCCATGTGTCGTCATTTGAAAAATCTTTACCGCCAATGTGGGCTAATTTATTTCTAAACCCGGCAAGCTCCTTAGCCCAGGTTCGGTGATCTACCGAAAGTTTTTTGCGAAAAATATTCTGCCAGTGTACATCGAATATGTTAAGGCAACGCTGTATATCAAGAGCATTGATAAGTTTTTCATTATCACCTGAAATAGGCAGATCACGTTTCTGATCATCATAGAGTACATCAAGGATCCCCTTTTTCCACCAGTTCTTGCCATATTCTATTTCCAGTTCATATCCAATATAGGGAGCAAACGCACTAAGTAGTGTGCGAAAGCCTTGTGAAATGATTACATGGTTTTCTTTCACTTTATGTTCTCCTTTATAAAAGCCAAATCAGGAATTATTTCTGCGATACCTTTACAGATAACATCTAAGTATTTTGTACTTGGAGTATTTTCATTACACCGTGTGGAATTTGTAAATGTCTTAACTGGATAACCTTCATATTTCCCTAATTCAATTAATTTGTCATACCAATTAGAAGATTTGCATTCTTGCTCCCATACTTCTTCAAATTGCTCTTCGGTTATTAGATACATCCTGCCCAATGTTACAGCCACTTTTGAAATATCTAAAAAGGCAACCCCAGAGTCGTTCCATGAAGAAGCCCTATTGCCAAAATACATCTCATAGGGAATTATAATTGCTTTTGATGTACGTGGCGGTGTTTTGTCTTTACAACCTTTATGCAGCTTGTTGTTTGCATAAAATGTGCCACCTTGAATATAACATAAAAAACGTTCGTACATCATATTTGATCCATAGCAAGCATACCACACTAAGTTTTCTTGCTTTCCCATTTTTTTACCTCCAAATTACTTAGCTCTTCCACTATGCATTTATTAAAAATCCAATGTTTTTTGCGTGGCATTGCGTATCTGGGCCTTTAATTCAGCAACTTTTGATTGTATATCCGGCCATGCGATAACAAGAGAGTTATACGCATAAGCTTCTTGCGCCCAACCCTTACGATCAGCAATGGTAAAAAGTCTGTAGGCTAATGATTTTGCTAAATCGGCATTTGAACCAAACATTTCCGCGACAATCTTTGCCGTACCGGTAATGCCATCTTTATCCATTGCGCGAGTTAATTGTTGTGTGAGCATCCAGATTATTTTTTCATCATGCTCTACTTTTGTAGGTATTTCATCACGGGAAAGCAGACGCACTTGTCCCTTTTGCGCGTAGAGAATACCACGTTTGGCAAGACCATCAACTGATGTGCCCTTTGCCCTTGCCAATACATCCGCTTCACCAAATTTAATTTCGTTGAATTCACATTGACTATACAAGCTTACACAAAAAAGACTGTCACGATCTAATTCGCTGTCCTGCTCGGTGAAGTAAAGATCGAGTTCTTGATTGATGATCTGTAAAGCGCTGCGCACACTCATTGGGGCACCATCCGCTTCAAGTACTTTTGAAAAACTTGAATACACACCCATACCGGGGCCAATTGCTGATTGTGCCAAGTCAACCGGCGCTATATTGGATGCTTGCAGTTTTTGTAATGCGGGCTTTAATTCGCGTTTGAGGGTGTTGATCAAGTCGCGGCGAGTGCAGATTGCTGCATCGGAGGGACGTTTGCGACAGACGAGGACGATGGAGGATGCGAGGGCGTTTGATTCATATTCAATCATTCTACCAGGTTTTTCAGTGCGCATGGGCCATGTTCCTATCACCGTAAATCCTGCTTGGATAATTGCGGATAACATTGTCTCCCAGCCTGTTGATGCTGTACTATTATTATTATCGTCATCTTCGCTTTGCTTGTATGCGTAATAAACAGTAACTGGAATGTCTTCACGTGCATATGTAAAAATTAATTCGAATGTCTGCAACATTCCGTTTTCAAAAAATGCTTTTGCATTATCTATATTACCATTAAAGCGATAGGCTGTAGCTACAAGTTCTTCTGTTTTGGGTACGAGCATTGTTGAAAAAAGATTTGGGTAAATACTTTTCATTGATTGGCGAAGCCAGATATAAAAAAAATCGGATAAATCTGCGTATGCAATATTATCATAATAAGGCGGATCCGTAGAAACCATTATATTACGCAAACCATTGTCTATTTGTGCATCAAATTGTCTCGCACATGCAGTATTGTATGCAGGTATTGCTTCAAATCCTTTTATTTGCCGCTCAAATAAATTCGTGAAACTGCCAGTTGAATTCGAGAAGACATTGGATTCTGCATAATCCCATATCATAGGTATAGCCTGTCTTGAAAACACTGCTCTTATCTGTGTATTAGGAGAATTCCAGCCACAAAGTGATGAAGAATGGTTTGCAATTTGATCAACAAGCAAAGATAAATATACTCTAACAGCTTGAGCATATTCACTATTTCCACGATCATACTCAATCTCATTTTGAATTTCAGTAACGAGTTCGCTAAAAGTTACAAGAGTAATAAGCTGGCGATTGGTAAATAATTCACTTATTTCCTCAAACCCGTAACACCCAACATTAACTTTTGCCTTTCCACTTAAAGCACCATTTGGGTAATTCTCCGGCTTGTTGATATTTGCCGCTTGAATATGTTCAATATTCGGCGAAAAATAAAGACGTCCATTTATTCCCTCAGCGACAATAGCTAATAAATTTGAACTCATTCGCCCTGATTTGGATTCATCACGTATATAATTTATCTCAACAGGCGAGTTACAACTAATACATTTAAATTTACCTCGTGCTGTTTTCGGAGGCTCCGGCGCATTTTTCCCATACTTTACTTCATACCGAATCTTCTTCCCTTCAATTACAGGCTGAACATACGCTTCTTTCCCTTTCTTCTTAGACAATTCAAAAGAACTCGCCAGCGGCATTTCACACCCACAAGCCGGGTTCGGGCATTTCACTGTCCGCGCCCAAATCCAAGCAATTACAGTATGCTCTTGCCCGTTTTCATCTTTGACTTTAGGGTACAAATGTCCAATGCGTTCAAACGCCTTCTGTTTCATCCATTCGCCGTAGTAACGAACGTCTTCGGCAAGTCCTTGTGCGCCCTTCCATTCGCTGGTATAGTCTGTCCTGTTTCGTGCTTCTGGGTTGATTGGCGGCTGTCCTGCAAATTTTGGCGGTATCTCAATCATTGCTTTGTTTATCATTACCGCAACGGGATTCAGATCACTGGCATGGGCTTCCAGTCCAAGCCGTTGTGCTTCCAGTGGGATAGCGCCGCCGCCAGCAAAGGGGTCAAGCAATGGAGGCGGGTTACCGTTTGTGGCAGCATGTATAAGGTTTTGAGCCATGCCTATTATTTCTGGATTATTCGAATTTTCCCATTTTACAAGTTTTTCAATAAAACCAAATAATTTATTACGGCGAACTTCACCTATAGTTGCCTTATCATCAATATATTTGTCCTCCAGAGGAAGGGTATCGATAATTTCGAGTAATGCCTGTGGTACTCCTTCCTGATCTGGATCGTCTATTATAGAGGTAAATATCACTGCGCGTGCTGCGGCTAATGGGCGACGTGCCCACCATAAATGCAAGGTAGATGGATGTCCATGGCGAATGGATTTTTCACGAGCAGATTCGGTGTTGATTGCTTCCAATGGAAGGGCTACTTCGATTAGCTTTTTACGGTAGGGCATGACTCTTTTACTCCTAATATTCTAATTCCTTTGCTTTTTCAATGATCAAATTAATACCCAATTTCAATTCTATTTTTTTACCCAAAGCAAACGTTCGTTTGTCAACATATGTTTTAAATAATACAGAGCAACATAAAAAATAAATATCGTAAATATCACTTAATTGAATTTTTTTTACTTTGTTTTTTTGGTAGTCACTTGTTAAACTTTTAAGGCAATTAAAAAATAATTTCCATAGCAACGTATCATTATAACCTAAGTTTTTAAGATTATTATCTTGAATTTTATAAGTATTTAGTGCCTGTTCTTTCACAACTTCAAATATTAGCTCATAGGTAAAACTTTCCAGAGTTAGATTTTTTTCAACTCCTTGCTTGATTGCGTTTTTAAATAACAACCCAGATGCATAACTTGGCACATGTTTTTTTGTTTTAATCTCATTAAAATATTCATTCATTAAATTCTTGCTTTCTTCTTGCTTTTTGAAACGATCTTTTATTGGTGAATACGCATGTTCTATAGCGCCAAATAAATCTCTTGGACGTAGTTTTGGGTTACTTTTAATTACCTCGACAATATTTGTATTAAAAAAAGATTCTGTATTAATGGCATTTAAGATACTCCAAAATAATTTATCCAGTTTGGAACTCTTGTTTATTTGAGAAAGCAATTCAGCATCATTTACATTAGATGGTATAATAAAATCACTAATATTTTCTGATATCAAATTTTTTAGTTCATCAATGTTGATGTTTCCATACTTATAACGAAGAAATATTTCGTACTCAAATAAATCAACAATGCGTGGAAGCAGCATATTTTTCATGCCAATATACTTAAAAGTATTCACTGATGCTAATTTACGAAATTTGTCGTTAAATGACTCTTGTGTGTTGTTTTGGCCAGTTTCTATAAAATGTTCGTAGAAAATAATAGAAAATCCATATTTTCGTAAAAAATCTGGCGAATTTAAGTATAATACTTTATTCTTACTAAGCAGCGGGCTAAGTTGTGAATTATCCAATATGCAAAACAAGCTATCGGTTTGAATACTCATTATTTCACTTCCAATATTTTTTCTTGCCATTAATCAAATTAACTGTTCTATAATTCATTGTTGCTACAGTAAAGTCTAAAAGCTCCAGAAACAGCCATATCAAGTTAAGAATGGAATTGTGAATTATGTCTTTTATTAAAATGGATTTTATTTTATCAACAAGCGCTACCCAAATAACCATGCGAGCAGCAGCCAAAGGACGGCATGCCCACCATAAATGTAGAGTAGACAGATGCCCATGGTGGATAGATTTTTCACGGGCAGATTCGGCGTTGATTGCTTCCAACGGAAGAGCTACTTCGATTAGTTTTTTTCGGTGTTGCATAGTTTTCACTCCCTATGGTAAAAGAGGAATTATTATCTTGGCAAATGAATTTAATCCATATCTTGTGCCACTATTGTTACCAGCAGCATCTCCACCGTCGAAACCTAATTCAGACAACCAGCCACTTGAGAACAATTCTTCAAGAATAATATATTCGATAATATCATTATTTGCTGTAAGAATCATATCATCATTTGTGAATTTCTTTAAAGACAATAAATCATCGTAAAAAGATTTGTTGATCAGATGGCATAATCGTAAAAATGTTGTAGAAGCTATTTCTCCATTTTTTAACAGTTTTAATAATTTACCAATCAATTTTGCTTTTACGGTAGAATCAACGTTTTCGATTATAAATAGAATTTTCTCTCCTAAATCTTTTCTTTTTTTCTCATCTTCAAATTCAGATGATAATTTTTCGTTTATTTTTTCAGGTAACTGCTCATAGCCATAAATAAATGCCTCTAGTTTTTTTAGATAGAATATGTCTACTACTTTTCTACCAGCCTTGAATAAAGCAAGTAGTATTCCAACAAGAGGTAAGTCTTTGAGGATACCATCTTTTAGCAATGAATCTATGAAAACTTCAGAAGTTTCAACAGTTACATCGAAAAAATTCTCTGTGATAGAGAATACATCTTGTTTATCCAAATCACTTTCTCCATTATTATACAATTATCTTTGTATCATTGATTATTCTACAAAGAACTCCATTCTTTCGACATTGAAAATCCAAATTCCTTATCAAATATTGAAATTGCTGCTTCTATAACATCGACAATCTCATTAAAATCTCGGTCTTGCCCTTTAATCTTTTCATTCCGTAAGCCAGTAATTAAATGCGAAGCCGTTTTCAGCAAAGCAAGATGTGAGTCCCTAGATTCTTTATACGTCGACTTTGTAGCATTCTCACATTGGGTTTTCAAACAATGCAAATAATGGCGATGTGAATCTCCTTCATTATATCTTGTGGATGATGGCATTGCATCTTCAAATAAGACTCTACTGTAGGTATTAGCCATAATCGTAGGTGGAGCCATTCTTGATAGCAAATTTGCCTTCTTCGCTACATCAAGGTAAGTAACTTTGTATTCAGAAAATGCCTGTGGACAATAATACCATGTGGAACGTCTACTCGGTTCCTCATCGCCATCAGTAGTTTCAAAATGTTCTGGTTGAAACCAACGGACATTTAGAAAAGTACCGGCGGCAATAGCATCACACTTTGCTAAAGCGAGACATAGCATTTGATGATTTGCATAACCTATAATAACAGATTTTCCTTGTCTTTTAATACCCGCAACAAGCGAAAGTAAATTTCTAACCCAAAGTGGTTTGTCAATAAGATAGTATCGTTCAGGGTGTTCAAATACAATATAAACACCATCTACATCCCATTGGCCTGTATATTGGGTTATTTTCTCAACTTGTTCTTCATCAGACAACACATCACTTTTTAAAGCAATAGTCTGGATTATTTTTTTATTTTTCGAATATTGTTTTGCTTGTTTAGAAATTTTGCTTTGCATTTTATTCCAACGTTCATTAATCTGCCCTGTCGTATTTGATGGAAGGATGAAAGCATCTGATTGAATTTGTTCATTTATCTGGTAAAGTGATTTTAAAGATTCACCACATTCACCAAGTTCGATTTTTGTAATATCTACCTTTGGCCAGAAAGAATATTTTTGGAGATTTTTATGATATTTTCGAGGACTATACATTTGCGGATCAAGTAATACATGCCCGTTAATTTTTTGAAGCGACTGCGAAAATAATGCTAGTTTTTCTTCTAAAATATTCAGAGGGCTCAGTATTACAGTGGCACCCTTCCATAATGAAGAAAGATCTTTACAAATACCTTGCATTCCGTGTCCCATTTGAATATAGAACTTCATTGTTTATCCTCCTGATACTGAAATGTTAATTTTGCCGCATTCAACCAGTCAAGTGCTTGTATTGCATTACTCGGTCGTCTAGATGGAAATTTCCCCATTAGTGAACTCAATAAGCCCATAAATTGTTGTTGAGTATCTCCTATTATCTGGAATGATACAGGAGATACTGTTTCGGTTCTTTGGAGTATTTCCATGTGGCTTGTTGCACCTTCACTGAATGGGTTTTGTCCAGTGATACATTCATATGTTACAACCCCTAAAGAAAATAAATCTGCCCTCGAATCTATGTCGCTTTTTAGATTGTTGAATTGTTCCGGTGCAGCATACCCAGGTGTATGTGGACCAACAATAGCCCCAGTATTAGTAAGTGACGAAACACCAAGAATTCTCGCTATTCCAAAGTCCAAGAAAAATACTTTACCTTGTAACGTAAGGATTATGTTTTCCGGTTTTATATCGCGATGGACGATTTTATTGCTTTCGAGTTGCTGAATAAACAGCAGACCTTGTTCCAAGAAGTTAACAGCTTCTGTCAAGGTAAAATGTTCTTTTCTTTCTATTCGTTTACGGAGTTCTTCACCTTCAACCCTTTGTTCAATGACATATAGGGTTTCTGTGCTTTCGTAGATAACCTGACCTGTTTCGTATATTATCGGAACACAATTGAATGACACACTCTCGCTAATCCTAATTTCACGTTGGGAACGGGAATTTATTTCAAAAAATAATTTAACAACAACGTTACCATATTGTTGATGTATCGTACTGAAAACCATTTTTTGTCCACCTCGTTTAAGTGGTACTAGATTTCCAAATTTTGTTTTTAACTCTTCAAAATCCTGCATTCAATATCCTCCATTGCTTGCTATTGCTTTTCCAATCCATTCATTAAATTGATAGGAAAGATAGCTAGACGGGAGGTTGTGTTGCTTAGCGTCCACAAACTTCCGAAATTCAGATCCTTTACAATACAATCCAACACCATATTTGTTTAACATACGTACTGTTTCCTTATTGGGATTAGACGCATTAGTCAGCGCATATACATGCGAAGCAAACCAAGTATTATGAAAGGATTGTTCAACTACCTTACTTATGTCATTTAACTTGGCTTCAACAGCAATCAGTTTTGTAATACTGAATATATCTCGCAACTTGTTAATGCTCCAACAGCCTGACTTAAAAGATATTAATTTAGCATCCATTAGTTTTTCAAGTGAAATAATAGTTTGCTTTTCAGGGAAACCAAGCTTTGTGATTATTTTTGCACCACTGGTATTTTGAGAATAACAAATGTATGAAAGCAACTTTAAATCATATGTATCTAGCTTCTCACGTTTTTCAGACCAATTATTTATAATAGATGGGAGATATGATGCAAAAACAACATCAGGAAAGCCTGATTCTATCCGAGGCTCAACGAATACAGCCAGCTGCGACTTTTTATTATTCTGTAAAAAATTTGTGCAGTAGTACTCAATGAACTGTTCAACTAGAGTTAGCTCACTACCCATAGTTGTATTACGCAAATATAGCCCGATTTCTGGTCGGCTTTCATTAAGAATTAGGATTTGATTCATACAATAAAATACTCCTCATAAATATTCAGCTACATCGATTATATATCTAAATTTCATCATTTTTCCCCTCGTTCCAATATAATTTCCGCACTTTTAATCAATTCTCCTATATTATACGTCACGCTTGTAGCTGCAAAATCTGGATGTATCTTAAACGGCTTTTCCAAATATACAGTTTTTGTTTGCTTGTCATCAACTTCTACAATAGCTAAAATATACTCATCTGGTTTATTAAATGCCCTTAATAATTCGTTTTTTGTTACAGTGATTGTATCCGCACCTTTTTGGCGGCCTTTTACTTCAATAAATCGAAGCGGCGATGCAGTGCCACGTATTTCTATTGGTATTATTGACTCAATATCATACCCGCATTTTTCAGCACTTACATCACGGGGAATATAGCCAAGCGATATTTCAATGTTCATAACAGTTTTCATGGCAATAAGCTCAGTTTCACGACGTGATTGAAGATCGGAATTAAAGGAATCTGTAGACTTACCATGCAATTTATCCAATAAACCACGCGGAATTACCAACGCACCGCCAATTATTACTGGTGGCATTGCTGAAATGAGCTTTTCAGCATCCAAGTCACTAAGACGCTTGTGCATACGGGCTTCAAGTTCTTCTGCCCGACGGCTTGCCATTTGGGAGTTAAGACGGGCATTGATTTGACCTGCATCTTCTTTTTGTTTGAGGTCCGCTGCACGAAAATCCCAATATTGGATTTCTGCAGTTAAGCGTTCCTTAACCGCTTTGGTTGTTTTCTCAATGAGCTTTGTTTTGCGCTCTCGTACTTCGGAAACATGAGAAGGGATGATTTGTGAAATTGCGAAACCTACAGCAATATCTTCAACATTCGTTTTTGACCATTTTTGACTACCCAAAAAAGAACTGATTATTTTTTGCTCATCTTCAGTTGCTGCCCGATAATCTAGATAAGGTGCATAACCAGCATTGCTTGTAGAACCATCTTCCTTTATTTCAACAAAATGAATATGTTTTGAGATTATCCGCTTGTTTCCGCTTGGGAGGATTACTCCATCCTGGACAGAGTCTTCAATATAGAATAACAATCTAGTTTCAAAATCATAATTGCTGTCATCAATAAATACTGCGCCACGTTTTAATACATCACCATTGCGCTCTCGTACCAGGTCAATGGTTGCTTCAAGCAGAGGATGGCTGGGAACAATAAATGCTGCGGGAACGCTGCCGGGTATATTTCTATAAGGTTTATCAAAACAAACCCTCTCATAACGGGTCAGTACTGGTTCGCCAAAACCTATCTGCATATCACGGTTACGGACAGCAAAAGGTACAGTGCTAATTTCGTAACGCCCGTTTTCGCGGGGACGAATCTTTCCACCCAGGCTGATGAATGCTTCAATAAAAAATGCCTCGATAAAATGGGGTTGGAGTTTATGGGCTTCCATGCGTTCCATGTCTTCACGGATTTTCATAACCTTGTGAACATCCATTGTATCTTCGGTTAAAGCATATTCTTCAATCAATTTGTTAAGCTTTTCTGTGTCAAGAGAATTATCAACTACCTGATAAAGTTTGGCACGTACATCTTCTTGTTCGTTGTAACGGATTGCTTCAATCAATAATTCTCGTAGAGAACGGTTTTCAAAGGTAAGTTTCCCAAGTATGTCAAATACCTTGCCTTTAAGCGATTCACGCTCTTGTTCCAGTTTTTCGAACAGGCGTTGAAAAACCATGCCTTCGCGAGTTTCTTTAGCAACAAGGTTCCATAAATGACAGACTTCTGTTTGTCCAATACGATGGATTCTACCAAAACGTTGTTCAAGGCGATTGGGATTCCAAGGAAGATCATAGTTCACCATCAAGTGCGCCCGCTGTAAATTGATGCCTTCTCCAGCAGCATCGGTAGCGATAAGGATGCGTACTTCTTTGTCCTGTTTGAAAAGTTCCTCGACTTTTCGCCGGGCATCCCTTAGCATTCCGCCATGGATGGTAACTACTGCGTTTTCATTTCCGCCCATAATGGAAATAATTTTATCTGTCAAATAGCGAAGCGTATCACGGTGTTCGGTGAAAATAATAAGCTTTTCGTGTCTTCCATCAGAATTGAACATTCTGCCATCATCTTGTAGAAGCCGGGACAGTTCTTTCCATTTGCGATCTTCTCCACTGGTTCTTGCGACATTTGCCATGCTTTCCAAGTGTTTCAGGGTGGCTATTTCCGCTTCAAGTTCTGCGATGGTAGAAGCGGCTGATGCTTGATCAGCTACCTGTTCCTCGGTATTTTCAACTTCATCCGATGGAAGATCGTCTTCATCGTAATCATCAATGTAGGCAAGACTATATTCAGATGCACGTTTACCCAATCGTTCTTCGTCCAGACGATTTTCCAGTCGTTCCCGGCGGCGTTTGAGAGATTGGTAGATTGCTTCGGGCGAAGATGCAAGGCGGCGCTGCAAAACAGTAAGGGCAAAACCAACAGTGGTCTTTCGCTCGTTATTTAAGTTATCCGCACGGTTAAATTCTTGTTGAACATAGTTTGTAACATGTGTATATAATTCTGCCTCCATGGGAGATAAATCATAATTAACAGTATAGGCAAAACGTTCCGGAAAAAGAGGTGTCCCATCGAATTTCAGGAGTTCTTCTTTGACAAGACGGCGCATTACATCGGATACGTCAACAGCTTGATTCCCACTTCGGACAACTCCCTCAAAACGATCAGTATCGATAAGGGACATAAAAAGCTGAAAGTCTTCTTCTTTGCCGTTATGGGGTGTTGCTGTCAACAAAAGAAAATGACGAGTGATAGATGACAAAAGTTTCCCCAATAGAAAACGTTTTGTATATTTTGCTTCTCCACCCCAAACTGTTGCTGACATCTTGTGAGCTTCATCACATACAATCAAATCCCAATCAGTAATACGCAGTTTTTCCTGTATCTCATTGCTGCGTGAAAGTTTATCAAGACGCATAATGCAGAAATTAATTTCTGTAAAAATATTACCTGTTGCCGCTGATTCAATCCGGTCGTTGGTAAGTATTTCAAAACGGAGATTAAATTTTCGTAAAAGCTCATCCTGCCATTGTTCTGCCAGATTCCCTGGAGAAACTATCATACAGCGTTTCAAATCGCCACGGATAATAAGCTCTTTCAAAAAAAGCCCTGTCATTATTGTTTTCCCGGCACCGGGATCGTCTGCAAGTATATAGCGAAGTGGAAGGCGTGGAAGCATTTCCTTATAAACCGCTGAGATCTGATGAGGCAAGGGTTCAATTTCTGAGATATGTACGGCAAGGTATGGGTCAAAAATATGGGCTAAATGGATACGATAGCTTTCAGAAACCAATCTGAGAGCATTGGCATCGGCATCAAAACTCCAAGGCAGGCTCCCTTCTATGACATTTATCCGTGCTTCATCTTCCCGATAGAGGAGCTGGCTCGCAAGTTGCCCTTTGGTGTCCTTAAATGTGATTTCCAGCACAGCATTGCCGTACCATTTTACAGCTACGACTGCGACTTGTTCATTGCCTACTACACCTGAGATATTACTGCCAATTGTTATTTCTTCAAGCTTGGCCATTTTTTCTCCTCTATAATAGTATAACATAAAATTTGAAGTTATAAAATATAAAAAAGATCGCCCATTGCACAAAGATGGCGAGCCATAGTTTTGGCATACTAATTAGCACAATCTGCTAAATATTTTTGGACATTCTGTTAGAGGATTCCATGTCTTTTCTATCCATTCAATCTTTGTTGTCCTCATTTCGATTTTTCTAAATTATTGAATTTGTAACTTTTCATGGTAGCTGTATTAATTGATGTATAGGAACATTATTGGTGCTATGCATTTTAAGTGGTTTATGCAACTCTTTGCCGGCGATCGGACTTGAACCGATACACACTTGCGTGCGGCAGATTTTGAGTCTGCTGCGTCTGCCAATTTCGCCACGCCGGCTTGTAAGGCTTTTCTTTCTAACCCTAACTGGAT
>Ga0123353_10002375_pt1 | contig 23381 bp, 21 predicted proteins | sample TergutLab28metaG_3_FD_92763 | JGI IMG/M metagenome (GOLD analysis project Ga0123353, IMG submission 92763) | Labiotermes labralis P3 segment gut microbial communities from Petit-Saut dam, French Guiana - Lab288 P3 | ecosystem: Host-associated > Arthropoda: Insects > Digestive system > Gut ... | reverse complement strand
CTATATAGACTGGACGGTTAAAAAGCGTCTTCGCGATATGACCATCCATATGAAAGAGGGGTGCCGCGCGTGACACTGAAACCCGATGAAATTAGCTCGGTAATAAAACAACAAATCCATGCCTATTCCGCAAAACTGGATGTAGCCGAAGCAGGCAGCGTTATCCAGGTTGGTGATGGTATTGCCCGTGTATACGGGCTGGAAAACGCAATGAGCGGAGAACTGCTGGAGTTCTCAAGCGGCGTTTTCGGCATTGCCTTCAACCTTGATGAAGACAGTATAGGTGTCGTGCTTTTGGGTGCTGACACACTCGTTAAGGAAGGCGACGTTGTAAAGAGAACGAAGCGTATAGCTGAAGTTCCTGTCGGCGATGCCATGCTTGGCAGAGTTGTTTCTTCGCTGGGTGAGCCTGTTGATGGCAAAGGTCCCATCGCAAACACAAAGACACGCCACATCGAACGTGTAGCCCCCGGGGTTATTGAACGCGGCGAGGTTAACACACCATTGCAAACGGGAATTAAAGCAATAGACTCGATGATTCCTATCGGACGCGGTCAACGCGAGCTTATTATTGGTGACCGTCAGACAGGTAAGACCGCCATTTGCGTTGACACAATAATCAACCAAAAAGGCGCAGGTGTCTACTGTATCTATGTAGCTGTAGGTCAAAAGACATCAACAGTTGCCCGTATTGTCAGAACCCTTGAAGAAGCCGGTGCAATGGAATACACCACTATTGTCGTGGCTGCTGCCAGTGATTCTTCTCCGATGCAGTACATCGCACCATATGCAGGCTGCGCTATCGGGGAGGAGTGGATGGAAGAAGGCAAAGATGTCCTTGTCATTTATGATGACTTATCCAAGCACGCGGTTGCTTACCGTGCACTTAGCTTGCTTCTGAGGAGACCGCCGGGACGCGAGGCATATCCGGGCGATGTTTTCTACCTGCACTCAAGACTTTTAGAGCGTGCAGCTAAACTTAGTGACGAAAGAGGCGGCGGGTCACTAACCGCGCTTCCTATCATTGAAACACAAGCAGGTGATATATCCGCATATATACCGACAAACGTCATTTCAATTACAGACGGGCAGATTTATCTTGAAACAGAACTCTTTAACAACGGCATACGCCCCGCTATCAATCCCGGCTTCTCTGTCTCGCGTGTCGGCGGTGCCGCGCAAATACCGGCAATGAAAAAGATTTCAGGTCCCCTGCGTATTGAGCTTGCACAATACAGAGAGCTTGCATCATTTGCACAATTCGGTTCCGACTTGAGCAAAGACACATTAGACCGCCTGCGTCATGGCGAGCGTATCGTTGAAATACTAAAGCAACCGCAATACCAGCCGCTTTCCGTAGAACAACAAGTCATGATTCTCTTCCTGCTGACCAACAAATACTTCTCCGCAATAAATGTTGAACAAGTACAATCAGCATCACGCGAATTTTTAAGCTTCATAGATGAGCGACATAATGACATCACAAAAGAACTAAATGAAACAAAAGTCGTCTCAGACGAGCTAACCGAAAAACTAAAAGCCGCAGCCGACGAATTTTTCAAAAACTTTAATTAACGAGGTTTGATTTATGGCTTCTATGAAGGCTATAAAAAAGAGAATAACGAGTGTCAACAACACCAAAAAAATCATGAAAGCCATGAATTTGGTTGCGGCTTCCAAGCTTCAAAAAGCCAAATCCAGGCTTGATGATATCCGCCCTATGTACAGTGATATTAAGAAAGTTATGGAAAATATCAGGGCAGGCGTCAGTGATGAAATGCAGATTCCTTTTGCCGAAGACCGCGAGGTAAAAAACGTACTGTATATTGTACTGACAAGTGACAGAGGACTCTGCGGAAGCTTTAATGCCACTGTGTCAAAAGAAGCTCTTGCATATGTAGACGCGCAAAAAGATAAAAGCGCCAAGATAATAGCAGTCGGTTCAAAAGGATGGGATTATTTCCGCCGCCGTGGAAAAGAAATAGTACACAGATGCGAAGGAGCATCCGAAGCATCATCATTTGCCGATGCAGAAGCTCTGGGTTACAGAATCGCGGATATGTATTCTTCCGGTGAGGTTGACGAGGTGTATATTATTTACTCTCACTTTGAATCAGTACTTACACACATCCCTTATATCGAAAAGCTTCTGCCGCTCAGAATGGCTGATAGCGAAAACTTTGATGCAGGATCGTTTACCATGTCTTATGACCCCGATATCAAAACCTTCATCACACACGCAGTCCCAATGTATTTAAATGTCACAATCTTCGGCGCAATGATGGAGTCAGCAGTTTGCGAACAAGCATCGCGAATGACCAGCATGGACTCTGCAACAAGAAACGCAACGGATATCCTTGACGATTTAACACTTGAATATAACAGAAAACGTCAAGGCATGATCACTCAGGAAATCACGGAAATAGTCAGCGGCGCAAACGCACAGCAATAATCCCGGCATCATCCGTCACTACGCCACGGCATTAAGTAATATCGTAGCAATTCGTGCCACCTTCTTCGAGAAGAAGGCATAATCCCATAATAAAGGAGAGATTGGCTTGGCTGAGAGAAATATAGGTAAAATCCTACAAATAACCGGAGCGGTGGTCGACTTTAAGTTCGACACCAATCTACCCGGTCTTTACAATGCGGTAGAGGTAGAAAGCGGCGACAGGACAGTCGTATTCGAGGTTGCACAGCATCTTGGCGACAGTGTTGTCCGCTGTATTGCCATGGATTCCACAGACGGGCTTGTCAGAGGTATGGATGCTATTGACACGGGAGCTCCAATCTCCGTACCTGTCGGAGAAGAGACTTTAGGGCGATTGCTCAATGTACTCGGCAACGCAATTGACAATAAGCCGAATCCCGTAACAAAGGAGCGTTGGTCTATCCATCGTACCTCCCCGGGATTTGCCGATCAAACAGCCACCACAGAAATGTTTGAGACAGGGATAAAAGCAGTTGACCTTCTTTGCCCGTATTCAAAGGGTGGTAAGATTGGATTGTTCGGAGGTGCAGGGGTCGGTAAAACAGTTCTTATTATGGAACTCATCCGCAACATCGCTACCGAACACGGCGGATATTCCGTTTTCGCGGGAGTCGGTGAGCGTACACGTGAAGGTATAGATTTATATAACGATATGACACGTTCCGGCGTTATTGATAAAACAGCTCTTGTATTCGGTCAGATGAACGAACCTCCCGGTGCTCGTATGCGTGTCGGTTTCTCGGGACTGACGATTGCCGAGTACTTCCGTGATGTTTCACTTCAGGACGTTCTCTTATTTATTGACAATATATTCCGTTATGTACAAGCAGGCTCAGAGGTTTCCGCGCTGCTCGGCCGTGTACCCAGTGCCGTTGGTTATCAACCTACACTCGCAACGGAAGTCGGAAGTCTGCAAGAGCGTATAACTTCAACAAAAACAGGTTCAATAACATCTGTACAGGCTATCTACGTGCCTGCTGACGACTTTACAGACCCTGCCGCAGCTACAACATTTACACATCTTGATGCTACAACTGTGCTCTCCCGCGCTATAGTTGAGCAAGGAATATATCCGGCAATTGACCCGCTCGATTCCACATCCAGAATTCTTGATGCCACAGTTATCGGTAAAGAGCACTACAATGTCGCAAGGTCTGTTCAAAGTATTCTTCAAAGATACAGAGACCTGCAGGATATCATAGCAATTCTCGGTATGGACGAGCTGTCCGAAAATGACAGGCTTATAGTCGACAGAGCGCGAAAGGTTCAAAGATTCCTGTCTCAGCCGTTCTTTGTGGCAGAGAAATTTACCGCTATACCCGGAAAATATGTCCCGGTTAATGAAACCATCAGGGGCTTTGCGGGAATTATTGACGGTGAATATGATGATATCCCCGAAGGCTACTTCCTCAACAAAGGCACAATAGACGAGGTTGCGGAAAGTTACAGGGTTTAAGAAGTATCGTCATTCCGAACTTGATTCGGAATCCCCTGATTAGAGCATATTTATGTACGGGATTGCGGGTCGAGCCCGTAGTGACGAAGTTTAGGAGATAGCTAATGGCTGTTGCAGCGAGAAAATTTAATTTACGTATTGCTACACCGGACAATGTAAAGTATGATGAAGATGCCCAGATGATTATCATGCGTTGTATAACGGGTGATATGGGAATACTTGCCGACCATGAGGCAACATCAGCCATACTCGACTATGGTGTCCTTCGTATCATTAATAATGACGAAGAACGCAGAATGGCTGTATTTGGCGGAATTGCTCAGGTCGGTGATAATAAAGTCACAATCCTGGCAAATGATGCACAATGGCCTGAAGACATTGATATGGCGTTTGTTGAAGCTGAACGTGACCGTATGGAACGCCGTTCCCGTGAAAGTCAGGACGACCTCGCGATACAAAGAGACCAGGTCATTATGCGCCGCACACTTGTGCAGATGGAAGTCAGTACATTCCCGCTTGTCAGCAGAACAAACAGGGAAACCGACGAAGAGAAAAAATAGTAAACGGGCTGCCGGTGGCAGCCTGACTCCTGTAAAAACAACTAAAGTATACGTGAATATGCACGATATATATATTGAGCTGTATACAGCTGTCAAAGGTAGGGCTTAATGAAGGGTATAACTTCAATAATCGGAATGGTAGTATGCTTCGCCTGTATTTTCGCCGGAGTTGTTATTCTTGGTGGAGAAATAGGCGACTTTATTGATATTCCAAGTGTTGTGCTGGTTATTGTCCCGACAGTTGCCGCAATTATCGCAACATTTCCAATGTCATTGCTTGCCAAAGTACCCGGTCACTTTAAAGCAATGCTCGGACAGGAATCCAGTCCTAATGAATATATTGACAAAATCGTCGCTCTCGCCGAGAAAGCTCGTAAAGAAGGCCTCCTTGCATTTGAAAAAGAACAGGTTGACGATGCCCTGATGGCATATGCTCTGCGTATGATGGTTGACGGTCTTGACAAATTCTCGGTCAAATTTGCTTTAGAGGATTGTATAAACGGAATTAAAGAACGCCACATGGAAGCCATTGCTATTTATGATAAGGGTGCTGCTTTTGCACCTGCATTCGGTATGTGCGCAACAGTTGTTTCACTTGTTAACATGTTGATGGGACTTGATTTTACTGACCCTAATGCCATAAACAATCTTGGTGTGAACATGGCAACAGCTCTTATAACGACTCTGTATGGTTCAATGCTTGCAAACATTGTTTTCATACCGATTTCGGGACGTCTAAAGCTTCTGCATAAAAAAGAAATCTTCTGCAAAACAATGGTTTGCAACGGTCTTTTGTCAATTTTAAACGGTGATAACCCCCGCGTTATCAAAGATTATCTCGTAGAGCAACTGAGTGCAACAGACGGTGCGCAATTTAAGGATGAGCCGAAATCATCAGGTTAGCGGAACAATTAAAAGCATTTTTACGTCATTGTTGATATGAAAAGAGGTGAGCATCAATGGCAGCAAGCAGTGATGATCGCGGCAACGAAAGAGCAGGCGGCGGTGAAGCTGAACAGGAAGAGAGAACTGACGGTTGGATGGCGACCTACTCGGATATGGTCACACTTCTGCTGACGTTCTTTGTTTTGATGTTCGCTCTGTCAAATGTAGATAACGAAAGAGCAGAACTATTTTTAGCGGCAATGTCCCGCGGAGGAATCACTGCCGAGCAGTTTATGGAAATTCGTGAGCGTTATGAGATTGATGAGTTTGATGGCGGGGAGTGGGATGATGAGTTCCCCATGCCTGCACACGATGACGATTGGGGTGAAGAGGACGAAGATCCCGGCGGTGAAGAAGGTGAAACCGAGGGTGAGCGCAGACTGCGTGAGCTGGCGGCGGCAATTTCGGATTGGATTACCGGAGCAGGTCTTGAAGATGATATCGCTGTTTCGTTTAATGGAGATTTTTTAATGCTGACATTGGCAAATGATGTCTGGTTTAACTCCGGAAGAGCTGAGGTTCTGCCTGATATGATAGATAAAGCTCAGGTCATTGCCGAACTCCTCGCTGCCAATTTTACGCCTGATGACCCGTTTGAGATCGTCGTGGCCGGTCACACGGATAATGTCCCGATGAGACCGGGTGCTCCCTATCCTGACAACTGGCACCTAAGTGCTGCCCGTGCTCAGAATTTCTTGAGGCTTCTTATCGATGACAGCGGTCTGGAGCCTTGGCATTTCTACATGCGTGCATGCGGTGAGTATCGCCCGATAGCAACAAACGACACCGTAGAAGGCAGACAAGCCAACCGCCGTGTCGAGGTTATGATAACAAGAGCCAGGGAAAATCCCTTATGGGATGATCAAAATTCCTGGCAAGGAACAGATTAATCTTCTTTTCGTTGGTTTAATGTTTCTTCTATATTGAAGCTTGTGTCGAATGGTTTCCATGTCCACATTAGATTCATAAGCATGGACATTGTGATTCCGAATATTAATATAATCGGAAAACCCATTAGCAGTGAATCGGGGAAAAACAATGCCGTCATAGTCCACAGCAATCCGCCTAAAATTGCTCCCATAAAGCTGCGGGGGAGATATGCAAAAGTCATAAGCACGCTGTTTTTTAGTATTCCAAGCGTTTTAAGGTCTATATACGCAAAGTGAAGAAATATATATGGTGTTATCATTCCGAAAAGTAAAAGCGATAGTAATGCAAGGATAATCCAAGATAGTCCGATAACATCTTCACTTATAATCATTGTTATCCATACCAAAATCTGTGTATACACAAATGCTGTGCATAATATGCCAATAGCTGCAGATTGTTTGTAGTTTTCTTTAAATTTTCTTTTAAATTCATACCATACATAACTGGGGTCGTCTCGCATTTGTTTTGTTATATAGTATACGCATGACGTAATAGCACCGCCAACCGGAAATGCCAGAATCAGAGATAGAACAAAGGTAAATAACGGGTAGATACCTGAGAGCGAAAAGAAAAACATTACTATAGACGGTAATACACACACACACAGTATCATGTTCAGCTTAACAAGATCACCTAAATCTCTTATCAACAACTCAAAGAACCGCGCAAAACCTTTTTTGCGCGGTTCATCTTTATTAACTCCCGGTCCGGGTTTGTTAAAGTTTCTGTTGAATATACCCATTTAATTCAATATCGCAAGTTCTGTTTCCGTATCAAAGAGGTGAACGTTCTTCATGTCGAAAGCAACTTTGATATTGTCGCCTGTTCTGGATTTGGTTGTCGGTGCGACACGTGCTGTCATTGTAATATCTGAGTATGTGAGGTACAGATAGACTTCACTTCCCATGAGTTCGCTAACCTCTACGTATGTGTCTATTACAGAATCGGGGTTTGCCGCACGGAATACTTCGTCATCGTAGATGTCTTCGGGGCGGATGCCGAGTTTTACCGGCTTGTCAACATAGCCTTTTATTATGTCTTTGACTTTTTCAGCCGGAAGATACAGCTTATCCGCGCCGACTTCGAGGAAGTAGCCTTTGCCGTCTGTTTTTAACACGGCATCCAGGAAGTTCATTTGCGGGCTGCCGATAAATCCTGCAACAAACATGTTGCACGGGAAGTCATACAGGTTTTGCGGTGTATCAACTTGTTGTACAACTGCATGATTCATAACAACTATACGGTCGCCCATTGTCATGGCTTCTGTTTGGTCATGTGTGACGTATACAAATGTTGTTTCGAGCTTTTTATGAAGCTTTATCAGCTCGGTGCGCATTGATGTACGCAGTTTTGCGTCAAGATTTGAGAGGGGCTCGTCAAGCAGAAAAACAGCGGGGTTGCGGACCATTGCGCGACCTAGTGCGACACGTTGGCGTTGACCTCCGGAAAGTGCTTTTGGTTTTCTGCTGAGAAGATGTTCAATGTCAAGTATTTTTGCGGCTTCACGGACACGGCGATCAATCTCGGCTTTCGGGGTTTTTTTGAGTTTAAGTGCAAATGCCATGTTTTTGTATACCGACATATGAGGATAAAGAGCGTAGTTTTGGAAAACCATTGCTATATCGCGGTTTTTGGGTGGTACGTCATTTACCATTCTGTCTCCGATGTAGAGTTCACCTTTTGTGATTTCTTCAAGACCTGCAATCATCCTGAGCATTGTGGATTTACCGCAACCTGACGGACCGACGAGAATAACAAACTCCTTGTCCGGTATATCCAAACTGCAATCATCAACTGCAAGGACGTCCCCGGGATAGATTTTCGTGATATTTTTTATCTTTATGCTTGCCATACTTTGCTTCCTCCCTGTTTGTTTACATGAACTCGTGCAATTGTATCACTTTGCGTAGTGAATAGTCAAGATGTAAATAAGGTGTTTTTTATCAAAAATGTATCTTTTTTCGCTTTGGCCTGATTAAACAGTGTTTTCCAAACCCGATTAACTCTGTTCTGCCCGTTTCAAGCAGAGTCCGGCGTATAATTTCGTAGTTTTTCGGTCTTTTCCATTGCATAAGCGCACGTTGTACGGTCTTTTCATGTATTGTCCGGGGAACATGCATGGATTTCATTGTCATCGGGTCAAGTCCGGTGTAGTACATACATGTTGATATTGTGCCGGGAGTCGGGTAAAATATCTGAACCTGCTCGGGTTGAAAGCCTTTTTTGTTCATATATACAGCCAGTTCCAAAGAATCATTGATTGTGCATCCCGGATGTGCGGCAATTAGATACGGCACAAGAAACTGTTTTTTATTATAGCGGTTATTGAGCTTTGTAAATTTGTTATAAAACGCATCAAATATTTTATTATCGGGCTTTCCCATATAATACAGAACGCTTGCAGCGCAATGCTCAGGTGCGACTTTAAGCTGTCCTGAAATGTAGTGTTGGACCAGTGATGCGAAAAACTCACCGCTTTTATCAAGCATTAAATAATCAAATCTGATACCCGAGCGGATAAAGACTTTTTTTACCCCGATTAAACCTGCAAGCTTTCGCAGGAGTTTGAGATAGTCCATATGTTCAACCTCTAAGTGTTCGCATGGAGGTACGAGACATTTTTTAGTTCTACACATGCCTTTTTTCCCTTGCTGTTTACATGAAGGTTTTCTGAAATTGGCGGTAGGACCGCCTACATCGTGGATATATCCTTTAAAATCCGGATGCTTAACAAACTTTTTTGCTTCTTCCAATATCGATTCGTGACTGCGTGAGGCAACGACCCGTCCTTGATGGAATGCAAGCGCACAGTAGTTGCAGTCTCCGAAACAACCCCTGTTGTGAATAATTGAAAAGCGTACTTCTTCGATTGCCGGTACACCGCCTTCTTTTTCGTACATCGGGTGAACTTCACGGGTAAATGGCAGTGCGTAAATCCTGTCAAGTTCTTCTGTGGAAGGTGTGTATTGCGGCGGGTTGATTATCAGCTTCATTTCACCGCTTCTTTGCACAATCGCTTTACCTCTGACCGGATCGTGTTCGCCGTGCTGCAGCTTTGCTGCTCTTGCGTAATGCGTTTTGTCCCCGGCAACGGATTCAACGGAAGCACATTCCAGATAAGGGAATTCGCACTGCTCCAAAGCGTCTGTTATAAATCCCGTTCCTCTGATATCGGTTATTGCTTCGATTTTTTCTTTCTTAGCAAGGCGTTTTGCAATATGCACTATTGCTGCTTCACCCATCCCGTATACAAGTAAATCCGCACCGCATTCAAACAGTATTGGTTTGCGTACCCTGTCGTCCCAATAATCGTAATGTGCAAATCGGCGAAGTGATGCTTCAAGTCCGCCGATTATTACCGGCAGACCGGGAAATGCGTCTTTTACCAGCTTTGTGTAAACATTAACTGCTCTGTCAGGACGCTTGCCTGCTTTTTTTCCGGGTGTGTAGTAGTCGTCGCTGCGCGGCTTTTTTGATGCGGTATAATGTGCAACCATCGAATCAAGATTCCCCGCAGTTATAAGTGCGGCATATCTGGGTTTTCCCATTAAAAATATATCAATAGGTGTTTTATAGTCAGGCTGTGCAAGAATAGCTACCCTAAATCCTTCCGCTTCAAGAACCCGCCCTATAACAGCCGCGCCAAAACTCGGATGATCTACATATGCATCACCCGTAATTAATAAAAAATCATAGTAGTACCAACCTCTACTGCGCATATCTTGATGCGAAACAGGAAGGAAATCGAAAGTTGTTAGTTCATTATCCATTTAATACAAAACCGTCCGCTTACGCCCGGAGCATTATACTCCTCGCCACTACCCTAAATCCTAACCCCTGGCGTCTAGCCCCTAAATCCTACCAATTTCTTATACCTTTTTCCATTAGGCACAGTTGGTCAGTTACGTTTAACACATCAAAACCGTATTTACTCATGAAGTTTATACCGAGGTTGCCCGAGGGGAGTTCTATACGCAGTCTGTCTCTTTTTAGCTTACGGAAATCTGATATAGCCAGGCCCAATAGTTGGGTCCCGAAGGTATTACCTCTGTGTTTTGGTATGACATGGAGGTAACTTATCCAGCCTATGTTTACTTTGCAATCTTTTTGTGTGTCTATTCCAAGAATCCCAATCGGCTCATCTTCCAAAAAGGCTGTATATTGTCTGTCTACATGTGCTCTTTCACCGGCTTTTGCCTTGAATATTCGCAGCAAATCTTCACTGCATACATCGTTTAGTTGCATGAATCTTAGATTTTCTGAGATTCGTCTTTTTTCTTCACGCCACCATGTTTGATTTTCAAGTGTGCTGTCTTCCTTCACCAGATGTGACGTACAACCTTTATGCTCTACTTTGAATTTATTGTGCTTATATGTCAAATACGTGACTGCTGTGTTGTCGAAATACGGCATTTTTGATGTTTCGTTTGAATCAATGCCTTCAAACAAGCACATCAGTGAGCGGATTGCAAACCCGTGTGAAAAAAGTGCTATGGTCTCTCCGTTGTGTCTTTTTGCGACTTCTGTTATAAATGAATACATACGTGCTTTTACGTCTTCGTAGGATTCGCTTCCGCCAATGTTCCATAGACCGGGATCTTTTTCAAATTTTTCGTTCATAGCCCTGTAGTTGTACTCAATGTCACCCCAGGCCATGTCTTCCCACTCACCCATGTTGACTTCCCGGAGCATTACGGTTTTATTTATGGGAAGCCCGTGCGGCTCGCTTAGTGCCGTTGCAGTTTCGCTTGCTCTTGTAAGATCGCTGGAGTAGATTGCGTCGATGTGTGTATTTTCAAAACGTTTTCTTAATCTCTCAATTTGCCTGTACCCTCTTTCGGTGACAAGCCCGTTGTAGTGACCGTGTGCACGGCGGTATATATTTCCTTCTGCTTCCGCATGTCTAATCAGATATATTCTTGTCACTCTGTATTTACCTTCCCTATTAAATCGCTGATTTTGTTTATAGTGTTTCTTTCCATGTATTCTTCGATTTCTTTTGTTATTCTTAATGGTGCGTACGGGTCGTCAAAACAAGCTGTGCCTACTCCGACGAGGCTTGCGCCCGCAAGCATCATTTCCACCGCATCGTTTCCTGTCATAATGCCGCCCATACCGAGTACAGGGATTTTTACGGCTGTCGCTACCTGCCAGACCATCCTGATTGCAACCGGAAATACAGCGGGTCCCGATAATCCTCCGACAATGTTGTTTAATACGGGTTTGCGTGTTGTTGTGTCTATTCTCATACCCAGTAAGGTATTTATTAAGGATATTGCATCAGCACCGGAGGCTTCTGCTGATTTTGCTATTGATATTATGTCCGTTACATTAGGTGAGAGTTTTACCATCACGGGAGATGTTGCTTTTTTCATAACAGCTTCCGTAACCGCCGTTACACCTTCCGTTGATGTGCCAAAAGCCATTCCGCCTGCCTTGACATTAGGGCATGACACATTTATCTCCAGTATATCTACGCCTGCGTCTGACAGTTTTTCGGTCATTTCTACATATTCTTCAACTGTATTGCCGGATATATTTGCGATAACAACTGTGTCATGTTCACGCAAAAACGGCAACTCATCGGTAATAAACGCATCCACTCCGGGATTTTGAAGCCCGACGCTGTTGAGCATACCCATCGGTGTTTCGGCTATCCGGGGCGGTTTATTTCCGAGCCGCGGCTTCGCTGTCAAGCCTTTGACACAGATACCGCCGAGTTTGGACAACTCGTAGAACTCGCCGTATTCCCTGCCAAAACCAAATGTACCTGATGCCATGACTATGGGATTTTTGAAGTTATATCCTAAAAAATTAATGCTTAATTCCTTCATTGTTGTCTCCTGTTGATAGTTGGCAACTACTTGGAGGGTATCCGGAAAATTTGCAATGCTTCCAGCCAATGCACTAGCACTATAGTGAAAACTTGTATTATCGGCAAAATTCGTGTGCTGACTGAAATCATTGAAAATTTTCCGGATACCCTCCAAGCAGTTACCAGATTACGTTGCTTGCGTTGAATACCGGACCGTCTATACACACTCTGCTCATTTCTGTATTTTCAATCACCGTGCCTGAACTGTCTTGCGCTGTGGTACCGCTATTGTTTACCGTTGCACATGCACAAACCAGACACGCTCCAATACCGCAGCCCATGCGTTCCTCCAGTGAAACCTGACATTGAACATTGTACTTTGCACACATGTCTGCCACAGCTTTTTGCATAAGTAATTGTCCGCAGGACATTACTGCGGAATATTCGCCGCTTTTCAACAGTTCTTCAAGCGGTTTTGTGACAGCTCCTTGGATTCCTGCGCTGCCGTCGTCTGTAGTTACAATGACTTTCTCACAGATTTTTATAAACTCTTCTGTAAGTATGATTCTGTCGGCACTTCGGAAACCGAGAATTGCGATAACATCGTTTTTTCTCGATTCCCCGGGTGCCAATCTGTTTGTCTTTTTTGCTTTACCATTTGCCGACTCCGCAGCCAGAAGCATAGGTGGTGTCCCAACGCCTCCACCTACGACAATTATCTTGCCGTTTGGAATATTAAATCCTTTTCCCAACGGACCCAGAATATTAAGCTCATCTCCGATTTCTTGCTCTGACAACCAACGTGTCCCTTCCCCTTTTACTTCAAAAACAAAGCGGATATTACCCCCTTGTAAGCTGCATATGCTTATCGGACGGCGCAGTAAACGGGTCTCTCCGCATTTTATATGCAAAAACTGACCTGCAGATGATTGTCTTGCTAATTCATTGCAAGACACTGTGATGGAAACCACCGCATCGGCTAGTGTTTTTTTGTCTACAATTTCACATAAAAAAACGTCAGGCATGAGCATTTTCCTTTTTGTAGGGTCTGACATCCCTGACAGACCGCTTATTTTCGCAACAGTAGTATACACCATTTCTCTACTATTTACAACTGCGGGAAGTATGATAAAATGGTGTTGTAGATTCACTGCATGGGGGATTGCGGCTCGGAGACCGCAATGACGGACACGGTATGTTCTGTAGCAAGACTTTTTTCCGGAGGTAAGCTAATGCGAAAGAATATTGCAGATTTATTAAGCACTAATCCATATCCGGGGCGCGGCATAATTATCGGCTGCAGTGATGATGGTAAGCGGTCGGTGATTGTTTATTTTATCATGGGGCGTAGTGAAAATAGTCGTAACCGTGTTTTTGAAAGAACCGAAGACGGTATCCGTACAGCGGCGTTTGATCCTGCGAAGCTTACAGATCCGAGCCTTGTCATATATCATCCGTTCCGTCGGTATGAAGATACGGCAATCATCACAAACGGTGATCAAACCGATACTATTTTTGATTTTTTTAAGCAGGGTCACAGCTATTATACGGCACTCAGGACACGTGAGTTTGAGCCGGATGCTCCAAACTACACACCGCGTATATCCGGGGTTGTATGGCCCTGCGGCAGTTATGCACTTTCAATATTGAAATCAATCGAAAGCAGTGCTGCGTGCTGTCAACGTTCTTTCTTTGAATATACCGGAACAACGCCGGGGTTTGGACATTTCATCTCAACATATGAAACAGACGGCAATCCCCTTCCCTCTTTTAAAGGTGAACCAATACCAATCAGCATTACCGATTCATGCGGTCTTGAGGCATTCGCTTTTGAGGTTTGGAATGCTTTGGATGACGAAAATAAGGTTTCGTTATATGCATGGGAGCGCGATTTTGACACGGGTGATGTTAATGATTTGATAATTAATAGGCATTGAAAGGCAAGCTATATGAAAGAATTAGAACTAAAATACGGATGTAATCCCAATCAGAAGCCTTCCAGGATTTTTATGGAGGATGGGGAGTTGCCTGTTGAAGTGCTTAACGGTAAGCCGGGGTATATTAATTTTCTTGATGCTCTCAACGGTTATCAGCTTGTCCGAGAATTGCATGAGGCAACGGGGTTTCCTGCGGCAGCTTCTTTTAAGCATGTCTCGCCTGCCGGTGCCGCTATCGGCTTGCCGCTCAGTGAGATTGAGGAAAAAATGTTCTTTGCAAACGGTTTGCCGCTTTCGCCGCTTGCCTGCGCGTATGTCAGAGCACGCGGTGCCGATAGAGTATGCTCCTATGGTGACTTTGCAGCACTTTCTGATGTATGTGATGAAGAAACCGCCATGGCACTCGCTTCCGAAGTTTCCGACGGGGTTATTGCGCCGGACTTTTCCGGTAAAGCATTACAAATACTTAAAGAAAAACGCAAAGGAGGGTACAGTATCGTGAGAATCGACCCGAACTATAAACCCCGCAACGATGAGTGCAAAGATGTCTATGGTGTTATATTTGAGCAAGGTCGCAATGAGTTAAAAATAGATGAAAGGCTTCTCGAAAACATAGTAACAAAAAACCGCAACCTGCCTATATCCGCAAAACGTGACCTTATAATTGCGCTTATCACTCTTAAATATACACAATCAAACTCTGTTTGTTACACGGTTGGCGGACAAGCAATCGGTATCGGAGCAGGACAACAAAGCCGGATCCACTGCACACGCCTTGCCGGAAGTAAAGCAGACAACTGGTTTTTAAGACAACACCCTTCCGTACTGGAACTCCCATTCAAAGAAGGACTCCCACGCCCAATACGTGACAATGCAATCGATTTATTTTTATCGGATGATTACGACGATATCCTGCATGACGGTGCTTGGCAGAAACTGTTCACGGAACACCCGCAAGAATTAACAATAGAAGAAAGAAAAGCCTGGATATCAAACGCAACAGACGTATCCCTTGGAAGCGATGCTTTCTTCCCCTTCGGAGACAACATAGAGAGAGCAAACCGCTCCGGAGTAAAGTACATAGCACAACCCGGCGGCTCAATAAGGGATGATGACGTGATAGAAACTTGCGATAAATATGACATGGTAATGGCATTCACAGGAATAAGGTTGTTTCATCACTAAGATTATGCACTACCTTGAATCAGTGTGGATTGGCTTCAAGACGCGCTGACACTGCAACCCTTAATTTCATCTAATTTTGTTCTTGATTTTTTTTATTTCCATGATAGAATATTTTTGAAATAAAAGAAACTTGGAGGTATTACCATGGCTCATAAAATCAGCGACGAATGTATTTCTTGCGGTGCCTGTGTTCCCGAATGTCCTGTGGACGCAATTAGTGAAGGCGGTTCTCACTATGAAATCAGTGATGCATGCATTGACTGTGGTGTTTGTGTAGGCTCCTGCCCTGTGGACGCAATTTCGGAATAACAAATTATAAGCTAAATCAAAATAACTCGTCATTGCGGGCTCAACCCGCAATCCCCACGGTAGTGCACACTTACGGGATTGCGGCTCGGAGGCCGCAATGACGGTATAAGGAAACAAGAGTATTATGTCAAACTCGACACCTGCAACATTATATCTTGTTGCAACGCCTATCGGGAACCTATCTGATATATCCGAACGGGCAATCAAGACATTGAGAGATGTTTGCTTTATTGCGGCAGAGGATACCCGTATCACGCGTAATTTGCTTGAGCATTTTGGAATAAAAAAGCCGCTTATCAGCTATTATAAGCATAACAGCCGCAGCAGCGGTGAGAAAATCGTTCTCAGGATTCTGGATGGTGAAAGCTGTGCACTTGTGACAGATGCAGGGACACCCGGAATAAGCGACCCGGGAGAAGACCTTGTCAGATTGTGTGTAGACAATGATATTCACGTAGTCGTAATCCCCGGAGCTTGTGCTGTCGTGGCTGCTCTTTCGCTTTCGGGACTTTCAGCCAAACGCTTTGCATTCGAAGGATTTTTACCGATCGAAAAGAAAAAGCGTTCGCAGCAATTATCAGAGCTTCAGGCTGAACAAAGAACTATGGTATTTTATGAAGCACCTCATAAACTTGTACGCACACTCACAGATATGCTCAAAGCATTCGGTGACAGGCGTGTATCAATATCCAGAGAAATGACAAAAATATATGAAGAAACCCTGCGAATGACTCTTTCTGAATCGATTGTGCATTTTGAAAGTGTTTCTCCGCGTGGTGAGTTCGTCATTGTCGTAGAAGGTAACTGCATACAATCAACTCCCGATGATAAGTTAAGTGAGGGTGTTGTGGTCGCAACCGATTTGATTGAAAAAGGACTATCTGTCCGCGATGCCGTAAAAAGAGCAGCCGGTGAAGTCGGCTGCTCAAGGAACTCGTTGTACAAAATGTTGACTATAAATAACTGCTAGGAGCTTACATGTACCGGTCTTGACCAAACCTCCAGCTCTTCACCGTTATTAGTGATTACAATCCTTACTCTCGTATTTCCTCGGGCTACTCTTGACACTTTGAAGCCATATCTGCCGGCCTGCCCAACAATTACCTCTTCTATAGTAACAACATCTTCATTGTTGCTTATGAACTCAATTTCGAAATCGTCTCCCCTATCAAAACCGGGGGGTTCGATTGTAAATGCAAATTGCACTGTTTGATCTGACGAACTAAGCGTAAAGCTCTCTCTATCCCACCGGTTATTTCCAAAATACACAGTGATTGAACCAATAGGGATTTGAATCACCGGTGTTGGCTCCGGTGTCTGTGTAGGTGGCGGCGTCGGAAGGCCGGGAAGTGAATTTATATCGTCTTCCGGATTATTCATGCTCGGTGATTCTACCGGAATCACAGGTGTCGGATCTCCGGGTGTAGAAAATAGTAATATACCAGCGGCGACCGCAAATACAGCTATGATTAATACGCTGATTATCATTTTACCTTTTGCGTTATCAGATTCATCCGAATATTTGCCGCGGCCTATGCGGCGTGCTCCGCAGTAGGGGCAACGGCTGCGTACTCCCGAGTATTTACGGTCACATCTTGCACACTTTATCTCGTTAACAATAGCCATATTATACTCCATTTCATCCAATATGCTTAAGTAACGGTAATTTACTATAATTATCGCGATTTGTCAAGATAACTTTGCATTTTACTGCGAAAAATAGTTGACATAATGCAGCTGAAGGTATGCATTTGTAACACTCTCATGAATCGAATAACCCTCTTAATATAGGTGTTTCCATTAGCGCGGGTCTTTCGACAAATGATTTTATGTCAACAAATGTTTGCTCTTCGCTTGCTCTTTCAAAGCCTGTCATTATCTCGTTTATATGGAGCATAAGCTCTCCGCTTGCACGGGCGTTTCTACCGGTTTCAATTGCTTTTGCCATATCGGCAAGTCCCAAGCCCCGCGAGTTATCGTGGTATTCAAATAAGAGAGGTATTTCTGCAAACCCTTCCGAGCCTGCTCTGAACAAGCGTACAGGTCCATCGAAAAAGTTCGGATCAGGAACGCTTAATGTTCCTTCAGAACCGTAAATCTCTATGTGCGGAACCTCCGCAGCATGTACGTCAAAGGTTGTGAATATCGTACCAATCACGCCGTTGTGGAAGTTCATTAATCCTGTTACATATGTCGGCACATCCACAGTAATGACTTTTCCGTATTGCGGCTTGCTTGTGATTGTTCTTTCCGTAAAAGATGCTTTTGTCATGCCCGCAACTGTCTTTACAGGACCCAACAAGCTTACAAGCGCAGTCAGGTAGTACGGTCCCATGTCGAGCATCGGACCTCCCCCATATTTGTAATAAAATTCCGGATCGGGATGCCATGATTCTGTCCCGCGGCTGACCATAAACGCTGAGGCTCCCAAAACATCACCAATGAAGCCATCATCGATCAGCTTGCGGCATGTTTGTATACCTGCACCAAGAAAAGTGTCGGGTGCTCCGCCAACCTGCAGATTTTTCTTTTTTGCCAATGCCATTATCTTTTCAGCTTCACCAAATAACGCTCCGAGCGGTTTTTCTGTATAAACATGTTTGTTTGCGGTCAAAGCAGCCATTGTGACTGTAAAATGCTCGTACGGACGCGAGAGATTTAGTACAATATCGACATCGGGGTCGGATAATAATTCATGCATATCTTTATATATTTTTTTTATGCCAAACTCACTTGCTTTGCTGTGCGCACGCTCCGGTACTAAATCCGTAACACCGGTGATTCTTAAATCCTTGAATACCTCGATAATGTTACTCATGTAAATATCGCAGATATTCCCACAGCCGACAAAACCTACTCTCTTCATAAATAAAACTATTCCTTTCCATTTTCAAAATTTAAAGTATGATGAGAGCTTCATAAAATCATCTATACTTAAAACCTCACCTCTAACGCGCATGTCAAATCCGCATTTTTCTACGATTTTTGTTATATCTGCTTTTGTGTGAGTTTTCTCAAAAGCAGCATTAAGCGCATTAATCAATGTTTTCCTGCGTTGTCCGAATGCTGCACGAACAACCCGAAAGAAGGTTTTTTCTGCTTCTTTGTTCATCAGACGTTCTTTGTGAACTTCCATCTTTACTACAGATGATGTAACTTTCGGGCGTGGTAAAAAACATTCAGGCGAAACATCGAACATGATTTTTGGAGTTGTGTGATAGTTTACGTAAACGGTAAAGGCACCATATTCAGAGCTTGCAGGTTTTGCACATATCCGCTTTGCAACTTCTTTCTGTATCATAACAGTGATGGTTTCAAATACCTCTGCTACTAAGAATGCAGTTATTGCAGGCGTTGTAATATTGTAGGGCAGATTAGCGCATACATGGCAGGGCAGATTGCTCATTGTGTCGCGCATTAATTGCTTAATGTTCAGTTTTAGGATATCACCTTGAATAATGCTTACATTTTCTGTTTCTTTAAAAATGCTCTTCAGTATCGGCACAAACCGTTTATCAAGCTCTACAGTAGTTACGTGACCTGCAGCTTTGCTAAGCTCCATCGTAAGTGACCCCAAACCCGGACCGACCTCCAAAACACCGCATGATTTGTCAAGTCCTGCTTCTCTTACAATCTTTGCCGGAATATTCGGGTCAACAAGGAAGTTCTGCCCCTTTGATTTTGTAAGCTTTATTTGATGAGCGTTTAGCAAGTCGCAGACAGAGTTCGATATGCTTTTATTTTCGTAGTTAATCAATTTCAATTTTCAACTTTCAATTTTCAATTTCCATAATATCAAACCAACTTATCACAAGCAATAAAAAGTTGCATTGTTTTCCCTTGAAAGTGTCTTTTTCGTGTGTTACAATAGCTACTTAGCTAAAGAAAATGAATTCGGAGGTGCTCCAATGGCTCTTGATAAAATTAACGAAATTCACCTTGACGTACTACAGGAGATTGCCAACATAGGCTCAGGTAACGCTGCTTCATCGCTGTCGCGGATGATTGGTCAGCCCGTCGACATCGAGATTCCCGAAATAAGCATAAAGGGGTTTAATGAAGCCATCGAAATTCTCGGCGGTCCGGAAACAATAATGATGGGCACTTTATTGTTCCTGACAGAAGGGATTCAAGGCATGATGATGTTCCTCTTGCCAATAGATGTTGTTTGTGATCTGGTCAACATGTTAATGGGAACGGAAATTACCAGCCATGAGGAAATCGATGAGATGGGCGAGTCGGTCATTATGGAGTGCTCAAATATCATGTCGGCTTCTTTTGTCACGGCGGTTGCCGAAATGACAGACATGGTTATTGATATATCGCCGCCTGAAATTACACTTGATATGCTCGGTTCAATAATGAGCGTACCTTCCATATCATATGCTGATATAGGGGATTCTTTGCTGCTTATGAAAAATAAGCTAGAGATTAAAGGCAAAACCACCAGCGCAAACGTACTCTTGCTTCCCGACATGCCATCTTTGGGCAAGTTAATGACGAGTCTCGGTATTGATTTTTAAGAGGAGTATTCCCTGTAATATTACAAGAGTGGTCAGATCGACCACTCTTGTTTCTTAAGCTATCGCTTACACGGCAACCTTTGGAATTGCGTCGAAGCCGCGCTGCAGTTCTTCGTCTGTCGGGATATGGTCTGTCATTTTTCCTTCGTTGTAGAGCATGTATGCGCCAAGGTCAAAGTATCCGGTACCGGATAAGCCGAAAAGTATTGTTTTTTCTTCGCCTGTTTCCTTGCACTTTAGAGCCTCATCAATTGCTACACGTATTGCATGTGCAGATTCAGGTGCCGGCAGATTTCCTTCGTGTCTTGCAAATGTTGTCGCTGCTTCGAAGACATCGCTTTGCATTATCGCTCTTGCTTCATTTATATAGCCGTCATGGTAGAGTTGTGACAGTATCGGTGCCATGCCGTGGTATCTTAAACCTCCTGCGTGATTGGACGACGGAATGTAAGTCGCACCCAAGGTATACATTTTAGCTAGTGGTGTTACCATACCTGTATCGCAGAAGTCATATGCAAACTTCCCTCTTGTCATTGATGGGCACGATGCAGGTTCAACAGCGATGAAGTATGGTGCTTTTTTACCTGCCAGTTTGTCCGCCATAAATGGTGACATTAAACCGCCGAGATTTGAGCCGCCGCCTGCACAGCCAATAACGATATCAGGGTACTCGCCAAGCTTTTCAAAAGCCGCTTTAGCTTCTTGCCCTATAATGGATTGATGCAGTAAAACTTGATTGAGAACGCTGCCCAGCACATATTTATACCCTTCTGTTGTCACAGCCGCTTCAACTGCTTCCGATATTGCGCATCCAAGGCTTCCTCCGCTTTCAGGGTCATTTTCCAACAGTTTACGCCCAATATTCGTTGTATCAGAAGGTGATGGTGTCACGGACGCGCCAAAGGTTTCCATTACCGTTTTGCGGTATGGTTTTTGCATTGCGGAAATTTTGACCATAAATACTTTCAGGTCGAGACCAAAGTAGCCGCATGCCATTGCCATCGCAGTACCCCACTGCCCTGCTCCTGTTTCGGTTGTTACACCTGTTAACCCCTGCTCTTTTGCGTAGTAAGCTTGTGCAATGGCTGAATTGAGCTTGTGGCTGCCCGAGGTGTTGCCGCCTTCGTATTTGTAGTAAATTTTCGCAGGCGTTTGCAATGCTTCTTCAAGACAATACGCACGTACAAGCGGTGACGGGCGATACATTTTATAGAAATCACGGATTGGCTCCGGTATTTCAATAAATCTGTCTTTGTCATTAAGCTCCTGCTTTACCAGTTCATCGCAAAATACGGGGGCGAGGTCTTCCACCGTCACCGGTTTCAGCGTTCCCGGATGGAGTATCGGGCAATGATCCGTTTTCATGTCGGCACGGATGTTATACCACGCCTTTGGAATCTCGTTTTCTGATAAGTAAGTTTTGTACGCTACTTGTTGCTTTGACATTTTGGGTTCCTCTCTTTCATTATTTTGCCTCGTCCAGAGGCTGTCCGTGCTTGTGAGATCGTAAAGCCTCACTTGTGAGACTCTGAGACAGAGGGTAAAATAAAATACTCCTGTCTCTGCCTAACGTTTCGTCTACGAAACAATTTGCAGGGACAAGAGCATAAGCTCCTGCGGTACCACCCGGCTTGACGCTGTTGCGCCCACTCTGTACACACCAACATGTGTTGACTTTTGTTAACGGAGAGTCATTTCCGTCTCACATACTCGGCTGCTTAACAGTCCTTTCTGCTCGCCCTCCCGGGTCCATTCATCAACGCTTCCGTGCTGCGTTTCCACCATCCGCAACTCTCTAAAACGGTGAGGGTGCTTTGCGCTCTCGCACCCGACGTTGATTACTCACTCCCGTTCATCGGTTTAATTGTGTCAGATTATGATACAATTAAACGCATTTGTCAAGAGTTTTTTTACACTTATTTTTATGTTTCCGTCATTTCTGAAAACTATCAATGAATAATACTCTGTCTTTTTGGTTTAGTTGATTATCTTTTAGGTTGATTGTCTTTTAGGTTTGACAAAAAGACAGCCATACAGTAAAATGCTTACTGTTACACATGCCGCTGTGGTGGAACAGGTAGACACAAGGGACTTAAAATCCCTCGGAGGCAACTCTGTGCCGGTTCAAGTCCGGCCAGCGGTACCAAAACGGGTGGTCTTACAGGAACTGAGATTTTTGTAAGACCATTCGTTTTTATACTGCAAGTGGTAATGGCTCATAGCTGACTGTTACACCTTTTCGTGTCTGCATTTTTATCTCCGGTAATTCAAGAGCTTCGGGTATTGTTATCGCTCCGATGAAATTATAGTGTATTGTGAGCTTCTGACGGTGTATGCCGTCTATTTTTTCTGATTGATGTACTTCAATCCGCTCAATCAACTCCGTAAGCATCCGCTCATTCAACTTTTTTGCTCTTGTGTACTTGCGAACGGTTGAGATAAACATATCTGCGGTCATTGCACTTGTATGTGTGTTATCTAGCTCTGCACTTAGAGTCTTGATACCTGCCTGTAATTCCTTTTGCTCTGCTGTGTATTGAGAGGACATACGGCTAAAACGCTCATCATCAATTTTACCGCTTATATTATCTTCGTACATACGATTGAAAAGCCTATCAAGTTCTCTGTCCCTTGCTTGCATAGTGGCAAGGTCTTTCTTCTTTTTGTCGTGACGGGCAACAGAGTTCTGTTGAGAATCCCCCATTATTATGTTTGCAAAGTCATTCTCAAAGTCACGAGCGAAATGTGTTAGGCGGCGAATTTCTTGTAAGACTACCTTTTCAAGAAAATCAACTCTGATGTAATGTGTTGAGTCGCATATCCCATGATGTAAGTTATTGCCGGAGCAGTTAAAATATTTAATATCATGGTTTTTTTGATTAAAATGATGGTGCATATTCTTTCCGCAATCAGCACAAACTAAGAATCCGCTGAAAATACTTGTTTCGCCCCTGTCAGTCTTACGCTTGCGAGTATTCTTCTTACGCTTCTCGCTCACAAGCTCCCATGTTATACGGTCAATTATCGACTCATGTACATCTTTGAAAATTGCAATATTTTCCGGTGCATTAACCATTCGCTTCTTGTTCTTGAAAGACTTGGTAAAGGTCTTAAAGTTAATTACATCACCGCAATATTCTTGCTTATCAAGAACATTATTCACTGTGGTAGAAGTCCAGTAGTGCGGAACTCTGTCTGTAACCCTCGCCGGAGTATTTATGCCATTGCTT
>Ga0123353_10002373_pt1 | contig 23384 bp, 23 predicted proteins | sample TergutLab28metaG_3_FD_92763 | JGI IMG/M metagenome (GOLD analysis project Ga0123353, IMG submission 92763) | Labiotermes labralis P3 segment gut microbial communities from Petit-Saut dam, French Guiana - Lab288 P3 | ecosystem: Host-associated > Arthropoda: Insects > Digestive system > Gut ... | reverse complement strand
TGACATTGCTCATCGTTCTTCCTCCGGTAAGGATATCTTTCCCGACAGAGCGGATGCGGCAACTACTGCCGGTCCCGCTAAGTAAACTTCGGAACCTTTGTGTCCCATCCTTCCTATGAAGTTACGGTTCGTTGATGAAATTGCTTTTTCACCGTCCGCAAGTATTCCCATGTATCCGCCGAGACATGCGCCGCATGTCGGACCCGAAATGAACGCACCTGCGTCAAGGAATATCTGAAATAATCCTTCATCTAACATTTGCCTGTATACTCTCGGGCTTGCGGGAACGATGATGAATCTTACACCGTCGGCAACTTTCTTTCCTTTGATTATTTCCGCAGCTATCCTCATATCTTCGATACGTCCGTTGGTACATGAACCCAGATACGCCTGGTCTATCTTCACATCCGCTTCTCTGACAGGACGTCCGTTCTCAGGAAGATGAGGATAAGCGACCATCGGTTCCAGTTCGGAAAGATCATATCTTAATGTTCTCGAATATTTTGCATCAGTGTCAGCGTACACTTCTTTGTAGTCGCCTTTTACAATGTCTTTGATGTATTCTTTTGTAAGATCGTCGCACGGGAATATTCCCGCTTTTCCGCCGGCCTCGATCGCCATGTTCGATATTGTCAAACGATCGCATACCGGGATATTTGCAACACCGGGGCCGGAGAATTCGAATGCTTCGTATGTAGCACCATCCACTCCGATATCCGTTATTATTTTGATTATCAGGTCCTTCCCGCCTACGTACTTTTTGAAAGAACCTGTGAGCTCCACTTTTATTGTTTCGGGAACTTTGAACCAAAGGCGACCGGTTGCGAATACCGCTGCCGCTTCAGTTGATCCTATTCCCGTTGAGAATGCGTTCAATCCTCCGTATGTGCATGTATGCGAATCCGCACCCACTATCAATCGTCCGGGAGCGGCGAAGCCTTCGTCCACCATTATCTGATGACATACTCCGCTTTTTCCCACTTCATAATAATTGTTTATTTTGTGACGCTTAGCGAAATCACGCATCTCCTTAGCTTGCTCCGCAGATGCTACATCCTTGTTCGGAACGTAGTGATCGGGGATCAGTACCATCTTTTCTCTCTTCGGTTCCGTGTTCAGTTTGTCAAATTCCCTGAACGCTATCGGACCGGTGACGTCGTTCACCATCACGTAATCGACCTCGGCAACTACAATCTGACCGGCGTACGCATCCGTACCGGATCTTGACGATAATATCTTCTCTGAGATCGTCTTCCCCATCTTCACTCCCTTTTCCCCCTGATGTAGTCTCGGTTTATAGCTTCCATGGTGGCATCCACGCTTGTTGCGACTATGTCTAGGCCTACGGCCTTACCGACGGACAGTCTTGAACGATCGTATGCTCCTTTGATCACCACCGTAACTTCGCATAACGAATCGCTTCCTCCGGTGATCGCGTTCAGTTTGTATTCTTCTAACGTAATTTTATCATTCACGGCACAGCGTATCGCTTTGATGGATGCATCCACCGGTCCAATTCCCGTATTGGAACTTGTTCTTTTCTCACCGTCCATGTTTATCGTCACGGTTGCGGTGGCTGTGACGCCTTTTCCTGTGAAAACTGCAAATTCCTCCAGTTTGATGGAGTGTTCATCGTCACGCATCCACAGCAGATGATCTGCTATCACCATCAGTTCAGCGTCATCAATTTCCTTACCCCCGACCGCCAGTTCCTTTATCTTCGCCAGAAGTTCGGGCATCTTCTCATCAGGGAACCGTACCTTCAGCGCGTCCAATCTGTCTCTTACGGAATGTGCGCCCGAGTGCTTTCCTATGACGATGTGTCTGTCCACACCGACCAATTCCGGTTTGAACGCTTCATATGTTGCCGCATTGTTAAGGACGCCGTGTACATGTATCCCGGATTCATGTGCGAATGCGTTTCGTCCCACTATCGGTTTATTGTACGCTATCGGGTATCCCGTGATACGTGATACCAGACGGGAAGTGTTCCCTATCTTTGAAAGGTCAACGACCTCAACGCCGAAATTTGCGTATAACGCTAATGCCACCTCTTCCAGTGCGGCGTTACCGGTACGTTCACCGAGACCGTTCACGCACACATGAACTTGTTTCGCACCTGCGGTCACAGCGGCTAATGAATTAGCGACCGCCAATCCCATATCGTTGTGACAATGGACCGCCATCGGAACTTTCGTCACTTTTTTCAGTTCCGATACTAAATAACTCATTGCGGTCGGATATATCACTCCCACCGTATCGGGAATGTTGATAACGGCTGCGCCGGCGTCTTGAACGGCAATGTGCATCTCCTTCAGAAAGTCGAGATCCGTACGAGTGGCGTCCTCACATGAGAACTGCACTTTTAATCCGTGGGACCTTGCGTATTCTACTGCATCGACCGCTTTTTGTTTTACCTGCTCACGCGTCATTTTGAGTTTGTATTTCAAATGAATGTCGGACGTTGCGAGGAACGTATGCACATAACCCAGATCGCATTCTATTGCCGCATCAATATCACTTTTTGTCGATCTTGCGAGACTGCATATCTCTGACGATAATCTCATTCCCGCGATCTTCTTGATCATTTCTTTTTCGGTTTCCCCGGAGGCGGCGAATCCTGTTTCGATAACATCAACACCGAGGTCTCCGAGAGCACTTGCGATCCTTACCTTATCGTCCGTGCTCAATGCGATGCCGGGTGCCTGTTCTCCGTCACGGAGTGTCGTATCAAATATCGATACGTCGCCGACATCATTTCCGAGAAGCGCGAGATGATTGTAGTAACTGTCGTATATCATCTCTTCCCGCTTCTTAGCGTTCCCACTGGTTTGTTGCGTTTTCAAAGAATTCACCCCAAACCGCCAGTTCCACTCAACCCGATCAAATAAGCAAACGAAGCTCGGATATCAGTGTGCAGATCATTTTTGTGACCCCTGACGGTATGATTCCTTGAAAATTATCTCAATATATATATGTTGCCTTAACAGGGATGTTTGTTATACTGTGCCTGAAGGCCGCTTGAATATGATGTCGGGAAAACGATGAAATGAGAAAAAGGTAAGGTGAGGAGGCTCCGCCTCCTCTTTTATTGTTTAACTAAGGTTTCTTCAGGAAGATCGCCGCGACCGCAATTCCTATCGCTGCGACAGCCGCGATTATCGCGATGATCATCCACGCGTTCGATTCTTCTCCCTTTTCAGATATGGTTATATCGGCAGTGAGAGGTGTTGCAGATGACCATCTGTTCCCGTCTGTTGTTGTGCTGTTGTAGAATATGAACACAGCGACCGAATGTTCACCTTCTGTGCTGAATTTGACATTGAAGTTCACGACACCGGAACCGGCGGCGGTGCCGGGCAACGTGAACGATGTCCGGCCTATCTCTTTGACATCGCCGTCATAAGTACCTCCGAATTTGAAACCGCTGCTGTCAAAACCATAGACCTTACTCGCAAAATCATCCAGATCGCTTTCGTCATCGTATTCCACCATTATCAGGGTCTGTGAAAGCTCATAGGCGACAGAGGATGTTGTCCACTTAACGGGGAACGATACGTTAGAACCGACCTTGCCTGTTGTCGGCGGCGTACTGTTCCACGAAATGGTCCCGGTGACCGATGCCGTTCCGAACAGTTCGAATCCCACTTTCAGTGTTTCTGAGCTCAGGTCTGCTTTCGGCACTGCGATGATGTAGTACATGTGCTCCTCGTCCATCATTTCCGTCACTGCGAACAATGCCTGACCGTATTCGCCGCCGTCAGAGTGTTGCGTATACGCTTTCACGCCTGTACCGTCGTTGATGTACACTGTGAAGTAATCCTCACCGTCATCGTATGTGTTGTCGCTTGTCCAGTCAGCAACAAAATATACGTTCTCGATGTCATCGTATATCCAGAAGTACGCCGTACCGTCGGGATGATCGCTGTCGGGAGATGTGAAGTACTGCGCGAATAACTCACTCACCGGATAATTATACACAGTACCGTCCATCGGGACGGTACCGGGACTGCTGCCGATGTTGTACGTCAATATCGGAATGATGTTATTGTCGGCACCTTTTACGGCACCGAGTACGAACGGAAAACCGTCCTCATTGGGTTCAGAAGCTAAGACTTGGGATGGAGAGGATGACGGAACTGAAACAGATGCCGCAAATGCGACCCCTGCCAGCATCATCATGATCACCAAAACGGATGGCAGGAGCACTGCCCGGCCTTTTCGGGTCATAGCTTCCGAAGCGCATTCTGCGTTTATAAGTCCTTATAATTGGTTGCGTTAAATGGCGGATCGCCGAAGCGATATCACATATCATCCAATGAAAGTATCTTGTGCGTAACATCATAATCTTTCAGTTCACGGATCCTTTCGGTCTTCTCTTTCAATCTTTCCGCATTACCTCTTCTGCGGTCGCGTTTGATCTCAACGGCTGTCGCATTCATGTCCATGTCGTTCAATACTATCATATCGATCTCGTTCTGTCCTTTTCTGTCCCAATATGCTCCTATTTCGGTGATCCGTTCCTCTTCCGCTGTCTTTTCTCTGAAATAATCTTCGAGAACGGATCCGCTGTATGATTCGTACTCGAAAAGTATCCTTTCTTTGAGGATATCATAACGTCTCAGTTCTATCAATGAAATATTGCTGTTCATGAATCTGAAATAAAATCTCAGATAATTGTCGGAGATACGCCACCTTACGTTGCGACTGCCGCTCTCTGAGAACAACGGCCTGTTCTTACGGATAAGTCCGTACTTTTTCTCCAAATTATCAAGATATGCTCCGGCCTCCTTCCCAATGGCGCTGCTTATCTCACTTAATGTGTTCTTTCCGCCGGCTATCATCTGAAGTATCGAAAAATATATTCCGTGGTCCGTGCCGAACTCAGATACCAACCGATCCTTACCGTCTGTTGTGAACTGAGAATCCATGGAACAAACGGAATTCAGCATATCTCTGAGTGTCACCGCACCGGCATCCATCAATAATTCAATATATTTCGGAACGCCGCCCGATACCATATACAGAAAGAGCAGGTCATCCGGAACGAAGTCCGGATTGTGTTCTTTCAATATTGTTTTTACAACGCTCGGTCTGAACGGAGCTATGTTCATCTTTGATGTTGCTCTTCCGAATAACGGTTCTTTTTCATTTTCGAATATCTCTGTCATCATAGAATATACGGAACCGCAGACGATCAGGTTCATCTTACTGCTCTTCTTGTATCTGTCCCACAGTTCCTGTATGCTGCTCATCGCAGAACCGTTCATTCTTTTGAGGTCTTGGAACTCATCTATCACGAATGTGAAGTTATTTTTTTCACCGTATATCAGCAGCTGCTCGAAGAGATCCCTGAAACGTCCGGTATCGAATAGGTTAATGTTCAGATCCTCTTCGGCGTTCTTCACCAATTGTTCGCAGAGCAGTGATTCACTGCTTCTCGGAACGAAGAGATAAAGGAATCTTCCGCCGCTCTCGGATTCTTTGATCAATGTTGTCTTTCCGATACGACGGCGGCCTGTGATAACTGTGAACATCCCTGCCTTCTTTGACATCTCCTTGTTCTTTCTCAGTATCTCCAGTTCCTCTTCTCTGTCATAGAATCTCATTTTCGGCACCCGTGTCTGTATATGCTAAATTAATGGTCATTAAATTAATGGTCATTAAGTTAATGGAGATTAAGTTAAATAAACCTTCGTATCGGAAACACATCTGAGGAAGGAAGGTCAACGAAGACAGAATGCGCGGGATCGGAGAAGAAAGTGAGAAAAAGCGGTTTGAATATGTAATGGAAATGGTTTTGGGTGTTGATCGGATCTATGCTGACTTCCACAATCCGTGCTTGTTGCAATATGCTTTTGCAACAGCTTTGTCCGTTGCGCCTTTGAAGAATGCCTCCGGCGGTTCTCCCGGTCTCAGATATTTTCTTCTCAATACGCCTTCATCAAATATCTCTATGTAAATTATGTAATGATCTTCCGCCATCGGATGCGCTACGCTTCCCGTTTTAACGAGAATACCGTCCGCCTGTTTCTCAATGACGGGGATATGTTTCTCAACTGCCGCTTCGACGGTGTTCGGTGACGCTAACGTCATCTCTTTGCCGCAGCAAACGAGTTTACCTTTTCCTCCGCATTCCACTTCAACTATATTCCCGCAATGCGCGCATACGTAGATTTCCATTTGTTCTGCCATAATGATCGCTCCCGTTATCCGGTAACCCTTACCGGCTCCCGGTCATTTAATATGTTCCATAGTATATAAATGATATTGATTAACCATCCTGTGTTCCCGCCGTTAACTGAGGTCCATTCCTTTTCGTTCTTCGAAGAAGATACAGTATGCTTGTATTCTCCGCGATCTTCGCCGTTTTGTGCATACAATATATATCCTGGAGAATGTTATCGCCCTTCTCATGAAAAAGATGCTTTTGATCAACGGCAGCGCACGCAAAGAAGGTTCATGTTCCGAATTATCGAAGATGACGTCTGAGAAGGGTGCCGCACACGGATATGAAGTTGAGATCGTACATCTGGATGATCTGAAGATCGCCAACTGCAAAGGATGCCTTTATTGTAAGGAGCACGGAGAATGTCAGACGAAGGATGATATGATCCCTCTTCACAAGAAGGTACAGGATGCCGACGTTTTCGGATTAGTCACACCTGTTTACTTCGGAGCTGAAAGCGGATTGATGAAGAATTTCATCGACCGATTGTACGCATTATTGGACAGAATAGGTCCCGGTCAATACTCTGTCAGATTCGGCAAACCCAAGAAGGGTATCGTCGCCGTCTCATGCGGCGCACCGGACGGTAATATGACATACCACGGCATAATGTCGCATTTGGTGATAATACTGAGGATGTTCGGTTCCGCTGATGTTGTCTCAGGCGTTATACCTGGTGCTGCAATGACCCCTGTAAGAGAGTCTCCGTTCGCCAAGGACCTGATGGATGCGGTTGATTTTACGCTGTCGACGTAATACGAGGACATCATGGACATACCGGTAATTCCTCTTCGAATACGGCGTAACGAGATGATCTCATCAGACATCGTCTTTAACGGTCCTTCAATGACCATGACCGATGACGTCGTGAATTACGACGATCTCCTTTCCTCTGTCAAAGAGACGTACGGAAAAGAGAACCCCGTTCTCATCATCGACATGAAAGGAATGCAGAAGAAGGATATCATTCCGGACGTATTGAAAAGAACGAAGATGAAACGCGACTTTTGGTTAATGACGGGTGTTCACGATCAGATCGATCTCATTGATGCGTTCCAAGGGGATATGAGCAAAGTAGCAGTACCATATCATTTTACGAATGATGAATTGCTGAAAGAGATGGTCGAACTGTCCGATTCCTGTGTACCGTCACTTTTTGTTGATAACGGCATCGTTCACATGAAAGGAAAGAAAAGAGGTTTAAGGGACATTATCAGAACACTGGAAAGAATGAATTTCAGAAAAGTAATAGTGTTCGACGTATCCGAAAGCGATCCTTTGAGAGCGTGGGAGAGTGCGAGCGATCTTTCCGATACGATCATCCCGTATGTTTCATCGGGATCGAAAAATGATATTGATATCGTTCATAAATTAGGATTCAATGATGTCCTTATACCCGCGGTCAGATCTTTGAACATTTCTTAAGAATGTCCTTTGCGAATTTACGCGTTTCTTTTACCAATCCTTCCGGTATATCTGTCATATCATCCGTATCCGATACCTTCAGTTCTCCGCCCCATTCTGCGCCGATCGTTGCAGTGAACGCTTTTGCTATTGATATCGTGTGAGTGAACACAGGTTCCTTTTGACCTCCGGCGACTATCAACGCAACCACGCGTTCCTGTTTTTTCATGCTGAACTTCACCCAAACGCATTGAAATCTGTCAATTACCTGTTTCATCATCGACGACGGTCCTGAGAAATAGACGGGTGTTGCCAGAACTATTGTATCATTGGCTTCCACCGCATCGTAGATGACATGCATATCATCGTGTATCATGCACCTTCCGGTGGATGAACATTGACCGCATCCTGTGCAATGCTCTATATGCATCTCATTCGGTCTGATGATCCTTATCTCAGAATCTCGTATCTCGTCCGCGGCTATTTCGCATAACCTTGTGGTAACGCTGTCGTTCCTTCCGCTTCCGGTGATGAAAAGGACCTTCATGCGTGCGTATCACAGTATGTATATAATTCACTTTCAAGTGTATCTTTATATTTCACCGATGCTATGCGCCTGTGTTCACATGGATGATGATTTTGAAAGGGCAAAAGGGATGGTATTTCCGAGGAATGTTCTCCTCGGTCACGACATACTAGGTCAGGTAGTGGATGTATGCGATGATTTCAAATTCCCCAAAACAGGTTTGATAGTTACGGGCGATGACACTTACAAAGCAGCCGGAAGAACAGTGCAGCAGCACATGGAGGAGGCCAAATACAACATCCATGTGCATATTACCGGCAACAGTACTTTTGCTAACGCTGATAAAATAGTCGCCGATGCCAAGGAGGCCGGATCCAAGTTCATTCTCGCCGTAGGCGGAGGAAGTAAGATCGACCTTGCAAAGATAGCGTCAAAGAAATTGAAGATACCGTTCATCAGTATTCCCACATCAGGTGCGCATGACGGCATCGCATCCGGACGTGCGTCAATGAAATCCGATGTCGGTCCTCTTTCTGTTGACGCAGTGGTACCGATGGCGATAGTCGCTGACACGGAAGTTATATCCAAATCGCCATACAGGTTATTGGCATCGGGCTGCGCTGACGTTATATCGAATCTCACGGCGGTGATGGACTGGGAGTTCGCGAGACGTCTCAAGAACGAAGAGTTCAGCCGATCCGCGGAAGCGTTATCCCGATACTCGTCGGAAACGATCATAGAGAATTCAAAACTGATACGCCCCGGTCTCGAGGAAAGCGTATGGATCGCGATGCGTCCGATAATCATTTCCGGAATAACAATGAGCGTCGCCGGAAGTTCAAGACCGACCAGCGGTGCGGAGCACATGTTCTCTCATGCCTTGGATATCTTGCATCCGGGTACGGCGCTGCACGGCGAACAGTGCGGTGTGGGATCGATAATGATGATGTACCTTCACGGCGGCGACTGGATGAAGATAAGGGACGCATTGGAAGACATCGGAGCTCCCGTGAATGCGGAACAATTGGGTCTTAAACCGGAAGATATAATTGACGCATTGGCTGAAGCGCATAAGATCCGAACTGACAGATTCACAATACTCGGTGACCGCGGATTAAGCAGAGAGACCGCTGAAACAGTTGCAAAGACCACGATGGTCATCTGAGGTGCATAAAATGGTCCTCATCACACTCATAGGAGAATCACAGGCACGCATCGGCAATCGCTTTTACTTCATGGGTCCGCTGACCGACTGCAAGGAATGCAGATTGAGAGGCGTTTGCTTTAATCTCGAACCGGGTTCGATGTACGAAGTTGTTGCGCTCCGCGACACGTTGCACGATTGTCCGATACACGAAGGTTCCGTAAGGGTAGTGGAAGTTGAACGCAAACCGATACTTGCGGCAGTTTCCTCAAAGCATGCGATCGACGGCAGTACGATAACGTTCGAAAGCAAACGCTGCGATAACATCGGATGCGAAAATCGCATCTATTGCATTCCGGCCAGTATCAAGGACGGTACGAAACTTAAGATCGTCGATATCATCGGGGACATCGATTGCTCGGAAGCTCAGAACATGGTGCTTGTGAAATTAGGTTAGGACCTGCGGACCGCATCCGCAGGCCTGAAATATAATAAAAAACGGTTTCACGAGAAAGTTAACGGAACTTCTCTCCGGTTATCCTTTCGAACATACTTACGTACAGTTCGCTTACTCTTTTCACAACGTCATCCGGGAGTGCGGGTATCGGCGGTTCTTTTTCGCCTTTCTCGCGTATGGCCATCAATTCCGTGTGGTATCCTGTTTCGCGATAATGCTGTCTGACGAATTCTTTGCTTAATTCCACTACCTTTCCCGCTTCATATGATGCGAGGTCCCACCAGCGGTCCTCGTCGCATGTTCCGAACGTATCGATGATTATTAATTGACGATCTTTGTCATAACCGAACTCTTTCTTTCCGTCAACGTGTATCAGGCCGCGTTTTGCCGCTTCCTCGCCGATGATCTTGTCTATCGCAAGTACCGTGTCAAGAATGTGCTTGTAGTTCTCGTCAGTAAGTCCTGCGATCTTCTTCGCTTCAACTTCGTCCAGTTCTCTGTCGTGCTCTTCCAGCTTTGTTGTTGCCTCAAGGAACGGGCGCGGAAGTTTCTCTCCGTATTTTACTTCATGACCCTCGGGGAAACCGAGCATCACGGGAGTTATCTTTCCCGACTTTATGCGATCCATTAACGAACCGGCTGCGTAATGCCTGCAGATTATTTCCAACGGAATGAGATAGTTATTGGTGGAGGTGTTTATTTTATCATAATCCTCAATGATGTTGAATCTTTTCACCCTCATCTTCGACGGCGGAAGATATTCTACGAAGTGAGCTTTTATTCCGTTCTTTTCCAAAAGTCTGAACCAGTACTGCGCCGTTCTGCACAGCGTCTCTCCCTTGAACGGGATAGCTGACGGTATTATCTTATCGAACACTGAAACGTTATCTGTGAACACGAATTCCAGTGTTTCGTCGTCTACCTGGTATACCTCTTTGACCTTACCTTTACGAATGAGCTTCATTACGGTACATTGGTAGGGTCAGATATTAAATCTTTCCAGAGCAACAGCCGCAGTTGTTGTCCTTTCCGATGTCGGTCATACGGTACATATTATCAGACTGGTCTATTGTCAAAAGCTTACCGACCAGCGGCGAATGTCTTACGGAAAGTATCTTTATCGCTTCCATTGCCTGTATCGATCCTATCGTACCGACCATCGGACTTATTGACGGTGTTTCGTCCGGCTTTCTCTTGGGGAATATGCACTGAAGACACGGCGTCACATTCGGTATTATTACGGTAACTTGACCTACTAACGCTTCGGCGCCGCCGTGCACCATTTTGATGTTCTTGTTGTATGCGTACTTGTTCAATGCCATCCTTGCGTCGTAATTGTCGAGACAATCCATTATCAGATCGCATTCGCCTATCCTTGATGCGGTATCATCGCTTATGGTGAATTCCAGTTCCTTTACGGTCGCTTCCGGATTGAGTCTTTTTATCCACCACGCCATTCGTTCGGGTTTGCTCTTTCCTATGTCCTTCTCCGTGTAAATGAACTGACGGTTCAGGTTGCTTTCCTCTATCGATTGATCATCGATGACGATAAAGTTCTCAACGCCTGCTGATGCCAGATGCGTTATAACATTGCATCCCAGGCCTCCGAGGCCTGCTACCGCTACCGTTGCATTCTCTAATTTTCTCTGACCGGTCTCGCCTATCACAAAAAGCTGTCTTGAATATCTCATTACATCTCACCTACGAGATCTGTAAGCATACGGATCACGCTCTTCGCGGTTCCGTTGCGTATGTCGTCCCTCGAACCTTTGAGGATCGAGCCTCTGCATTCCGTTCTGTTTCCGTTGGTCACGGTGATGAATACTGTTCCGATGGGTTTTACATCGGAACCTCCGTCGGGTCCGGCTATTCCTGTGGCTGATGCCGCCACATCCGTTCCGAACACCTTCATCGCGCCATTTGCCATCTCTTCCGCCGTTTCGGCGCTTACCGCTCCGAACTGTGCCAGCGTTGTCGATGACACATTCAGTAAAATTTCCTTGGAGGCGTCGGAATACGTTACGGCGCAGCCTTTGAAGCATTCCGATACTCCAGGTATGTCCGTTAACAACGACGCTATCTTACCGCCGGTGCATGATTCCGCAAGCGATAACGTCAGCTTCTTTTTCAGAAGCATGTCCACGAGTTGTTTCACACTGTCAGACATCATCGCTCAGCCCCTGCATACGTCCTATCCCGTCGATATCGTCTATCACATCGGCTACCGCCTTAGGTACGAGCGATCTCCAATCCTCACCGCAGCACATGCGCCTTCTCACTTCCGTGCCGGAATATTCAGGATGGTTGTACATCGGCGAATCCTTGATATCGTAACCCGCTTCCGTGAAAAGTCTCCTTGTAAGCGGGTTGTTCGAATATACAACGGAAAAAGGCGGCGACATTGAGACGACGTGGGAAACCCAAACGGAATATCTGTTCAGGTCCTCTATCGGAACTATGTATGAATTGTCTATTCCCGCTTCCTTCATCGCATTGGCGATCATTCTGTAACGTTCGCCTGCGGTGAACGGATTGTTCACGGTATGCGAGTACTGGGCGCTTCCTATCCCTATCGTCACGGTATCGGAAACAGCGGATATTTTGCGAACAACTTCAAGATGACCGTTATGGAACGGCTGGAACCGTCCTATTATGAGTGAATCTCTTTCGTGTCTGCGTTCCTCATGCATAGCGTACAGCGAATAATGGTCCGCGTTAATAATCTTACTGCGGTACCGCATCCGTTACAGGTGCGGGAATTTCCGTTGCCATCACCATTTCAAGACGCTTTGCGGTCGATGAACCGTCTTCCGTGAGCGGAAGTAATTTCTTCAGATACTGTTCTTTCTTTTCGCAGTCAACCAATGCCTGCTCCAGTACGTCCCTCAAATTCTCGACTGTGACGATCTCGATCATATCGTAGAATCTTGTTTCGATCATCACATCTTTTCCGTTCTCTTTCGGAATTAATACTTTCTTGATGCCTGCCTGTGCCGCCGCTTCCAGCTTCGCTGTGACACCGCCTATCGGCAGCACCTTACCGCGGACGCTCAGGCTTCCGGTCATAGCTATCTTCTGATCTACTGGGATGTTCTCCATCGCCGATATCACTGCGGTCGCAATTGTTATCGAGGCGCTGTCCCCTTCCACGCCGTCGTATGTACCGATGAATTGAATGTGTATGTCCTTATCAAAGAGGTCGGTCATCGTGTATTTCTTTATGACAGCGGAAATGTTCTCAACGGCCTCTTTTGCTATGGTTCCCAGTTGACCCGTTGCGACTATCCCGCCCTTCTTGGACTGTGAAGGGGCGACCTCCGCGACTATGGGTAACACGATTCCTGAATACTCGGCCATGTTCGAACTCGCGTTCATCGCCGCAAGACCGTTGACCGCACCCACTTCAGCACCCTCCGTTCTGAACATCTCGTATGATTTGTGCGATTCTATGTAACGGTCGGCGATCTGCTGCTCAAGGCTGCGCGCGGTCTTCTTCGCTTCTATGACGTCAGCTTTGGTAACGAGTTTTGCGTTCTTTGCCACGGCAACATCACCGGCTATGCGTATCAGTCCGCCGAGTTCCCTCATTCTTAACGTCAGTTCACCTTTCTTACCCGCTCTGCGCTGCGCTTCTCTTAATATCTCGGCGACCGCGTACTTATCGAAATGCGGTATCTTTCCGTCCTTCAGTATCTCCTGCGCAACGAATCGGATCACTTTCTTTCTGTTGTCGTCGGTGTCCTTCATGGAGCTGAGCATGTAAACTTCATACCCGTATCCTCTTATTCTGGATCTGAGAGCGGGGTGCATACCGTTTATTGCATCGAGGTTGCCTGCGCATACCAATATAAAATCACACGGGACCGGTTCGCTTTTTACAAGCGCGCCTGATGATCTTTCACTCTGTCCGGTTATTGAAAGTTTTCCTTCCTGCATAGCAGTAAGCAAGGACTGCTGGGATTCCATCCTGAGGACGTTGATCTCGTCTATGAACAATACGCCCTTGGATGCTTTGTGTACCGCTCCCGGTTCGAGACGGTCGTGGGACGGTGTTTCGAGTCCCCCGCTCTGGAACGGGTCGTGGCGTACGTCACCTAACAAGGAACCGGCATGCGTTCCCGTTGCGTCGACGAACGGAGGCATATCGCCTTCCTCGTGTCCTACTAACAATTTCGGGACGATCATGACCTCCTGTCTTTGTCCGGGTGTTCTGAATATGAAGAACATGATGAAACAGAATATCGCGGCAACTAGGATCAATGTCGCATCCCTTGTGATCAGGTACGCTAACACACCTATTGCCAGAACGATCGCTATTGCCATCAAAAGGGTACTGTTCTTCTGCGCCTTCTGCGCAGCGGCAATCGCTTTCTGTTCCGTAACGATCTGCTTACCTCTTCCCGCGGGAAGGACACGTATCAGCGGTTCGTTGACATCCTGAGGGTTGTGATATGATATCACATCCTGTAATTCGCTTTTGGGAAGGAATTCTACCATTGAATTTGCAAGCATCGACTTACCCGTTCCGGGTTCGCCTATGAGCATAACATGTCTTTTCTGCGACGCGGCCTTTTTGATAACTTCAACGGCCTTGTCCTGACCTATGACCTTGTCGGCCATGGTAGCCGGTACTTCAATGTCAGCGGTGGAGTTGAAGCTCTGCTTCTCTATCCATTCATCCAAAGGTGTTGTGACATCTTCCGCTTCCATCGTATACCTCCTGCGAAATTGGGATAAATTAAGCCCATATAAAGTATTTCCCTAAACATATATTACGTGGTCGGGAACGATATTTTATAAACGACTTTCATTGCCGCGGTGTTCGTTGCGATCTTCATCCGTTCCTCCCCCCGTGAATCGGAGGGTCTTCCGGATGCACACTTATGAATGATGAACGCATCCGTACCGAGGATGAGGGTCAGTGAGCTTGAACTTCCGGACGGCGTCAGGGACGCTTTGGAAAGCGGCGGATACATAGAATTATTTCCGCCGCAAGCGCAGGCGATACCGCTTGCTCTCAGCGGAAAGAATGTTGTCGTCGCCGTTCCCACTGCAAGCGGCAAGTCGCTTATCGGTTACGTCGCTGCATTGAAAACAGTTCTCACAGACAGAAAAAAGGTGCTGTACATAGTTCCTCTGAAAGCTTTAGCCGCAGAGAAAAAAGATGATCTAGAAAAGTTCTCTCACCTGGGATTCAAAGTTGTGATGAGCACGGGAGATCTTGATTCCGAGGAAAAGGGAATGAAGAACGCGGACATCATCGTTGCAACATCCGAGAAGGCTGATTCCCTTTTAAGACACAGGAGCCAGTGGATGGAAGATGTCGGTCTTGTGATAGCTGACGAGATACATCTGATACACGATCCTTCAAGAGGTCCGACACTGGAAGTTGCATTAACGAAGATGATGCATCGTAATCCGAAGATACAGGTGATCGCATTATCCGCCACTATTTCCAATTCACGCGAACTCGCCGAATGGCTGAACGCGGAACTTGTGAAGAACGATTGGCGTCCGATACCGCTGAAAGAAGGCGTTTATTTCGACGGCAAGATATTCTTTGACGAATCCGACATTGTGGAAATAGATTGCGGAAAGGACGAGATATGGGGATTGATCGAAAGCACCGTGAAGGAAGGAGGTCAGTGTCTTGTTTTCGTGAACGCGCGCCGTTCCACCGAAGCGTTAGCTGTCAAATACTCAAAGGACATGGGAAAATTATTCCCTCCGGTACTTTCCGACGAGGATATCGCAATATTGGAAGGAGAGTCGGAAACAACTGCGTTAGGAAAAAAATTAGCATCCTGCGCGAAGTGCGGGATGGCGTTCCATAACGCCGGTCTTACGTATCAGCAACGGAAGTTCGTGGAAGATGGTTTCAGAGGCGGTAAGATAAAATGCATCGTCGCCACGCCGACGCTTGCCGCCGGTATCAACCTGCCGGCGAGACGTGTGATAGTACGAGATACGAAACGCTTCGAATCAAATTCAGGATACACTCCGATACCGGTAATGGAAATAAAGCAGATGTGCGGACGCGCCGGAAGACCTAGGTATGACAAATACGGTGAAGCGTTGCTTATCGCGAAAACGTATTACGACAGGGACCATATCATAAAGGATTATCTTTCGGAAGAAAGCGAGGACCTCATCTCCAAACTGGAGAACGAGACCGTACTGAGAACACACATTTTAGGATTGATCGCAACGGAAGATGCATCATCCGAGAACGAAGTGGTAGATTTTCTGAAGAGAACGTTCTTCGGTCATCAATCCGAATTATACGGTGTTGAGAAAATTGTTGATGACGTTATTGAACATCTTGTTTCGGAAAGAATGATAGAACGCGGTGAAAAGCTTACAGCAACGCCGTTCGGAAAAAGAACATCGGACCTGTACATCGATCCGAGGTCCGCGATAATTTTAAGGGACGCGCTGAAGAGAATGAAGGACGAGACGCCCGATATTGCGATACTGCACGCGATCGCGTCAACCCCTGATGTATTAGGACTTTATCCGAAGAAGGCTGACGAGGAATTGCTGAAAGGTCTGGAGGAAGAGTACGACGGTTATTTCCTTACGGACGAACCGGAAGGCGATGAGTTCGTGTATTTCCTTTCCGATCTTAAAACGGCGTATCTTATGCTTTCGTGGATAAACGAAGTAAGTGAAGAGGCAATGACCGAAGAGCTCGGTATCGGACCGGGAGATATAAGAGCCAGAGTTGACACAATGGAATGGATACTCCACGCCATGAATGAATTGTCGATCATATTCAGACCCGAATGCACGAGACGTCTGCGACCTTTACTTACCCGTGTCCGATACGGCGTGAAGGATGAGCTTACGGACCTCGTCTCGTTCAAAGGCGTCGGAAGGTCGAGAGCTCGAATATTATTCAGCGCGGGAATAAAGAAAAGAACTGATATCGCCGATATCGGTTTGGAAAATCTTGCATCACTTCCGAAGATCGGTACGGCGCTGGCAAAAAGCCTTAAAGAACAGGCAGGCGTGGTAAGTGAAAGATGTGACCAGAATCAAAAAGAAGGAGCTAAGCGCTTTGGGAGCATGAGAGACGCACTGGAAACAAAGCACCAATCCGAGCTTTCTGATTTTTGATCACATAGTTAGTATACTTTTGATACTTAATAAATCTTTCGCGCATTTTATCGGAGGTTCGGATGACGCTATTATCGCATCGGGGTCCTTCAGTGCGTTGCCTGTGCATATGCACACAACTCTTTCGTCCTTATCGATAATTCCCATTTCTCTCAGTTTCTTCGCACCGGCGACGGATGCGGCGCTTGCAGGTTCCACGCCTATTCCCTCTCTTCTGCCGAGAAGTTTCTGAGCTGCGATTATTTCCTCATCTGTAACTGACGTTGAATATCCTCCGGTATCGTAAATTGCCTTCAGCGCTTTCTTTCCGCTGATCGGGTTGCCTATCCTGATCGCTGTTGCAACCGTCTCCGGATGCAGTTCCGGATCGAAATCATTTCTTTTGGATGCGAATGCCTTTGCGATCGGCATTGCGCCCTCTGCCTGTATCCCCGTGAGCATCGGGACCTTATCGATCCATCCTATCTCTTTCAATTCAGTTACCGCTTTGTGTACTGCGGATATATTGCCTGCGTTACCTACGGGAAGTATGATCCGATCGGGAACATCGTACGAGAGCTGGTCCATTATCTCAAAGAGAACGGACTTCTGACCTTCCGGTCTGTACGGGTTTATTGAATTGAGAAGGTACATCATACGCTCCTCGGAAAGTTTTCTTGCAACTTCTAACGCATCATCAAAATTGCCGTCCACTGATATCACTTTTGCACCGAAGAACATCGCCTGCGCGAGTTTTCCGGCAGCGACCTTTCCCGACGGTAAAAAGACGACACATTTCATTCCCGCTTTGGCGGCGTATGCCGCCAAACTTGCAGATGTGTTTCCTGTTGATGCACAACCTACTGTCGTTGCGCCTATCTCCATTGCGTGCGATACACCGACGGTCATACCGCGGTCCTTGAATGAACCTGTCGGATTTGCTCCTTCGTACTTCACCCACAGTTTGTTTATTCCTATCTCCTTCCCCAAAGCGGAGCACGGATACAGCGGCGTACCGCCTTCCTGTATTGAAACGATATTGGACGGTTCCACAGGCAGGAACGGCGCATAACGCCAGACGCCCAAAGGCGTTTTATGAAGGTCCTTCGGCCTCATCTCCTTCAGAGGTTCGAGGTCCATCTTGATCATCAGCAGACCGCCGCATGTTTTACACGTATCCGCATAAACATCATCGATCGTCCTGCCGCATTCCCAGCAGACTATCTTGTGCGGCGCCATATCAGAGCCTCCTGCAGCCCTGACCCCATCCGGTGACCCATGTGTCGCATTTCATGTCGTTGGATGCGTAAACCTTTCCGATGCCTTCTGCAATAGCTGTTCCGTCAGTTTCCGCTTTGCTGAAGAATGAGATGATGCACGGCCCGGATCCTCCGAGGAATGATGCCTTTGCGCCGAGTGATCTTGCAACAGCTTCCGCTTCCTTCAGATGCGGTATGAGATGTGTTCTCGCCGGTTCGAATACCGAATCCTTTACGGATCTTCCGAGCAGTTCTATATTACCCGTTCCCATCGCATGAACGAGACATGATGCATTCCCTACATGGAACACCAGATCTTTAACAAGTACCTGTTCCGGAAGAACGGCTCTTGCTTCTTTGGTCGACACCATCACATCGGGCATCGCTACGACCACACCAAGGTCATTCGGCGGTTCTATGCGGGCGACCTCGAACGGTTCGTATGATCTTATTATTGTGAATCCGCCGAGAATGCACGGTGCGACGTTATCCGCATGCAATCCTCCGGATGTTACGTTCTCTGCCATTGCCGCGCATAATATCAACTGATTGTCGTTGAGTTTGTTGCCGCACAGAATGTTCGCAATGTATGCACCGCCTGCGGCGGATGCGCCTGACGAACCGATGCCGCTGCACGGTCTGATGCCTTTCTTGATCTTCAGTTCAATGCCTATGTCGGCATTGCATTTTTCCAGAACGGCGGCAGCGGCTATTCCCGCTGAATTGTTTTTAGGATCCGTCGGTATGCTGTCGGCACCCGGGCCGGTTATACTTGAAATAACGATACCGCTGTCAATGATCCTTCCTTCGATGACGTCGAACGGTTCCTTCAGCGCCATCCCGAAGATGTCGAAACCCGGTCCTATGTTCGATATTGTGGCCGGGGCGGCCACTTTCACCCATTTTCCGCTCATGTATTCACGCGTTCCTGTGTGGGTTATAAGGAAGGGTTAAAATAAACTTTCTTTCCCCACACGATGAAAACGATTAAAACGTGCATATCCTCTCGGGTGTATGGCAAACGTCACCGTCGTCGGTATCAGATGCGATCGTCCGTTCGATGATATCGTCTCTCATTTTCATGATCTCGGAGGAGATGTCATCCTCTTCAACCCGAAGTACGTGTTCGGCCGAGATCATATTCTATCGGCGGTGATGCACGCGGAACGTGCATTCGAAAGGGGTATGAACAGATCGCGGTCGATAATAACGGAAACGATATTGTATACAGCCGGCGAAAGACAGATATCCAAAGCGATAGCGAAGATGAGACCTGCGGACGGCTGTACGGAACTCGTTGCCGCTGTGTTCGGTGTTGATGATCTTTGCCTCGACAGAATAGGTGCGGCCGTTGATAACGATCTGGTCAAGTGCACTCATGACAAGATAAAAGGAACTGAACTCGATATTCCCGGCGTACCGCCTGAGGATCTCGCTTTTGAGATGGTTGCGATGATGGACATCCAGAAACAGTAGAAACAGTTCGTGTTCCCTGTTGTACGGTTTTGAAAATGAGTTAAATGGTTTTCCGAAATTGTTTGCTGAAATGGTTTTCCGGAACGGTCTTATGGTCACTTCTTCAGCGTGAACTTGTATCCGTAGTTGATTATCCCGGACGGGCCTTCCTCGCCTATCTTCCTGAACACCGCACGCACGGGCATTCCTATCTCAATTTTATCGAGATCCACGTCAACCAACTGCGCTGTTATCAGAACGCCGTCATCGGTCTGTATCATCGCAACAGCGTACGGTCTCAGATCCGCATTTCCGTCAGGCGCTTCATGTATTATCGAATACGTGAACACCTTTCCTTCATCTTTCAGCTTATACGGCCCCATCTTTCCGACGGACGCCCTTCTGCATTCCGGACATATGCTGCGTCTCGGGAAGTAAACCTTACCGCAGCTGTCGCATTTCGTTCCTATGAGATTATACCTTCCCGGTGTTTCCCTCCAGTGCCTTGCAACGGACATCAGACCGCCTCCATTATGTTCACGAGAACGGCGGAACCCGTTCCGCCGACGTTCTGCGTCAGTCCGTATCTTGCATTCGCAACTTGTCGTTTGTCAGCGTCCCCTCTCAGTTGCTTCGTTATCTCAACGATCTGCGCAACACCCGTTGCGCCTATCGGATGGCCGCATGCCTTCAGACCGCCGGATGTGTTCACTGCCACTTTTCCGCCTATGAGTGCTTGACCGTCCATTACCGCTTTTCCGGCTTCTCCCCGTTTGAATAATCCGAGGTCCTGTAACGCCAAAATACCTTCTATCGTGAAGTGATCGTGAACTTCGGCGACAGCGATATCCTTCGGTCCTATTTTTGCTAATGAGTATGCGTGATTCGCTGCTGCGACCGTTGCTGAGAACGTTGTTATATCTTTTCTCTGGAACAGTGCCAGCGTGTCGCTTGCTTGTGTCGACGCTGCCACTTTTACCGGTTTGTCGGTATATTTCTTTGCAATGTCCAACGGACATAATACGACCGCTGCCGCACCGTCGGTTATCGGTGCGCAATCGAATACTGTTAAAGGATCCGCGACCACTGATGATCTTAAGACCGTATCCAAGTTTATTGCCTTTCTGAATTGCGCGCCCGGGTTCAGCGCACCGTGCGCGTGACTGTTGACGGCCATTGAGGCTATCTGCTCGCGTGTTGCTATTCCTTCGTGCATGCACCTTCTCGCTATCATGGCGTTCAGCGATGCGAACGTCGCTCCCATGGTAGCTTCCCACTGCTGATCGGTGGCCGAATCCAATATCGAATTGGTTGCTTCATCCTTCACATCGGTCATCTTCTCTGCACCGCCGACGACAACAATATCATGCATCCCCGACGCAACTGCCATCACTCCCTGACGGAATGCCATGCTTCCTGAAGCGCCTGCCGCTTCAACTCTTGTTGCCGGAACATTGCGCGATGCCATTCCCGCGTAGTCCGCTATCAATGCACCGACGTGGTGCTGATCGATAAAACGTCCCGATGACATATTGCCTACGAACATCCCGTCGACTTCGGATCCCGTGAGATTAGCGTCGTTCATTGCTTTCATTCCCGCTTCTATGCCGAGGTCGCGGAAGGACGCATCCCACAGTTCTCCGAACTTTGTTATTCCGACGCCTATTATCGCAACTTCTCTCATTCCGTCACCCCTCTTCTTATCTTGCCTTTGAACTTCGCATATTTTGCATAATCTATTTCCACGATATCCTTTAATCTGTCAGCGACCGACGGCGCCGCCGATCTTTTGTATTTTTCTATCTCATCCGTTACAGTTATGTCGAACGCGTCGCTCCCCGCTCCGGAGCCGTATGCCACCACGAATATCCTTTCACCGGGCTTCGCCTTGTCAAGCACTGACGCTAAGCCCAAAGGAACGGCACCGCTGTATGTGTTGCCGATATACGGCGTCAGAAGACCGTCCTTGATCTGATCGTCGGTGAATCCCAGTTCCTTTGCCATCCTTGTCGGGAATTTTCCGTTAGGCTGGTGGAACACCGCATAATTGTAATCCTTCGGTTCCGTTCCCATTTCAGCGAGTAACATCTTCGCCGCCGATCCTATGTGCTTGAAGTACGCCGGCTCGCCGGTGAACCTTCCGCCGTGACTCGGATACGGTGATCCCTCTCTTCTCCAGAAGTCGGGGGTGTCTGTTGTGTAACTTAATGTTTTATTGATCTTCGCTATTATTTTCTCAGAACCTATGAGGAATGCGGCCCCGCCCGCGGATGCGGAATATTCCAGCGCATCACCGGGTGCGCCCTGTGATGTGTCCGCGCCTATCGCCACGCCGTATCTTACCATTCCCGAGCCTACGAGGCCCATGCACATCTGTATGCCCGCCGTTCCCGCTTTGCATGCGAATTCCAGGTCTGCAACTGTCATCAGCGGAGTGGCGCATATCGCTTCCGCAACTACTGTTCCCGTAGGTTTCACCGCATACGGGTGAGATTCGGAACCGACGTACAATGCGCCTATGTCCTGAGGATCCACGGAACAACGGCACATCATGTCCCTTGCCGCTTCCGTTGAGATGGTTATAACATCCTCATCAGGCGACGGGACCGATTTCATGTGTATCAATAATCCCTTTCCCATCGCAGCTCCGTCAACACCCCATACTCTCCCTATCTCAGCGGGAGTTATCCTGTAACGGGGCACGTACGCCCCGTAGCTTACAATTCCGACATCCATCTCATTTCCCTTCCTTAAGTTCTCTGAGTTTCGTTATCAATTCATTCAATTCCATGTTCGTGGATACCAGCGGCATCCCTTCGAGTTTAGCTAATTTAACGGCAAGCGGGTCCACGTTCTCCGGTTTCAGATAAACGACCATTGCAGGTGTTAACGGATGCGCCCGTATCGCCACCATCGGCGACCTTCCGAAGAATACGTCAGTGAATATCAGCGCACGTTCTGTGCTCCAGCCGTATATCTTAAGATAATCGGCTGAGCTTAAGGACATTATCGCCTTCACTGAATTCACTATCGTGTAGCCGTAGATCGTCCTGCCGCTTGTATCAGGATTAAGTATCGTTCCGCTGATCATTTTTACGAATGCATCGGACGGTATACTGTGTTCGAATTCGGCCATTGCTATTATGCAGTCATCATTGACCGCTTTGAACTTGGATGCGGTGGGATATCCTCTGCCTTTGTCTATCTCCATCAATGAATCTACCATCTTCCTGACAACACCGACACCCGGCGACATTCGTCTGCCCGATTCGTAATCACTTATGACCGACGGCGATATTCCCATGGCTGTTGCAAGTTCATTCTGCGACACCGAGAATTCTTCCCTCCACTTTCTCATCGTCTTACCGGGGTCGTTGGATAATGCGATCTCACCCGCGATCCTTTCTCTGAGATTGTCGGTCATTGAGTTTTGTATATTGGTTCTGTATTTATATGTGTCGTATGCAATCATCGACAAAAGACGTTATCGCTCTTTTCGAACGTTCATTGACGGCAGGAGAACATTCAACGAGAACGAGACGTTTACGGGTTGTGGGTGAGAGTGGATCCGAAGAGATTTGAACTCTTGACCTCCCGGTTATCAGCCGGGCGCTCCAGCCAATCTAAGCTACGGATCCTTTGAAGTAGGTCAGCCAATAGGGCGGGATAATAAAAATCTTCCTATTCGTTCAACTGTGTTCGGTAAGTGCTGAGCTGTCTCATTGATCTATGTGTTGATGGTGCACCGTTTTCGATATTTTTGTGACGAACGGAAGGATATTTCACAACCCTTATATTTTTAAATATATATT
>Ga0123353_10002372_pt1 | contig 23389 bp, 18 predicted proteins | sample TergutLab28metaG_3_FD_92763 | JGI IMG/M metagenome (GOLD analysis project Ga0123353, IMG submission 92763) | Labiotermes labralis P3 segment gut microbial communities from Petit-Saut dam, French Guiana - Lab288 P3 | ecosystem: Host-associated > Arthropoda: Insects > Digestive system > Gut ... | reverse complement strand
GGAGGGGGAAACCCCCCCCCCCCCCACCGAGGGGAACGGGATTCCCTAAACTCCCCCCCCCCCCCCCCATTTAACATTCTTTTCTGTACGTTCATAAAAACGTCTCCTTATGACTGGATAGAGTGCGCCACAACTGCCTGTATCCATTCTCCCCCGACGTGTAGTGGATGTCAATACCCCTTTGGGAAAAACTGAAGATTCCATGATTCTTCCGGGATTCTGCGTATGGCATCCAGGGTACAGTCGATATAATTCCAAAAACTGATTCTTCGATAGATGCAGTTGGATTGCCATATCGCCGATGAGTCCGGCACCTATCGAACTACCGAGCATGCCGTGACTCATTTTTGTTTTGATAATTTTCGTCTTTCCGAAAAAATAAAAAACAGGGTCCGTTGAATGAGTTACTTCTTTTTCTTCTTCGTTTTCACTTTTGTCGTGTCTTTGACCCGTTGCGTCGGCGTTCGCCCAGAGCGAATTTTCTTTAGTTTTGCTGCGGGTTTGTCCGGCTTTAACCGTTTGACCAAACGGAAATCAATCTGCCGAGCATCCGCATCAGCACGGACAACTTCCACGAGCAAACGATCCCCAACCCGGAATGTATTGCCCGCACGCTGTCCTACCAAAATTTTTGCTTGGCGTTCAAATCGATAAAAATCATCGTTCAAACCTTCAATGCGGATTAACCCCTCTGCCGGGATTTTCACGCCCATCACAAACACACCAAACTGTTCCACCGATGTAATAACCGACTCGATTTTGTCGCCCAAGTGCCGACTCATGTAATCGATCAACTTCAGTTTGATCAATTCGCGTTCTGCACTCTCCGCCCGCTGTTCGCGGTCGCTGCAATGTTCGCCGAACAAAATCAACTCCCGGATGTCCGGCTGCGGCGCGCCACCTAATAATACTTCGTCTAATAACCGATGTACCACCAAGTCGGGATAGCGACGAATGGGCGAGGTGAAATGGCAATAACACGTCGAAGCCAACGCATAATGTCCCTCGGTATCCGGCGAATAAACCGCCTTCTGCATCGAACGCAACAGCGAAAGATTGATCGCATACTCGTGCGAGGTGCCCTTAACAGATTCTAACAACCGTTGAATGGCAAAGCGATCCTGAAGCAGATCACCAGTATCTATTTCCGCAATTTCCAATGACCGGATAAAGTCCGTAAAGCCTTGCAATTTCCGGGGTGTCGGTCCCGAATGAATCCGGCGGAGAAAGGGAATTCCCTTTGCCGCCAACTGTTCGGCAACCGCTTCATTTGCCGCAAGCATACACTCTTCGACAACGCGATTGGAATCATAATAGGGATACACATGTGCCCCAATGACCGCTCCGTCGTCGTCCAAGTCAATTTTCGTTTCGGGAATGTTCATTTCCAATGAACCACGGTCGAATCGTCTTTGTCGCAAGACTTTCATCAACTCCAAAAGATCGGTCAACAATTTCCGAATCTCCGGTTTCCACGTCGTTCCGAATTTTTTGGGATGGTCAAAAAACTCTTGGACTTCCGTGTAATTGAAACGCTGTTTGCTCTTGATGGCGGAGCGGTATATTTCGGTGTGGATACGTGTGCCTTCCGGTGTGAATTCAATGAAGACCGACTTGGCAAAGCGAATCTTATCCGGCTGCAATGAGGCGAGGGCATTGGACAACACCTCCGGCAACATCGGAATCACCCGATCCGGCAGATAGACACTGGTTGCCCGGCTGACTGCCTCTTTGTCAATCGGCGAATTTTTCTGTACAAAGTGAGCGACATCCGCTATGTGAACACCGAGCCGCCAGTTGCCGTTGTCCAGTTGTGCCAGCGAAAGTGCATCATCAAAGTCTTTGGCATCGGCAGGGTCAATCGTGATGATGATTTCATCGGTCAAATCGTGGCGATGAGACATCCCCTCTCCCTGTGAGAGAGGGGACGAATTTGCGTCTCCTGTATCATCGGGAATCTGTTGGAAAAACTTTTCGACTTCATTCCGGGTAGCGATAAGCGTTGTCTCGGCAAATTGATCAGGCAGATCGAACTGCCGCATAATGAGTAACGTATCGAGACCGGGTACGCCGTGTGATCCGAGAACCTCAACGATGACCGCTTCGCCGTCACTGTACGGAGTCGGATAGCGAATCATTTCGACAACGATCTTATCGCCTGCACGGGCAGAACTTGCCGAAACATCGCCAAGCGGAATCATCCGCTTATAAATCGAACCATCGACTTGAACGTATCCCCAAGCGTTTTCAACGTTATAGGTGCCGACGAAGCGATTCGATGCCCGCTCAAGAATTTCAACGACGCGACCTCGTGGTCCGCGACCTTCGTCATCGTCAGTTTGATTTTTGCGCTTTTTGGTATTTTTTACGTAGCCATCTTTCGGTCGGCGTTCGACAATGGTAACGGCAACAATATCACCAGTGGCGGCATCTTTTGACCAAAAGGCGGGGATGAAAATGTCGTTGCACGGAGTATCATCGTCTGAAGCGGAACGGGGACGGACAAATCCCACCCCGGAAGGTCGGCGTTGAAAGCGACCGGTGATTAGATTCTCAGACGACTGACGGCGGACGGCAGAAGAATTTTTGTCGTGCGAAATTCGACCGCCTCCGCTGCTGTCTGTCGGCTGCCGTTTGTCATCTTGTATCGGTATCACGACGTGGCTACTGCCGTAGGTGAGTTCTCCTTGGGCGACCATGTCGCGGAGGAGCATACGGAGCGGTCGGGAATCGTCGGAGGTGAGTCCGAGGAGTGCCAAAAACTTCTTCGGCTTTTGCGGATGGTAATCCGGTTGAGCAACGATTGTTAGAATTTTACTTCGGATCGCATCGGGATTGGTGAACATGGGCGGGATTCTGAGCGGAAGTGTTTTCGGTATTATATCACTCAATAATTTTGGAAATCGGGTATTCCACGATTCCGCAGGCACCGACGGATTTCAGTTCCGGGATCAATTTCCGCACCATTGAGTCGTCAACAATCGTCGAAACGGAAAACCACAGATCGTCCGAAAGACCCGAAATCGTCGGATTTTTCAGAGCCGGCAGAATCGCAATCACTTCTGCAAGTTTCGCCTTCGGTACGTTCATCATCAATCCCACCTTTCCTTCTGCTGCCATGGTCGCTCGAAGCATCAACACCATATCGTCAATTTTTTGCCGCTTCCAATCGTCTTTGTACGATTCGTGATTAGCAATGAACCGCGTGGTACTTTGCAGAATTTCGGCAACGATACGCAGTTTATTCGCTTTGAGCGAACTGCCCGTTTCGGTAACTTCAACTATCGCGTCGGCAAGCTTCGGTGCCTTGACTTCGGTGGCTCCCCAACTGAATTCGACGTTTGCCGTAACACCATGTTTGGCAAGAAATTGCGTCGTTAAACCGACTCCTTCGGTGGCAATGTGTTTGCCCTGTAAATCCTGAACGGTCTGGATCGGTGAATCTTCGGGAACGCACAACACCCAGCGGACGGGACGGCGTGAAACTTTGGAAAACCGCAATTCGGCAACCTCTTTGACATCGGAATTCGTTTCGACGATCCAATCGTGTCCCGTCAGACCAGCATCGAGAGAACCGTTGCCAACGTACCGAGCCATTTCTTGGGCACGGATCAAGAGGCACTCGACCTCATCGTCGTCAATGGTCGGAATATAACTTCTTGGTTGAACGGAAATGTTATATCCGCTCTTCCGAAAGAGTTCAAACGTCGCTTCTTGCAAACTACCCGCCGGAATTCCAAGTTTTAAGACCATATTTTGTGTTAGGGAATGTCTATTCATGAAAAAGTGTACCCGATTATGAAAAAAAAAGGAGAGGGGACAAGGCAGGGACTGCGTTCCCTGGGAAGACGGTACTCCGGGGACTTTCATTGCCGCAAGAAATCTGTTAGAGTGAAGACACTTGTCCCCCCGAAAACATTCGGAAGATTGAAGTCAGGGCAATGACTCAAATGAAAGTTAAATGAAACCATTTAGTCGCAACCGGAATACCGGCAAATTATTATGAAATACGAAATCCTACTACTCATCGCTCAAGCCGTTAAGTCGGGTATTCCGCTATCGGCGGCGATTCGCTTAACGGTCGGCAATCAGCCAGAACGCCGCAATGCGGCATTCCTGCGTTTTGCGGAATTACTGGACAAAGGGCTCGAACCGAAGGTCGCCGCCGCGCAGTCTGGGTTGCCGAAGTCGGTGGTCAATCTGCTCGATGTTGAACTCACCAGCGGCGACTTTGCCGGTACTTTCGACGAACTGGCAAAACTCGAAATCCGCCGCTCGTTGACTGTCCACCGAGTATTACAATCACTGGCGTACCCGGTTCTCCTGTTTATCTGTTGTGTACTCTGTTTATACGCATTTCTTGTTACTATCGCTCCCCAGTTTGAGGCAATTTTCAAGGATTTCGACACGAGACTACCCGCCATGACGGAGTCTGTCATTCAACTTTCCCACATGGTGCGTAGCCCTCTATCCCTATTGGGACTCGTCGTGTTTGCCGCTACGTTATACATCGCCATTAAGGTACTGTTTCCGCGCTTTTGGTTTTGCGTGCCAGTATTCGGATACATCGGACGTTCCCTCTACACCGCCCGTATGTTGCGTCAGATGGCAAATCAAGTGGCACGGAACATTCCGCTCCCGGAGGCGTTGGAGCACTGCGGCAAGGCGATGCACAACTCCGCTTACCGGCGCGATTGCCGATCCGCTGCCGCAGCAGCACGCAATGGAATGTCCTTTGCGGAAATTGTTTTGCGCTATTATTGGCTCTTTCCCGCTTGGCTTTCTCCGATGGTCGCCGTCGATAATGTGCGGGAATCGCTGGCGAAATCATTGCGCCGAGCCGCCGATACCGTCGAGCAACAACAGGACTCTTCCATTTTGTTGCTGCAAACGATGAGTCTGCCGTTATTTATCGTGTTCACTTTTCCCGTGATCGGTTTTTTCGTGATGGCAATGTTTATGCCGCTGGTTAGTTTGATTACCGATTTGTCATGTTGTTAACATGAGAGATACCATAGCCGGGGACAAATTGGTCTTTTTGAATTCTCGAAATCGTAGGGTCAGTACCTTGTGCTTGCCCCATAGGAAACTTGAACGGCACCCCTTCCCTGTGAAAAAAGTATTGACATTCGATTCCTACTGCGGTACCATGGATGGGCGGGTTGTCGTGTGTACGGACTCCAACCCTACTCCAGTCGTTACCACTTTTTTTAGAAGGGAGGTGTTCATGGGTATTTTTCGGAGAAGAATGTTATACTTTTTGGGGGAACAGTGTAGGAATACACAGTCGAACCCGTGCTCATCCCACAATAAGGGCTTTACACTCGTCGAACTTCTCGTCGTCATTGCGATTATCGGAATGCTCATCGCTTTGCTCCTGCCTGCGGTACAGGCGGCACGTGAAGCCGCAAGGCGAATGCAGTGTACCAACCATCTCAAGCAGATTGGGCTTGCCATCCACAACTTCCACGATACCAGAAATGGACTGCCACCGTCTGCACTGGGGGGTGTTTGGGACCCCACTGACTCCCTCCACTATATGCGTGCATCGTTCCTGACGTTCTTGTATCCGTATATCGAACAGGCTGCACTTGCAGATCACATGTCGAGTTATGGATTTGAAAACTTTTTTGGGCAGCAATGGTGGAATGTCGATTTGCCCGCGGCGATGCCCGATGGCAAGAAGGCTTTTTCTTCCGTGAACGGCTATGTTTGTCCAAGCCGTCGGGGTGGAGGTGCCATGACAGACAGCACCCCACACCTGACGACAAACGAAGGTCTCGGTGTTACAGGGAATCCAGGACCCGTAGCAGATTACGTTTTCGTTATATCCTATTTCGATGCTTCGGACATGGGTAATTCTAACGGTTGCTATCCAGCATACGGGACCTGGCAAGATCCCGGTCTGGGTGCAGTCCGTAGCATTGCAGCCCATCGCGGTCCCATCGTTCTTGCATCGCTCGGAGGTAGTGAAAATGACCCTCTTTCCTACCGAAGTTGGAAACCGCGGGTAACATTTTCATGGATGGCAGATGGAACTTCCAACCAATTAGTGGCAGGTGAAAAACACGTCAATCGGAGCGACCTGAATATATGTACAGCCTTTTCTAGCGGAGTTACTTCTACGGCAGATTGCAGTTACATTGCAAATAACTATACTCAAATAGCGGCAGTTGCTGGAACTCTGTACGCTCGCGCAAATAGTGGAACAGGATTTTCACTCCAAGCAGACACGGTAAGTACCAATCATTGGATAGATTGTTCCATACGACGTTCCACGGAACCAGCGTTTCTCAATCAATGGTGGTGGTTGTCCCATTTTGGAGCCTCGCACGTCGGGGTATGCAATTTTGTATTGGGTGACGGTGCAGTCCGTGGAATCTCCGTTTCAACACCGGGAAATGTCCTCGCATGCTTAGCGACATGTATGGATGGAAATAGCGTTTCAATTCCATAAAAAAGGAGAAGTTTATGTACACAAGATTACCGTTTTTTTTGCTTTACACAGTACTGGTTCTCACAACAATAGGCTGTAGCGATAAAGTGATAATACGCGGAAAAGTAACTTTTTCCGATGATCAATCCCCCTTAACCGTCGGGCAGGTTGTGTTTCAAACCGACACGCTCCAGGCTCGAGGCACTTTGAAGCCGGATGGAACATACATTTTGGGGACCCTCTCGGAGAAGGATGGCATTCCGAAAGGCACGTACAATGTTACGATTACGAATGCAATGGAAAACGTTACTGATCCATCCAGACCAATGGTGCCCGTCTTACGGTCGTTAATTGTCCCAATGAAAGAGAGGACGGTAGTGGTCGATGGCAAACAAAAAGTGTATGACATTGTGGTTGACAGACCCATGTGATTCTGAGAGGTATCGATGTAAGATATTCCACAAACGTAAGTAGGGGAATGGGCACTTGGGCTTCAGAAAAGTAAATAGTTGGAGAATTCTGGCATGAAAAAATTCGTATTTATCGTTTTTTGGTTTCTGTTTGTTCCCATGGGAGCCTTCATACTCGGTTCCGATGTGTCTCCGGGTGTCGAGCCGTGTGAAACGGATCCGCCGAATCAGCCAGAACCAACAGACTTAAATCCAACCCTTTTTTTCAACGCCACGTTGGTTAATGGCGGCAGAACTGTGAACAACCTGTTTAGCCACTGCGGTCAATGGTATGGGGGGAATCGGAACGGCGGTCTGCAATGGGCTTACTCAAAACCTGGGGAATTGGTCAACACATTTCCTCAATTAGAGTACGTTACCCTCCATTCCATGACGGGAGGAAGTCCCAAACTGGATCTCTATGCCAAAACCAATGATCCGCACGGCGGGATGGATTTCACGATGTTTAACTTAGAATTGGATCGTGTGTTGGCACAGGGGGTGAAGCCTTATATCAAAGTTGCCACCGTTCCGCACTGCCTCTCTGATGGTGAGGACAGTGATAAAGCCAGCGTGTTTGAAGGAAACAAAAAAACGCCGGGAACCCATGAACAATGGACATTGTACTATGAATATGTCAAAGCAATCGCCCAGAACACCGTGGACACATATTCCCTTGAAACAGCACGTTCTTGGCAGTGGGGGTGTTTCTCCGAGGCAAATAACATCCATTGGTTGGATATGGGAAGCCGCGACAAAACCGAAGAAGCATTCTTCAAATTGTACGACTTCACCGTAGCGGCATTGCAGTCCGTACTAGGAAAAGACCAGTTTGATATGGGTACACATTTGATGGGGTCCTTTCCTATCAGTAGCGATATGATTACCTTCTCCGAAGAGTCCTTTATCGAGCACTGCGTCAACGGCAAAAATTACTATACTGGAGAAACGGGGACGCAGTTGAATTTCATCGCAATTTCGCGCTACAACGATGCTCCCGGAAAACCCGAATCATTGATCCCGTTTGCGAAAATAGCCGAAAACATATTAAATAAGGCGAGTGCGGTCGGGCTGAATGTCCGGCTGGGCGTGGACGAATATGGTACTATCGACGACCATGTCGGCAATGTGCTCAGCGGTAGCCGGACGGTGGGAACGCCCTGGCAGACATCAAAAACAGGGGCACATTTTGTGGAAATGCTACTGGCTGGATATGATTATCTATCCACATGGTCGTTGACTTCCTCGTGGAACTATTGTCATTTGAATACAACAAAATGTTCGTTGTCGGGAGCCCGACTTGCCCAAGGTAATGTGGGACAACTGGCAAGCATGATGGAAGGGAGCGTGTTGCAAACGACTGAAAAAACAGGCGAGTCCGCCGTAAAAGACAACGAGGTACAAGCAGTGATCTCCTACAATGACGCAACAAACACAACCTTTGTGTTTTTGTATAATCACAATAGTTCGCTAACGGCGGAGGACAGCGAGGTGATTGCAATCACGCTGGGCAATATCGTAGCCGCTGGTGGCGAGACCGTCAATGTAAAGCGGTACGTACTGGACGCAACCCACAGTAACTGGTGGGAAATATGGTGGAAAGAACGAGGCGAGAGTATTTTGGCAAAAGAAAACGGGTACGATAGACCGGAACTCTTTTCTCCGTATGACGTTATTTTCCCGAATTATTTGGGGCTTCAGGAAGATCGGGATTACTGGAATGCTAATGTCGAACGGTATGCTATATTGAGCCAAATAGCAACACCGCAGAGGTATTCCCTGATCCCTGTGGACAATACTTTGACTATCCAGACGGTATTACCTCATCACAGCGTGGTGTTGTACGAAATCAGCAATACAGCAATGGCAAAGTAAGGCTGTCGCTAAGAAAACATCCCGAAGATCGGCAATCGACCTTCTGGTACAGAATTTTCAGACGAAAGCCTAAGTGTTCCACAAACCGCGAAAAGTGCAAGTATGCAAAAAGACCGTCCCCTCTCCCAGTTTACAGATAGGGAGAGTGGGACTACCAATGCCCAACCGCATAGAGAATCACATTGGCGGCGAGTTGCAGTGCCGAATTGCGCGTGTAACCCCGGCACTCCAACGAACTCGTGTTTTCCAATGCGCAACTCACATCGTAAGGCGAAAATACGACCAACCATCTGTCTTCGTCCGAAAGGCGGATGCCGTACAGTTCCGGCTGAATTTGCCGAGTCTGCGTGATCATTCCCTGCTGACCGGGTGTTCGTTCCGACTGCCGAATGTCCAATGTGGTAATTTTGAAGCCGCCATGAGTGTCCGAAAAAATCGGATCGCTCGGCGGTATCTTTTTCAATTCCGCATTAGGAAAAACTTTCTTCATTTCGGTTCGAAAGGCAGTGGCAAAAGGGTCCGCCGAACAGATCGCATTGGCAAACAGAAAGCCGCCCCACTCCAAATGATTCCGCAACCGCCGGTGTTGCTCCTCGGAAAACTGGAATGTTCCCCGTCCATGCATGTACAACACCGGATAGTCCGACAGCCACTCATCCGACAGTGTTACCGAACTCGCCTGATGCTCCACTCGCATATTACATTCCTTCTCCATAAAATAGAGCAAATTCTGCGGGGCATGCGGGGCGGGATTCGTTGCACCGAAATCCAAAAAAGGTAAAAAAATTCTTCCCCGACGGTCCACATCGTACTGTGATTTTGCTGCCCGTTCCGGAATTTCGTCTTTGCCTTTCAATTCCCGACTCGTGGCATAAGCCAAAATGTTCAAGCCGATGCCTAAACCATTGTCGATTTGGTCTTGGACGACTTGGGAATACCGCATACCGTCTCGATCAAAATGCCGATAGACTTCCCAGAGGCAGGACAAAGACGGCTTCCCCTCTACCGGCGGAATATAAATCACACTGGTTCGACAACCGTAGTGAATCCCTTCAAGGGGACGAATATGATCGGGATCAATCGTTTGTTCCGCCGTCCAAATCGGATGGGATTTTTCCAACAACGTAAGTTCGTAGCCCGGTTCAGGAAAAACGACTTGCATTAACCAACGGAAATTGGCATCAAAGGCTTGCCCTCCCGGCTGCGCTTCGGCAATGATGAAACCTCCCTGATCAAGGTACTCCCGAAGTTTTCTGACGAAAACTGCCGTTTCGGGACCCAGGGGAATCGGCAATTCCTTGCCCGAAAACGAAATGACCGGAGACTGCAAAAGATGATCCGTCGTTGCATGGCTGATGTCGATGATTTGCCATGTCATGTCGAGATTCCAACGCGATTCAACAAAAAGAGTCAGGTTATTCACATCATTCGGATGGACATTCCACGTATTGTCGTTGCCGAATTGAATTTTCGACATCAAAACGGGTCGCCGTCCCTTGGAAAGAAAAAGAAGAGCAAAAGCAGTGTCGGCAAGAACATAACCGCTGGTTGACCGCCAATGACCGCCATCCGGCTGAACTTGGAGATTCAAGAGTTTGTCCGTACCGGCACGATACCAATCATGCTTGCCGATGAAACGTTGATTCGTCATTCGCCCAACACGTTCCAGGGCGTAGAGATAGTAAAGCAGGTAACTACCAGAAAGGGGATTATTGGAAACACTGAATCGCTTCGCAAGCCAATCGATACCGAGGGCAATCTGGTCGGACGATTGTTGATCCGGTCTTTGAAAACATTCAATTCTGTCCCCCACAACGGTTGCGCCTCCTTTATCCAACACGCCTGCCGAAATGATTAAACTGGCGATCCCGGCGGTGGTCATGCTCCCGGATGACCCGCTACTTCCCTTGCCAGCCAACGGTGTGTATCCCCAACCGCCGTCTTGATTTTGCGTGTCCGACCAGTAACGTTTGGCTCGTGCCCAAGTTGCGTCACTGATTTTGACTCCCACTCGCTCCGCCTCGTAAAAAGCAAGGATGGGGAATTGCGAACAAGACAAATCACTGCCGGGGTCAGTGGGATAATACCGCCATCCGCCGCTATGTTCACCTCGTCTGTTTTGATTCTTTTCCAGAAGGGCAACGTTGCTACTAATCAGCGCAAGATCGCGATTCGGATCAACGGCACAAAACGCCATGGTTTGCAAGGCAATTGAGTAAACTTTCCCCCCCGCTTTTTCGCCGGGAAACATGCGCATGTAACGCATTGCTCGGTCAATGCTCGGATCATTTGCCGCAACACCGCAACTTCGCATGGCAAGTACGGCAAGAGCCGTTGTGCCGCAACGTTCGTCGCCACCTTCCACCGCCCAACTCCCATCCTGTTTTTGCTGTCCTTTCAGGTAGGTGATCCCCCGGTCGATGGCTTGTTTCACCTCTTTGGGATCTATGTCTTGTCCCTGTACCACAAGTACGGTTAAGGCAAAAATGCACGCAATGCAAAGGGAACGACTTGTTGACATGAGTCGATGGCGGTTTTGCCGGAAAACTGTATTCATGCAAACTGCTCTCTAACTTCCGTTGGTCGGAGCAACAGATCAGCATTGCATCATTCTACAAAAATTGTTATTGCCCGTCAAATCCGCTTCTTCCCTTTTCGCGAGAATGGCAAAGTCGCCTTTTCCGTCACCCCCGCAAAGGCGGGGGTCTAGAAAAACAGTGTTCATATCGCTCGTCTCGATTCCCGCCTGCGCGGGAATGACGATGTTGTCGGACTTTGCAATCCGCGTGGAACGTACTCGCCCAGACTTGACCAGTACGACTATTGTTATTAGACATGTTCCGTAACCCCAAAAAAACTGCCTATTTTCTCGAAAACCGCCGTTTTTCGATAAAATGGGTAAAATGAGAGAGCAATTTGGCAGGTTATGGAACAAGTCTATTATACTCTTGCTGATGGGGTGGCGAAGGGCTGCCTTTAACCAACTCTAATTACAGGAAAGGGTAAATCCAATGTACAAAAACTCTATTACCGCCATAGTATTCGCCGTTGCCATTTTGGTCGCCACCGGCTCAAGGACGGAGTTGGTTACAGGCAACCTCACATTCACCACGAATATGGAAACATATCTAGGCGGTACACATATTACCGACTGGAGTTTTGCCAGTATTGGAGACCACACTGGGTCGAATAAACCTGTCTGGACCCAGTGGGGATTCGAGGTCGAAAGTGCAGCCGGAGAGAAAACCACGGGGTCTATCTACTCAGATTTGTTTGATGGAAATGGAGCAGCGGGTAAGGGAATAGGCGACTTTGGTGTGAATAGCCAGTATGGTACGGCATCGATGGCACACAACAGTGCCAATAATTTCACGGTCTCCTTCGACAATAAATTGATCGACTCATTTTACATCGCCCTTACGCCTTGGAGCAGTTACAGTGCCGGACAATCGTTCAATTTGGAGATTAAGTATTGGGACGTTGAAGGTTTACTACAGACAAATTCATTTGAGAGTTCGTTTTCGAGTAACAGTCCGTTCCTCGGTTTTATACTCGACGCAGGGGCATCCCTGGCTAGTGTGAGGTTTACCTCCACCGGTACCGGCAACAACGGGTACCTGATCGGTGGTATGGGCTCTGGCTTCGATGGTGTTTTCGATGGAAACACACACATACCACCGACGGTTACGCCAGTCCCACCAGAAAATCCCACTCCCACAGCCGTGCCCGAACCAGCGACGCTGGCAATAATTGGACTCGGTTTGGCGGGACTCGGCTATGCCCGGTATCGCCGACGAAAGTAAACAAAGAAAAGAACCGGGGACACAGTCCCCGGTTGATCGCGTTTTTAGCGGCTTGCTGTGCGCTCTTGTAATTTCGCGTCGTTTTGATAAAATATCGGATCCCTTGCCCCGAAAGATTGCTCATTTATGTCAGAAGCCACTTCATCCTCGGAAGTTAAAGGTCTCGCCCTGAATTCGCTGGTCGTCAATTCCCTGGTTACTGCAGTCGAGAATTGTTTTCAAATGTGCGATCTAAAAGTCCGGGTCGCCGGAGTAACGAAGATACCGATCCAATTACCCGATGCACCCGTTACCGCTCTGATCGGAATGAGCGGAAAATGTACCGGCTTTGTGTCCGTAACAATGCCGGAGCGGGTAGCCACCCTTGCAGTATCAGGTCTACTGATGGAAGAACATAAGGTCATTGATGCCCAAGTAGTGGACGGCGTAGGGGAAATAACCAACGTCATTGCAGGCGGACTCAAAACGAAACTGTTCAATACACCCTGGATGGTGAACAATATCACGGTACCTTCGGTGATCCTGGGAGATCATTACAACATTACGTTTTCCAAGGGAATCGAATACTGCGGTGTCTCCTTTGAAGTGGACGATCCTGACACGCTGTCCATCCACGGTCGTGTCTTTTTGGTGAGCACCTCGCTGATGATGGTCAAGGGTTAGAGGGGAAAGGGATTAAGCGTCCAAGCCCTCCATTTCCACTGATAACCGATCAAGAATTTTCTCCCGATGTTCTTTATCCGGTAGTTCCTCGGCAATGATCTGCAAGCATGAAGTCATAAATCTTTGTACGCGTTCGGCAGTCAGATTTTCCTGTTTTTTGCCTCCGTAGCGTTGCGGAAATCGGCGCTCGAGAAACCACGCCGCCGCCCGCCAATGCTGCTCCTTTTGGGCGGCATTGCGAAGGCGGGAAAGGAAAAAAATTTCGATCCCCTCTTCCGCTTTGGTTATATCCATAGCAAATTGAGGATGTTCCGACATCTCACGATTGAGAATATACGGTGAACAGCGAACACAGCGAGCCGCTGCTGCACGCGAACAACCAACCGAGAGAATCGCCAATACCGCCTTCTTTTGCTTGGATGTGAGTTTGCGTTTTTTCATGACCGACAAAATAACACGTTTCACGTCAGCAACAGTCAGAAAAATTACTGACTGTTATCAGGAACAATACTCAAACGACACCACCGCTCGTCCCCGCGAATGTGTTGACCCCGTCTTCTGAACATTGATCGCCTTCCAATGTCCCGAACGTTGACAATGCCCAAGCACCGAGGGATGCGAGGCTGTGATGCTGAAACGAAAACCCTGTTCCCGGTACATTCCGGCAAGCGTATTGAGAAATGCCGAGCCAATGCCGACTCCCTGATAGTCGGGAAGAGTAACGATCCGACTCACTCGATACCAACGTTCAAACCCCTGTTGTGGAATCAATGCACAAAACGCCACCGGCTTGTCTTGCCAGAGGGCGGCATAACACCGGCAAGTCTGTGACAACTTACCGCTCAAATAGTGATGCGTCTTAAACATTGTCCAAAGAGAACGTTCGCACCGGAAAATTTCAAGTTCAATGTTCGGTCGCCGAAGCAACCTCCCTTCTTGGGAATACACCGTAACCTGACCAGTCGCTGTGTCGAGAACCCAGTCAGGCTCCAGCCATTCCAAAATATCGTAATGACATGTGACCGCAACGAATTGGCACGCTATCTTTCCACTCTTGATTCCTTTCGCAAGAGCGGCGGAAGCAATTTTCGCAACATTCCGGTCAACAACGCTGGTGTATTCGTCGAAGACAACCAAAGAACCGAGGACGGAGCCTGCGCTGTCCCCGGATGCCCCCAACAACGCTCGCGCCAAATCGCACCGAAACTGTTCCCCGGTGGAAAGCACGGAATACGGTTTGATCCAACTCGGCGGCGAACTGAAACCCACTACGGTCAACATGTGCGTGATCTCTTTGATCGGCAAATCACCGAAACCATCGATAACCGCCTGATCGGAACGCCAGTGGTTAGCAGAGACGCAATCGTAAGATTGCGGAAACAGATACCGGGCAATGCTCGATTTACCACTGCCGGAAGGACCCACGATACAGCCGATTTGCCATTCGTGACAAAGAACCGGGGATAATGACGTACGCGCCGTAGTCCCCGGATGGTCGCCGACCGGCGGCATCTCAAACTCTATTGTCCGTTCAGCTCTTCCGGCAAGGGAAACATCGAACATACCGGCAATCTGGTGAACCCGGTACGACGAATGGATGGGACAGAAAAGGGTGAGTTGCATCGCCTCACTCTACCCTCCACCACGTCAGACACCGTCAGAAAAATTGCTGACGTGTGTCAGGAAGATGGGCGACCGACCGCCCGGCGGTTGGAGGCAATAATCGTTTGATTGTATCCAAACGATGAACTCCTATTGTACGAGTTTTTCGATAATCCCTGACAAGCCGCTCATGTCCGCATTTTCGGCAAGCGACCGCATGGTTGCCGCCTGTTGAGTTCGGGATTCATCAATCGCATTATTCATGGCGGTAACGATGAGTTCTTCCAACAGTTCCGCGTCACCTTGTTGAAACACACATGGATCAATTTTACACGAAACGATTTCTTGTAAACCATTGACGCTGATGGTAACAAGCCCACCCGCTGCAATGCCTTCAACACGTATGTCTTTGAGTCTTTCATTCATTTCCTGAACTCGTCCGCCAAATTCACGGGCATGCTTCATCAACGAACCCAGTTCAAGCATCTTTCCGAACATATTTTGTGATCTGCTTATTCGTATAGTAAAGTATTGTACTCTCCCCATTCTACTCGCAATGGCAGTTTTGTCAACGCTATCGGAGTGATGCCGACTGTGCCCTTTCTCACGGTTGCTTGAAACAACGGCAATGAATAGATACAATGCAACAATGCGTTTTTATCCCCTCAACAAAATCGTTTCACCATTTTGGCAGGCAACACTGTTTCTGGTACTACTTCCGATACTGGAACTTTTTCTGTTACTGCATCTGCTCGGCACATGGTTCACGCTGTTGAGTATGCTCCTCGGCGGAGTGATCGGCACCCTCATCGCACGAAAGGAAGGCATACGCCACTGGATTGAACTGAACCAATTATTGGATCGCGGTGAATCGCCGACGGTGCCGATCCTCAACGGTATGCTAGTTTTTCTGGGAGTGTTATTGATGATACTGCCGGGCTTGGTGACATGCTTATTCGGATTGTTTTTGCTTTTTCCCCTTACCCGATTTCTTGTAGTAACGCACCTAGTACTGCAATTTGATTCATACCGTCTCCGCACCCGAAAGGGAAATACCCCGCCGCCGGACATTATCGACGTGTAAGGCTTCGAGGAAAACCGGCGATTTGTTCGTCCTCCGATGTTTTGGTTGTTTTGGATATAATTCCCCCCAAAAACAACAGGGATCGGCTGTCCAAACTTTCGCCAAGCAATATCCGGTCGAAAAACGTTCCGAAAATAACAATTTGCTCCTGATCTCAGTAACTCGGAACATTTACGTCTGTCAGGGGACTTGACGAATCCCTCAAAAGTGATTAGGATTTTCCCTCTCGTCGTAGGGCACATAGAAAAACCATGACAACAGTAGCGATTCTCGGAGCGGCTGGCTACACAGCCGTTGAACTCATCAAAATCTTGCTCCGTCATCCGCAGGCAAAGATCACCGCACTCACCAGCAAAGATGAAACCGGTCCGATCAGTTCCGTGCATCAATCGCTAATGGGGCGCCTCGACTTACTCATCGAAAATTTTTCGCCGCAAAAGTTTGCCAAACGTGCCGAATGCGTTTTCTGTTGCCTACCGCACACCGTCTCGGCAAAGTTCGTGCCCGAACTCCTGCAATACGGAGCAAAAGTCATCGACCTCGGAGCGGATTACCGACTCAATAACGCCGATGTCTTTGAATCTTGGTATGGCGAAAAACATCCCGACCCCACGAGACTGGGCAAGGTCCCCTACGGACTGCCGGAACTGTTCCGCGAAAGAATTGTTGGTGCCACTTTGGTGGCAAATCCCGGCTGTTATCCGACTTCTTCCATTTTACCCCTTGTGCCGTTGTTGCGGTCAGGTTGGATCGAGCCAACCGACATTATCATCGACTCCAAGAGCGGCGTTTCCGGGGCGGGCAGGACACCGAAACTCTTGACACTCTATCCTGAATGCAATGAAAGCATTATGGCATACAGCATCGGTACGCACCGGCATACCCCGGAAATCGAACAGATTCTCTCAACAGGCGGCGGAAAGCCCGTCCAAGTTGTTTTCACGCCGCACCTAACGCCGATGGATCGAGGTATTTTGACCGTAACGTATTCTAAACCAGCAAAGGCGGCAAACCAAAGCGAATTGCTGGCGGTGTTGCGCGAGTTTTATCAAAATGAACCTTTTGTTCACGTCGTCGACCACCTACCGGCAACGAAGGATGTTGCGGGAACAAACTATGTACACTTGACCGTGCGTATCGCCAACGGACGTGTGATTACGGTATCTGCCATTGACAATTTGATCAAGGGGGCTTCAGGGGCTGCCGTTCAAAATTTCAACTTGATGTTCGGTCATCCCGAAACGATGGCGTTGGCATAAACCCGCCGCGTCTGCCAAAATGTTATGCTAAAAATGATATAATAGGCGGGCAACTATGGCAATCATCGTTCTCTATCCCTGTTCACAGTTCGATTACATCACGTCAGGGCGTACCGAGCCCGAAGCCCAAGAACTGTTCGAGGCTTGGTCAGCAGCCCATCATCCGGCACTGCTCGATTTGGATATGCTCGAACGGGGAAGCACAATACCCCGATGGGAAACCGCCTCGTATGCCCTTTACAATTTGCAACAAGACATTCTCATCGTTCCCCCTTGTTGTGAATCGTTTTGGAGTGAGTCGTGGGAAAAACAATCCACCGACTGCACGATCATTCGGAATACCATTCACCGGGACGACATCGTACAACAGGTTCTTGCCGCCCGGAATTGTCCTGCTCATTCCTTCGATGACGGTTTTGTTGCCGACTGTTACGCACTTGCCGCCGCCCGGTTTTTGGCTGCCCTGCTCAATAAAAAATTGTACTACATTCACATGCCCGATGAAACACGACTCAAAACCTTGATGACCGACGCAATCAATACTGCAAAGGATAATCAACCGGAAGCAACTCAGCGGACAATGCAAAATGCTTTCAGCGAAATTGCACGAACAAAGGATACCTATCATCCGACGCAAAATTATTTTATCGAACTCTTCCTTGTTACGAAAACGCTCACCGGCGAACCGCTTCGGCAATTATTATGCCGGGAAGACAGAATTAACCTGTTCATGCCAAGCAGCATTTTGGCAACACTGACTGAAACGAATCCCGAGACGTTTTCGCAGTTGAAATCGGCAACGGAACAGGGCAAAGTACGTTTTATTGTCGATGATTCTCCTGCCGATGAGGGAGAAGGTGATGATGGTGCACCGCAACCGTTTGCACTAATGCCGATTCTTGACGTTGCCGATCAACTCTTGGCGGGAATTTCAGTCTATCGGGAACTTTTGAACATTACTCCTGCCGCGTATGGTCGTCTGACCACCGGTTTGTCCCCCGTGTTGCCGCAGGTACTCAAATTGACGGAAATGAAGGGGGCAATTCACTTTGCGCCGCTCGTCGGGTGGAAAATCAAAGAAAATGAACAAAGTAAAATCGTCTGGCAGGGCACGGATAACACCCATGTCGATGCTCTCGTTCGCTATCCGATAGAGGCGACCACTTTTCTGGGGTTTTTTGAATTGGCAGAGCAACTTTCCAAGCAAATCAGTTATGATCAAGTTCCCACTTCGGTATTCGCTCTCTTTCCCGGACAAACAAGTGTTTGGCTCAATACGTTGCGGCGAATGACTCGATACACCACGGGACTGGGCAAGTTTTCCGACATCGATAACTATTTCGGCGACACCACTCACTCCGGCGGTTCGCACCGCTTCGGTTATGAAAAATATCCGGTCAACGCCTTGATGGAGTCGGAGCAGAATCCTATTTCAAGATGGAACGATCTCTACCGAAAGAACACAGATCGGCTTGTACAATCGTCGCTGGAAACGTTATTGAAATTATTGAATCGTCCGGTTTCGGACGCTCCGCTTGCGGAGCAGTTTGTCATGCCACTCCTCTTAGCAGGCACTCCGGCACAATCCACCGGCACCATCGTTGTCAACCCTTTGAGTTTCGCCCGAAAGATGTACGCGGACGACATCGCTGTCGATGTTCCACCGCTCGGCTACGCTTATGTTGCCCCACCGGTACAAACCGAGGCGAAAACGAAAAAACGTCTGCTGGGTCCATTTTTCGGTACAAACAAGAGTGCACCGATGCTAGTGCGTACAGCGGAAGACGACATCGGACGCGGTGAAAAACGAGCGGTTTATGTTTTGGAAAACAAGTATTTCAGTGCGAAATTCGATGCGGTGTCGGGAACGCTACGGTCGATTTTTACGAACCGTTCCCGATACAATCAACTCTCCCGACAGATTGCTTTCCGCAAAAATCAAACATACACAATTCCCGCCGCCGATGATATTGTCATAACGAAAGCCACCAAAGAAGTCGGGCAGTTAAAAATAACGGGGTGCCTCGTTCTGCCTGATGGTGAAACCGCCGCCCGATTCACCGAGACGATAACAATCCGCAACCAAAGCCGACTGCTGGAATTCGATCTAATGCTCGACCCGCTCATTGAGTTCGACGAAGACCGATGGAATTCGTACATTGCCGTCCGATATGCTTGGAATGATGACACCTTGATAATGCGAGGCGGATCGAACGACGGCATGCATGTTTTGTCTGACCGAAAGCATTTACATGCACCGAAGGTGATCGACCTTCGCCATGCAGAATCATCGCTCATCTTTTTGTCGGAGGGGGTGCCGTTTCATCGACGTAGTGGGGATCGGCAACTCGACACGCTTCTTATGGTCAAAGGTGAATCCCAGCGACACTTCCGTTTGGGAATTAGCGTAAACAGTACTAATCCTGTACTTGCGTCCTACGATTTTTTGCTAGGGCAAGAAGGATTCGTCTTTCCGGTGCAATCGCGTCCGCAGAATCCATCGGCATGGCTTTTCCAGATAGAGAACCACAACGTTATTGCGCTGCACTGGGAAGCGATAACAGAATCGGACACGTTAATCGGCTATATGGTCTATTTGCAGGAAACGGAAGGTCGCCGGGCACACTTTGCTTTGCGGTCGTTTGTGTCCCCGAAACATGCGGCGGCAATGAATTTGCTCGGCAGGGAACTCAAAAAATTCAAAATCAATGACGATGCAGTCTTGATTGATATGCACGCTCATGAATTGTTGCCGCTGATGGTAAAAATAACAGAATCGCAAACATAAAATTTACTTTGATAGCCCGAACCATGTCCCTATCCCTCGATGAAACAAGGGGAACTGCTATTCTGAGTCCCAATACGGCAAAGAATTGGAGAATTTGGGTAATCTTTTCGGGCTGAAAGGGAAAACCGGATTTTTCAGATAAATCAGATTCTCCGACACTCGTTTATTCCACCGAGTCTCCCTTGCCGATACATCCAACAGACCAAGTATAGGGAGCGGTACAATGAATAACGCGACGGAGCGACTGTTGGAATTGGATGACCGGCACAGCGAATTGCTGGATAAATTGGCACGACTTGATCAACAAATCGATGATGTGTTGAAAGAATGGACGGCTCAAAACGAAAATCGGGAACACGGCAAGACACAGCGACCGGATTGATCTGCTCCATGACCCCATCCCTGGACGGCGAACTTGAAAAACAGTCTTACTCCCTGGGAGCAAGATGGATTCATACCATGCTTGACGCTCCTTTGGAAAACCATTGGATCAACATCACAGAAGGCAACGTCGAGTCGATTTCCCCAAAACCGGCTTATGTATCCCAATATCTCGGCGAACGGAGCACTCTTCTCCCGACAACGATCAATGCCCACGCTCACTTGGAATTGAGCCAATTAGACGCGCCGCTTGATGTACCGAGCCGCTCCATGTCTGACTGGGTTGTTGCTCTGCTCGCCTTTCGCCGAAGTGCCGACTACGATGCCGAGCAGGGAATCCAGCAGGCACTTTGCCGACCAGAGTTTTTAGCATCAACCGGTGCCGTTGCGGATGTTGTGCCGGCTTCGGTCTGCCGTCTGCCGTCTGCCGTCTGCCGTCTGCTCCCCTTCACCGAACTCATCGCTTGGCGAAGTGAACTCGTTAAAGATGTTCCCCACTCTTTCGGCTTGTCTCCCCACGCACCGAATACTGTTTGTCCGCCACTGCTCGAAAAGGCGGTAAGCCGCAATGTGCCGATTGCAATGCACCTTGCTGAAACATGGGAAGAATTGGAACTGTTGCGTTGCCACACCGGTCCGCTACTCGAAATGATGTGGCATGCCGACCCTGATTACGATCCAAAATCCGTACTGCTCGGCAAACGTCCGATGGACTATCTGCAACTATTGTCAGTCGCTCCGAAAGCGTTTATCATTCACGGCAATTATCTTGATGACGAAGAGTTACGATTTCTGGCAGCGCATCGGGAAACAATGTCGGTCGTCTATTGTCCCCGGTCGCATGCCTATTTTCGACATTCTCCCTATCCGCTACAAAAGATGCTGGATTACGGCGTTCGGGTTTTGCTCGGAACCGACAGTTTGGCATCGACACCTGATTTGAGTATCGTAAAGGAAATGGAATTTGTTCTAAAACAGCATCCCACGCTCTCGGCAGAAACCGTTTATCGGCTGGGAACGTTTGAAGGGGCAGTAGCATTTGATCTGTGTCGAGAAGGACTCGGAACAATCCAATCCGGTAGTCCTGCACGGTTTGCGACAGCGGAAGAGTAAGGAGAAATTGTAAATCTTACCGCTCCCCCTGTATCGGATGTCTATCTGGGATACAATCTTGATTACCGATGTCCGAAGATGTTATCTCTTATCACGATCCGCAAAAAAGACGGGAACGAATGTTCCATGGTACATTGATTCTTGGGATCGGCACGTTGTTCAGCCGAATACTCGGTCTCGTACGCGATATGGCTACCGCCGCCACCTTCGGAATGTCCACCGGAGGAATCATGGACGCTCTCACCGCCGCTTTCCGATTGCCCGATGTCGCGCGAAGGTTTTTCGGCGATGGTTCGCTCGGAGTCAGTTTCATCCCTGTCTTCACACAAACTTGGCAAACCGACAGAAAAAAAGCATGGATGCTGCTGACCGTTACCCTCTTTTGGGTCTTTCTGTTCTTGTTTGCCTTTGTTCTCGTGGGAGAAATTCTCTGCTGGATTGGAATCCGATATTTTAATCCTGAGGGAAAGGTCTTTATGACCGCTCATCTGTTATCGTTACTGCTTCCGTATCTCATTCTTATTTGTTTGGCAGCGATTTGTTCCGCCGCTTTACAGGCACTCGGACAATTTACTGTTTCCACTCTTGTCCCTTCCATTCTTAACATTATTTGGCTCTTGGGACTTCTCGTCCTTATTCCCCTTTATACCAGGGAGCCGGTAACGCAGTGTTATCTCTTAACGATCTGCATTTTGATAGCGGGCATCATGCAATTTTTGATACATTTTCCCTTTTTGAGGGCAAATGGCTTTCGTCTGACCGGGTCGGGATTCCATTTGAATTTTGCCACCATTGCCCCTGAAATCAAAAGCGTATTCAAGGATTTTATCCCAAAAATTTTCGGTCTTTCATCAATTTACTTGAACGTTTTGACGGCAACTTGCATCGCTTGGCTTTTCTCCGGCGGAGCAAACGCCCCGATGCAATGGTTGGGCGGTATCATCACCTATCCCCTTCGTCCCGGTGCCGCAGCGGCAATCTATTACAGTGAACGTATCTATGAATTTCCACAGGGACTCATCGGGTTGGCTATCGCTGTGGCAATCTATCCCTTACTCAGCCGTCACGTAGTTGAAAAGGATTTCCATGCATTCAAGGATGACTTAACTCTCGGACTGCGGATTCAATGTATGTTTACGATTCCCGCTGGTTGCGGATTGATGCTACTTTCAGATTCTTTGACAAGACTCCTGTTTCAACGCGGGGCGTTTTCCCCTGCCGATACCAGTAGGACTACCGATATGGTTTTTTGGTTTGGAGCGGGGATTTGGGCTTTTTGTATGATACCCATTGTTGTCCGTGCGTTTTACACGCTTGGCGACATTCGGACTCCGTGCCGACTGGGACTTGCCGGGTTGCTAGTGAACCTCATACTGGGGTTATTGCTTATATTTCCGATGCGGGAGCAGGGACTCGCATTGGCGATGAGTCTCACGGCAGGAATTCAGACGTTCTGTTTGTTGTACGTTTTCATACGCAAACATGGGTACATTGATTCTCCGAAATTGGCGGCATGTCTCTGCCGAATAGGTGCTTCCAGTGGAATCATGGTCATTGTCGTCCGCATAATGATTCAAACCATTCCGGGGTCAGGTTCTCTCAATGATTTACTACGAATTATTGTGTGTACGATGGTTGGTGCCTTAGTATTTTTCATGGTTCATCGAGCACTGGGCGGACGAGAACTCGGCATTTTGCTCCGCAAAGGACTTGAAAAACGCGAAAAAAGATAGACACCGGGAGTGCGGGCATTTCCTGTACGCAAGTTACAAGTTTAGAAACGGGAGCCGCCGGGCGGCGGTGTCGGCTTGACTTTCGCTCTTTCTCACGTTATAATGGAGCCAACAGTTGTTCGTATCCCATTATGAACGAACACGAGCCATCATTAAGGAACCTACATCATGATTGAACGCAAAAACTTGTTAAATTGGGGGGG
>Ga0123353_10002370_pt1 | contig 23399 bp, 14 predicted proteins | sample TergutLab28metaG_3_FD_92763 | JGI IMG/M metagenome (GOLD analysis project Ga0123353, IMG submission 92763) | Labiotermes labralis P3 segment gut microbial communities from Petit-Saut dam, French Guiana - Lab288 P3 | ecosystem: Host-associated > Arthropoda: Insects > Digestive system > Gut ... | reverse complement strand
CGGAAGGAGGGGGAACCGGCATCCAGGCCTTGGGCACGGGCCAGGGCGCGCGCTCGTTCCAGCCGTGTCCAGATTTGCCGGTTGAAGGGTTTTTCCGACCAGCTGGCATAGCCCGTGTAGTTGCCGTCGGCAACGTCATGTCCAAAGGTAATCTCCCCCAGTGGCTTATGATTTTTCAGGTAGCTGCCGGGCGTGTCAAAAACAATATAGTCGAGGTCGGCGATTTCCTTTACAAGGCCCAGGATTCCGTTGGTGTGCGCGATGTACTTCGCGGGGAAGTGGAAGCCCAGCGGCTCCCAAAAAACCGCGTCGGCGTCCATATTGACGAACAGGAACACGTCGTGCGTAATTTCTCCGCTGAGCTGCTTTTTGCGTAAATCTTTTACAAACGCGCGCAGACAGCCAGCGTCGATCAAATCAGCATTTGAATACGTAGGCAGCACGGTGATGCCCTGGCCCTCATATGCGAATGTCAAAGGATTGAAGGCCCGCGTATCGTCCAGCTGCGGGATGATCGTGCGGAAGGCGTCGAAGGGAATGGAGCTGTAATACAGCGCGATGGCTTCCATCCCGGCCTTGAGGTAATCCCTTACCTGGGGCGGCGAGAACATGACCTCCTGCGGGCGCACGATTTTCTCGCATGTGCCGAAGAGGTCAACGAGCCCAGAGCCCTGCGGGTTTGTGATGGCCCACTCGATAGAGGCGGCAAATTCCTCGGGGGTCATGGCGGAAAGCGCGCCGTTGTTGTAGCCCATGATGATGTTTTCGTCGCCCCGGCGCTCCACGCGCTCCCGCACGTCCTCAATGATATCCGGCGCGTATTTCGGCAGGATATCCTCCAGGGAGTAGCCGTTTTCGAAATCCCACGTACCCTTGACGGGGATGCCCTGTTCGTTGAGCTCGTTGAGGATCTTGATGATTTTGCGGATGATGCGGATATCGCCGCCAAAGCCCAGGGCGTCGTTGGTGTCGCCCCGGTAGGAATGGTAACAGTTGACGTGGAAGCCGAACCCGACGTGTACTTTTAGATGGCTCATAGGAACCTCCCCTGTTATTCCATTTTCAACTTCCTCCATTATATCACACCACGGCCCAAAAAGCCAGTCCCTCCGCGCGAATTTTGAAAAATTCCGTCAATTGTAAAATCGTGAGAAGAATTTTTCCAGATGCAAGAAAAACTATTGCATTTTCTTTCGCTTTGTGCTAAACTGTAAAAGTATTGCCAAATCACAGGGAAAGGCGTTTGACGTTCTGAAAAGCGGCGGGGTGCTGGTATCGGTTATCAGCACTGCGCCGTTTTTCCGCACAAACAGGAAATCCGTCGAGTTTCGGGAATGGCTTTCCGACGTCGGCGCGGAGGTCACGGACTTGCCGGAGGGGGCGTTCAAGGACAGCGGCACGATGGTTCCAGCGAAAATTATAAAAATCACGAAAGGAGCGGCGCACCCATGAAAACCTACAGTTTCAATCTCGAAACCACCAAAATCGAATTACACTTTGAGAGAGCGGAATATGATGCGCTGACGGACGCGCAAAAGGCGCTGTTAAAGAGCAATTTTCTATGGAGCCGGGCGGGGCAATGCTGGGTTAGCCGCTGCAAGGAGCCAAACCTTTACAGCCCCAAGACTTTCTCGGCGACCAGTCTGTCCAAGTTCTTCAAAAGCGAAAAACACACCGTCGCTCCCGAAACCATCCTCAACTACCTGAAGGGTTGCGAGGACGCCTACCTGTTCGGCAGAATTAGCCGATTGAATGTGCCGGGGAAAAGGATGCTGCAGGTCAGCGAAAAATACTATGTGGCCGACCATGGGCTGCGCGAAGCGATCTACGGCAACAACGAGAGAGACATAGAACTGATTCTGGAAAACATGGTCTGCCTGGAGCTATGGCGGCGCGGCTATACTGTCTCGGTCGGGCGCGTGGGCGAAAAAGAAATCGACTTTGTGGCTACCCGCGGGGACGAGAGGGTTTATGTGCAGGTTTGCTATCTGCTGGCCGGGCAGGGAACCATCGAGCGGGAATTCGGGGTGTACTACGACATCGCCGACAATTTCCCGAAGTACGTTGTTTCCATGGATGAGCTGGACCTGAGCCGCGACGGTATCCGCCATCAGAATATCCGGGAGTTCTTGCTGGCAGAGGACAAAGCGTAGGTGGCAAGAGTCTTCCTACCGCAAATCCTTGCTTGGATGCGTGTGTGCACCGGAGGAGCGATTTATGGGTTGTAAAGATTTTTGCTTGCGAATTTAGTCAATAAAAATCAGTCAATGTAAAGGCGTTTGCCTTGTCGTATCAACCTGATGGCTATTTACTACATTTTTTCAGATCATTTGCGACAAGAGCTTTGCTTCACATGAATCAGGAGCTCCCGCGGTCACCGGGCCGGCGATGGAAACCCAGTTTAGATGGGATGTCCATGCTCTATAGCTCTCTATATATTAAATGAAAACTGCCAGATTTTCGGCGAAGAAAACCTGACAGCTATTCATTTACTGTTTTGTTGTGATTCGCGTTCGTAGGCCATTGAGCGACAGCCCTGACAGGCCAACCAAGAACCAATCTGCGGCCTTTTCAATGTGCGTCGGCACCCAATGGTCGTTCAACAAAACCTCCAGCGGAGTGCCGCAGTGCAGGCCGCCATAGAAACGCTGATCATCCAAGCGGATGTCCATGCGATCTGTCTCAGAGTCATAAAACAGCGCGCCGAGATTAGCGGCTGGGGTAGTTGCGCCGAGGTTGACGCTGGTGGCCGCCTCGCTGATTTGCTCCTCCAGCAGATGAACATAGGTGTCATATGTTATCCTGACGTCCGCGTGGCCAAGCAAAGACGATATAACCTTTATATCGACCTTCTGCTTGAATAGCGCCGTGGCATAGGTGTGGCGCAGTGCGTGTAAGCCGTATTCGTCTATCTCCGCGCTTCGTAGAACACGCCTGAATGACCTGTCGAAGCTATGGGGTGGCGTAAGGTTCCCTTTTGAGTTCGTAAGCAAAAATTCGTGGCCCGCGTTGAGCCGCATAAGCTCCTGTGCTGCCTGCAGGGCATCCTCGTTCAGCGGCAAGGTACGCTTCCCGTTCCGCGTTTTTGGAGGCACTTCCACAAAGACATACTTCTTTCCATCGTCGCCGGGCTCACGCTGCTTTACAAAGGACATGTTGGAATCAATCCTCATGAGGCGCCTTTTCAAATCAATGTCCCCGTGGGTTCGCAGGGCCAGCGCTTCTCCCGCACGGATTCCCGTGTTGAGAATCAGGATAAAGGCATATCCTAACCGGTAGACTGGCTTTCCATTCGAATAGGTGCGGAGGGCCTCCCTGCAGAAGCGTTCTATCTCCGCATCGGTCAAAACCCGGACATCGTCTTCATCATCGAGGCTGATGAAGTCCGATTCCTTGGGCTTGTTCTTCTTGTTGCATGGGTTTTTTTCGAGTATGCCATCTTCCACCGCCTGCCGGAAGCACTCGTTCAGCGTGTCGTAAGCCTTTTTCACGGTGGAATAGGAGTAGCCCCTTTCGTATTGGAGCCGGTTCATCAGTTCCTTCACGTCCGACGGCACAACCGAGTGGATCTGGTACTGGCCGAAGTAGGGGATAATCTGATGGTGGATCGAATTCTCCTGCCTGTCATAGGACGCCGGTTTCAATCCCTTCTTGTACCGCGGAAACCAATCCAGGATATACTTTCCCACGGTTTGCTTGCGGCGTTGCTCCGGTGTCTCCTGGTAGGCAGTTTTTTTCATCTCCTTGAGTTTTCGCTTGGCCTCGGCCTCGGTCTTGGTATACCTTCTTCGGATATCCGCCGTGCCATTCGCTTTGACCCCAACCTGCAGTGCTGCAACCCATCGGCCGTCCGCTCTCTGAAACACGCTGCCTTCGCCATTGCCCTTTTTACTCATTTTTATCACCTCATCCATTAAATAGCCGCAGCTGCGGCAAAAGCGGACAAGGCTTGGCGGAAAATTTTTGACACTAACCTGACACTAACCTAGAAGTGATTTTGAGGGATTTCGAGGGAAAACAGGGGAAATCGTCACTTTTCAAGAGGGCACTCCGGGGAAAGAACAAACCGCAGAAAGCTTGATATACAAGGCTTTCTGCGGCTTGATTCGCTGGAGGCGCCACCCGGACTTGAACCGGGGGTAAAGGTTTTGCAGACCTCTGCCTTACCACTTGGCTATGGCGCCGCGCTTTGGCTCACACGCTTTTAGCGTATGCTCCCGGCCCGGATATTATAGCCTATTCCCCCGGGGCTGTCAAGATATTTTTTTTGCCTCCAGGCTTGTTTTTATGGGAAAGCTGTGCTATAATGACACGGAAAACGAAAGGGAGGAAGCACAATGAGACATTTCAAACGATTGACAGCGGTCATCTTGGCCGCATTGCTGGCTCTGGGCCTTGCCCTGCCCGCAGGGGCGAAGACGGCGCCGCCGCAGGGGCCGGACGGCGCCGCGTGGGAATTGAACGACTACCCGGTTGTCCTCGTGCACGGCATAGGGCAGTCGGAGGTGTTCCTCTACGAGGACGACAACATAACCAAAAAGCTCGACGCCAACGGCAAGCCTATCGAGGGCTGGCCCGACATCGACGTCAACAGCCTGATCCCCAAGCTGATATTCCCGCTGCTTGGGAGCCTGTTGCTGCAGAGCGACATCCTCCTCACCAGAACCCTGCGGGAGGTAGCCGAGGACGTGCTTGAAGTCTTCGCCTTGGATGATACGGGCCGCCCGGTGGAGAACATGAGGGTGGAGAAGCTCCACTTCTACAACGGCGAGGATAAGCAGCCAACCAGCCTGGCCGACCTGGACGAGAAGGCAAAAAAAATGGCCTACGACCATCTCCCGTTGCAGGAGATGTCCGACCTCATGGGGGAGGAAAAGATATACTATTTCGCCTACAACAGTTTCGGCAACATGGAGGACGCCACGGCGGAGCTCTATAAGCTTATCAACGGCATCCTGATGAAGCATAATACCGGCAAGGTGAACATCGTCCCCATCAGCCTGGGCGGCACCATTATGAACAGCCTGGTGGAGCAGTATAAAACGGACATCGCCGGCAAGCTCAACAACGTGGTGTACGTCATCGCCGCGCTGGACGGCTCCAACATTGCGGGTGACCTGATCACCCGCCAGTTGGCCCTTGACAACGAGAGCCTCTACCGCACCATGCTGCCCGGCCTGATAGACGGCTATATGGGCCATCTGCTCAATGTCGTCATCCGCATGATGCCCAAACGGCTGGTGATGAAGGTGCTCGACGCCGTGATAGACGGCGCGGTGGGCGGCGTGATCTCACGCTGTACGATGATGTGGGGCCTGGTGCCCCAGGGGTATTACAAAGACGCTGCGGCCGAGTGGCTCACCGACCCATCGATGGCCGATATCAAACGGCAGACGGATGACTATTACAGGGCCCAGGTGAATGCCAGGGACAACATCCTATATCTCAAGAGCAGGGGCGTGAACTGCTACGCCGTCGCGGAGTATAACTTCCCGATGTACAACTTCGTGGCCTCCGCCAAGACGGTCAGCGCCGATGGCCTGCTCCAGTTGGATTCCCCCTCCATGGGGGCCACCAGTTGGGGCGTCAACGTCACGATGCCCGGTACCTACACGCCCGTGGCTGGCGGGAAATACATGGACCCTTACAATCTCGTTGATGCCGGCACCGGCACGCTGCCCGACCACACCTGGTACTTCAAAGACCAGGACCACGAGCGCACGGGCCGCAACGACGTGATCATGAAGCTGACCTTCCGCCTTGCCTGCGGCGCGGAGAAGGTGGACGTGCACTCCATGAAAGAGTGGCCCCAGTTCAACTATGGGCGGGACGGCCGCTGGCTGACGGGCCACGCCACCAATTGGGCCGAGGAACTGCTGGCGGATAGGCTCGAGGTCAAGTACAGCGAACTCTCCCAGGCAGACAAAGACGAGTTCGACGCCGCCTATGCCGACGTGAAAGCGGAGAAGTTCAAGACCATCGTTGAGCCCGGCTCGCTCGAGAAGGTGCAGGAGCGCTTCAACAACATCATGATCAAAATCGGCGTGTGGAACGCCCCGCAGCCCCCGAGCATCTGGGAGTGGGCCGGTGACAAGGCCGCCTGGCTCCTCAGCGAGGCGCTCTACTTCGGCTACGGCCCGCGCGGATTTATCGACCCCATCTGGCGGATTTGGCGCGATTGACGGTTTAGTACTATGACCCAAGCCCCCTGCGGCATATAGCTGCGGGGGGTATGGTTTTTTCAGTGCTCCGCGCAACCATCCCGGCCTTCGGCCACCCCTCCAAAGAGGGAGTTGTCTGTATCGCAAGCCCGCGAAAAGAAACAAATTCCCCTCTCGGGAGGGGTGGCCCCGAAAGGGTCGGAGTGGTCGTGCGGAGCACTGTAATATTGTGCATTCTTTATAAAATATAGTTGCCTTCCCCCTCTTCTTATGCTATAATACCCTCAAGAAACGAAAACGGAGGATAAAGCATGTCAGCAGACTACAGGCAATCCATCGGCAACAATGCGGCTTCGGTCAAATTCGAGTCCCTCCTGCCGGTCTCCGGCGTGCCCGGCCCCCGGGCGGGGATCGGGGGCTGGATGGTGCTTGGGCCCTTCGTAACGCAGACCGGCGGGGCCTTCGAGACCGAGTATTTCTACGAGCGCGAAAAAATTCTCGATCTCGACTATCTGGCCAGCAGCGGCGGCGAAGCGGCGCAGGCGCCCTTCACGGGCCTGGCTGTGCGCAACGACTACTACGGCCCGGATTTCCTCAAATGGCGCGCCGTCCCCTGCAACGACAACGGCAGCGTGCGCTTCCGCTACGACGACGTCAACTACTCCCAGGCCCTCTTTGCCACCGAGCAGCGCAACCTGGTCAACTACGCGGCCGTTTACATCGACTGCGAGGAAGAGAGCCGTGCCGTGGTCAACTACGTCTCCTCCGGCAGTTACCTGTTCCTCAACGGGGAGCGCATCGACGCCTCGCCCTACGGCCGCGTGAAAGGCCTGGATACCATGGGCCGCAGCGTGGCGGTCACATTTAAAAAAGGCCGTAATTTGCTGATGTTCAAGGTCCGTGTCGGTTACATCGCCGACGGCCTGGACATCTGCGTGTTCTGCTCCATCCTGCCGGTGGCGGCCAGCGCGGGGAGCCTCGGCATCACCTACCCCGCTGCCACAGGGGCCTACTTCGGAACAAAAGACGAGCCCCGCCAGATCTTCCCCGTGCTCGCCGGCGCTTTCGGGAATACGCAAGGCGGCAGCCTGCGATACAGCTCGGCCGGCTTCGAGGAGAGCATCGTCATCCCTGCCATCGAAAACGGCAATTGCGAAGTGCTGCGCCTTTCCGTACCGGTGAAGGAGGCCGGGCAGGAGAAGATTACATACGCACTGGATGGGGTATCCGGTTTGTTCGAAGTCAAAACAACGCCCCATCACGGCGTGGGGGGAACCGAACACATCTTCTCCGATTTCCATTTCGATACAACCTATCACCAGGAGCAGCGCACCTACGCCATGGGCGCGTTCCACATCACCGCGCAGATGATGGAGCGCCTGGCGGAGGACCCGAACTTCAAGGCGATTTTGTCTGAAGTCGACTACCTGCACCCGTTCTATTCGATGTACCCAGAGTATCGCGAAGCCCTGCGGGAGATGTTCCAGGCGGGCCGCGCGGAGGCCGACTGCTTCTACAACCAACCCAACGATCTGACATCCTCCGGCGAGGGATTTACGCGCAATCTCATCTATGGCCAGCTGTACCATAGGGACGTCCTCGGCCGCATCACTCCCGTGTTCGCCCCGGGCGACGTCTTCGGCCACCCCAACCAGATGTCGCAGATTTGCCGCAAGGGCGGCTGCACCAGCGCGCACTGGGGCAAGCATGTTCTGGGTGTCGACGCCCTGTTCCACCATGTCTCTCCCGACGGCGTGGAGTTCTTGCAAACCAAGGGCATACACTGCAACACCGCCAAGCGCCTGGGCCTCACGCACTTCGCGGACCACGGCTGGTCGGAGACCTACATGGAGACCTACACCCGTTCGGGCGATACGGAGTGGATGAAAGACACCGTCAACAAAGCCCAGTTCTCTGTCTTCTCGGAGATGATGGACGGCGTGATCGCAGACGACGCGCGCGCCCTTAAGGAGAACGGCGTGGAGAACATCGAGAGCAACGCCACGGACCTCACCTGCCACCACGCGGGCGTGCTGCTCACCAGAACTGACTTTAAGCAGGCCAATCGCCTGGCCGAAAACCTGCTAGTCACCGCCGAGAAATTCTCCGCCATCGCCGCGATGTATGGCGCGCAGTACCCCGAGAAGGCCCTCGACAAGGCCTGGCGGCAGATCCTCTGCGCGCAGCACCACGACTCCGTCACCGGTACCAACAACGAAATTTCTTTTGTAGATCTCATGATCGAATATCGCGAGGCCGTGGAACTGGCGGCAGATATCGTCGATAGAGCCATCGCCTTCCTGGCCTCGGGGGTGAAGCTTAGCGACCGGGCCGGAACCCCTGTATTCGTATTCAACCCCCTGACCCACGACAGAAAAGACGTCTGCGAAGCAAGGTTGCCGAATGGCGAAAAGGCTATATTTACTACTAGTGTGCCCGCCCTGGGCTACGCCCTGTGCTACCCCGAGAAAAACGAGATTATCACAGGCAATGAGAGTGTCATCGAGAATGAATTCTTCAAAATCACGGTTGACAAGGAGCAGGGCGGCGGCGTCACGTCCATCTACGACAAGAAGAACAAACGCGAGGTGGTGAATCTCGGCAAGGACGGCCCCGCGAACATGGTCACGGTCCTGCGCGAAGTGCCGGACAGGGCGGAGGAGCAGCACGAAATTTACACAACAGGCCACAAGCTCATCTCCGGCGACTACCCCGCCGAGGTCACCTGCGAGAAGACCGTCGCCTACCAGCGCCTCACCATCAAGGCCCAGTTGGACATCGTGGCGGGCTTGTGTCAGGAGATCACCCTTTACAAAGGCATCGACAGAATCGATATGAAGACGGTCATCGAAGATTATCAAAGCCGCGACGATCTCTTCACCCTCACCTTCCCGGTGAACGCCCAGGGCGCAAAGCCGGTTTACGAAGACCGCTACGCCCCCCACGTGTGCGGCGCGGGCCGCAAGAAGATGAGCTTCCAGACCCACCAGTGGGCCATGTTCTCCCACAGCACCCTGGCCCCGGCCGTGAACTGGATGGAGCTCGGCCCCACGGTTAAGCTGGCGTTCAACAGGGGGAATACCTTGCTGGGCGACGTCAACATCGGCATGGCGGCGCTTATCCGCCCGGAAACGAAAGACATGATCAAATCAGCCAACGCCCTGCTCAAGGCCCTGGCGAAGAAGGCCATCCCCGTCACGCCATATAATGACGTCTACACCCCCGGGCGCCACGCCAAGTTTGTGCACTTCAACGAGGACCTGCGTACCTCAGATACCCGCTTCGTGCTCTCTGTTGAGGGCGTCGCCAACGAGTACGAAGATAAGCTTCTCGCTGAACTAAAGCCCAATCTGAAGGCGAAGTTCGAAGCCGAACTGGCCAAGAAAGGCGTTGCTCTGCTCTTCGTGCGTGACAGCGACAACGCCTGGAAGAAGCCCATGGACGTGCTGCTCATCAAGGCCGCTTCGCAAGTGCAGCTGGACGCGTACCTGGCGCAAATCGCGGATGAGCTGGCTGCCGGCAGTGTGCTCACTGTCAAAAACGCCGTGCTGGCTGACTCCCCTGGCTTTACGGAAGACTACGGCGTTTCTATCTTCAACAAGGGCACCATCTGCTGCTCCGTGGAGCCGGGCAACCTCATGAACATGATGCTCTTTCACACGGCGAATTTCTACGGCAACGAGGGCAACGTCACCGGCGCCGGGCAGATGATCCCCGAGCAGAAGACCCACTGCTTCACCTACGCCCTCTATCCCCATAGGGGCGACTACCGGCAGGCCCGGGTGTTCACCAAGTCCTACGAGTTCAACAATGAGCTCATTGCCTGTTCGAATGTGCGGCCGGTGGAAAACGCCTTCCTGCCCGAGAAAAAGAGCTTCATCAAGTGCCCCGAGGACTTCGTGGTCACCACGATCAAGGCCGGCGGCTACCCCATGGCGCAGATGAAAGCGAATCATGGAAGCATCTTCGAACGCGGCCTGACAATCCGGGGCTTCGAGGCCCACGGCATGGATACCAAGGCTAAGCTTGCGTTTGATTTCGACATCGGCAAGGTGCGAGCTACAGACCTGCTCGACGAAAACGCTAGCCCTGTGAAAAGCACCGGGCGCGCTTTCACGGCAAACATACCGGCCCATTCAATAGAAACCTTCCAAGTCGAAATTCCCGATGCATTCGGGAAGATTGGCAGTGCGGAGCTCGGCCTCAATGCCGAGCCGGTGCAGCCGGTGTACCTGCGCCCCTGGGAGCACGACCTGGGCACCATGCCCATGGGCTACATGGAGTTCGTGGGGGCCATCGGCCGCAGGGTGGAGCAGTTGAGCGACACGGCCTATAAGTTCACGATTTTCTTTGCGAATAACCATCCCGACGCAAGCGTCGCCGGCACGGCCAAACTCGCGTTGCCCGCCGGCTTCACCGCCGATATGACCAGCTTCGATTACGATGTCGACCCCAGAGGCCTGCAGAAGTTCGAAGTCATCGTAACCAAGCCCGCGGCCGATGCCCAGGGTATCCTGCGCCTGCTCACCGCAGACGGCGGTCAGGAGTTCGAGGATATCTACGAGTTCGGCTGCTTCAAGCCGGACGTCGCCCTGCGTATCGAAGACGGCAAGGTGATCGCCGATGTAGACAATCGCACCACGGAGCGCCTGAACGGCGAGCTTAGCATCGCCACGCCATACGAGACCTGGGCCTACGGCCTGCACAATCGCTCGGCCATGGGGAACATTGGCCCGCGTACGCTGAAGGTCGACGTCGCCGCGAATTCCAATGCGCAGTACGTCTTCGATGCCGACGTGCCCGAAGACGTGGCCTACTGGGCCGCCGCCAAGCTCATGGTCAACGGCAGGATCATCTTCGGCTACGCCGAGCACAAGGGCCCGCGCCACAACTTCCACTCAGGCGACATCCGGGCGATGTTCGGCCCGGATGGCTCCATCGCGAAAGTTCTAGAACTGTAAGGAGAAAAACACATGAGAACAATTCCACTGAGTAAAACCGGCTTGCAAGTCCCCGCCGTGGCAGTGGGCTGTATGCGTCTGAGCCGCCTGCAAGCCGCCGAGGCCGAGCACTTCGTGCAAACGTCCCTGGAGTTGGGCATGAACTTCTTCGACCACGCGGACATCTACGGCGGCGGCGAGTGCGAGAGCATCTTCGGCAAGGCCTATGCAGGTCCGCGCGCGAAAATTTTCTTGCAGTCTAAGTGCGGCATCCGAAAGGGCCGCTACGACTTCTCGAAAGAGCACATTCTCAATGCGGTAGAGGGCAGCCTTTCTCGTCTAAATACAGATTATCTTGACGTGCTGCTGCTCCACCGCCCCGATATGCTTGTGGAACCGGAGGAAGTCGCCGAAGCCTTCGACATCCTGCAAGCGAGCGGAAAAGTCCGGCACTTCGGGATGTCAAACCAGAATCCCGGGCAAATGCAGCTGCTGCAAAAGTTCGTCAAGCAGCCTTTCGTGGCCAACCAACTGCAGCTCGGGCTGGGCCACGCCTCTCTGGTGACCCAGGGCGCCCATGTGAACATGTACGATGACATGGCCGTGAACCGCGACGGCGGCATACTGGATTACTGCCGCCTGCATGACATCACCGTGCAGCCCTGGTCGCCCTTCCAATACGGGCCGATCCGCGGCGTGTTCTTCGGCGACGAACGCTACAAGGACCTGGAGGCAAAGCTGGACGAATTTGCTCAAAAATACAACGCCGACAGCACGGCCCTCGCCCTGGCATGGCTGCTGCGCCACCCGGCGAAGATGCAGCCGGTCATCGGCACGATGAACCTCAGACGGCTGGCCTCCTGCGCGAAGGCTGCGGAGATCACCCTCTCCCGGGAGGACTGGTATGCCCTGTGGCTGGCCGCGGGGAATACATTGCCGTAAGAATCCGCTTTCGCCTAACCCCTAAGCCCCCTTCGCTTGCGAGGGGGGTGGCCCCGCAGGGCCGGGGGGTGCCAAAAGAGAATCGCGACGCGTCTCAGCAAAACAACAGAGGAGGACCATCATGAACTTCAACCAAGCCTCAGCCCAATACCCATCACGAGAGACCCTCGAGCGGGTGACGCAAGAACTGCTTGATCAGCTCACCCCCAACGAGAAAATACACCTGCTTCGCGGCCATGCGCTGGGGACGACCATAGCCAATTTGGTCCGCCATGGGCGCAAGTACAACGCCACGCCCTATGCGGCGGGGGGCTGCAAGCGCCTGGGAATCCCCCCGATGCTGTTCACCGATGGCCCGCGCGGCGTGGTGATGGGCAAGAGCACCTGCTTCCCGGTATCCATGGCGCGGGGCGCGGCCTTTGACGACGACCTCGAATACCGCATAGGCGAGGCCATCGCAAAAGAGGCCATTGCGGGCGGCGCGAACTACTTCGCGGGGATCTGTATCAACCTGCTGCGCCACCCCGCCTGGGGCCGCGCGCAGGAGACCTACGGCGAGGACAGCTATCTGCTCGGACGCATGGGCGCGGCCCTCACCCGGGCGGTGCAGGCCTACGGCATCATGGCCTGCCCGAAGCACTTCGCCTGCAACAGCATAGAGGACCTGCGCTTTTCCGTAGACGTCCAGCTCGACGCCCGCACCCTGCGGGAGGTCTATCTGCCTCATTTCCAGAAGTGCATCGACGCCGGCGCGCTCTCGATGATGGGGGCATACAACAAGGTCAACGGGGAGTATTGCTGCGAGAACAAAGAGCTCCTTACAGACATCCTGCGGGATGAAATGGGCTTCGACGGCGTTGTGATCTCCGACTTCTTCTTTGCGATCTACAGCGCCGCCAGGGCCCTGCGCGCCGGCTGTGATATAGAGATGCCCTACATCGTGCACTATCTTATCCTGCCGCATCTGCTGCGCAAGGGAGAGATCGCCATGGAGGATGTCGATTTGGCGGCAGGCCGCGTGCTCTCCGTGCTGCTGCGCTCGGTGCCCAACATCAAGCCGCAGGGGAAGAACGTCGTTCTCTGCAAAGAGCACGTCGTCCTGGCCCGGGAGGCCGCGCGGAAGGGCATGGTGCTGCTGAAAAATGACGGCGTTTTGCCCATCGAGGAGAAAGCCCCCCGCATCGCCGTGCTGGGCCGCTATGCCGACAAGAAAAACTGGGGCGACCACGGCAGCAGCGCCGTCTACAGCCCCTATTGCGTCACGCCCTACCGGGGGATCAAAGCAGGATTCCCGGGCGGCAATGTGGCCTGCTACAACGGCTGCGATCCTCAAAAAGCGCTGGAAATCGCGGGAAGCAGCGATGTTCTTGTTGTCTGCGTGGGCAGCGACCACAAGCAGGAGGGCGAGTTCCTGTTCAACCTGGGCGACCGTAAAACCAAGCCCAAGAATGTGGGCGGCGACAGATCAAGCCTGCGCCTGCCCTCCGAGGACATCGCTCTGGTGCGGGCTCTCTGCCATACAGGAAAAAGGGTCGTCGTCTATATCATGGGCGGCAGCGCCTATGTGCTGGAGGACCTGCTGGAGATCGGTCCCAACGCCATCCTCATGGGCTTTTACGCGGGCCTGGAGGGCGGCAGCGCCCTGGCGGACATCCTGTCCGGCCGCGTGAACCCCGGCGGGCGCCTGCCCTTCACCGTGGCCGTGCGCGAGGAGGACTACCCGCCCTTCCTGCGCGTGGAGGACGACGCCCGCGCGATCGAATACGGCTATTACCATGGCTACACCCTGCTGGATAAACAGGGTAAACGGGCGCGCTTCCCCTTCGGCTACGGGCTGGGCTACACTACGTTCTCCTACGAAGATTTACAGAGCGAGGCGACAGAGGAGGGCATCTATGCCAGTCTGACCGTGCGCAACACAGGCGAGCGCCCGGGCTCTACGGTCGCTCAATTCTATGCCGGTTCCACCGGCGCGGAAGACGACAGGCCCGTCAAGCAGCTCAGGGGCTTCAAGCGCGTGGAGTTGGGGGCAGGGGAGTCGGTCGAAGTTCGCGAGCTCTTACCCTGGAACGATCTGCGCTTCTACGATCCCGAAACAAAACAGTGGGGCTTGGACGCGGCATATACCATCTACGCCGGCGCGGACGCCGAGGAGGCCATGGCCCGGCAAACACAGGTGCAGGCCCCATGAACGACTTCACCCCCGACGCCTACCTGGCCGCCCTGCATGAAAGCAGCTATGCCGCCCCCTTCGCCAACGAAAACACCCCCGCGCAGGCCCGTGAGGCCGTTACCCGTGTGCGCCAATCCCTGCGGGAGCTGCTCGCCCTGGATTCGCTCTATGGCCGCGTTGAAACGCTGCGCCCGGTGATACTCGACACAGCCAGGCGAAAGGGCTACAGAGTGACGAAGCTTTCCCTGGAAATCTGCGAGGGCTGGCATATGCTCGTCTATCTGCTCACGCCGGATAGGCCAAACGGCGCGGGCGTTGCGGCTCTGTGCGGGCACGGATACGGCGCGCGGCAGATTCTTCGCCTGGGCAAGGGAGGCCGCTATCGCTCTATCAACTTTTTCGATAATTACCAGAAAAACTTCGCGATTGAGCTGGCCCTGCGCGGCTGCATCGTCGCCGTGCCGGAGTTCGTCGCCTTCGGTGAGGCCCGCCTGCGGAAAGAACAGCACAAGCCCTTCTACGGCAACTCCTGCCATCCTGTTACAGGCGCGCTGCACCTCTGCGGAACAAATACAGCTGCCCTGCGGGTCTATCAGGCCACGCGCTGCCTGGATCTGCTGGAACAGCAGCCCGGTGTAGATCAAGCGAGGCTGGGCTGCATGGGCATCTCCGGCGGCGGGCTGGTATCTCTTCTCACGGCCTGTGCCGACGAACGCGTGGCCCGCGCGGCGGTCAGCGGCTATGTATGCATGTTTCGAGAGAGCGTTCTTGCCCGCTGGCATTGCCCCGACAACTACATCCATGGCCTATTGCGTGTGGGTGAGCCTCACGACCTCGCCGCCGCCATCGCCCCGCGCGGGCTGTGCGTTGAATCCGGCTGGCGGGACAGGCTCTTCTCCATTGCGGGCGCGCGGGAGGCCCACACGCAAATCCGACGCGTCTATGAACTGCTGGGCGCGAAGGACAATCTGGTGATCGACGAGTTCGACGGCAAGCATCGGATCAGTGGCGCGAAGTCGTTTGATTTTATGGCTTGGAGAGACTATGAATAACTACACGCATGTGATCTGGGATTGGAACGGCACGCTCCTCAACGACGTCGCATGGTGCATGAAGACGATCAATACCCTGCTCGAAAAACGCGGGCTGCCGGTCCTTGGCACGGTCGAGGCATACCACAAGGTCTTCGGCTTCCCAATCATAGACTACTACCGGCGCGCGGGCTTCGATTTCGATATTGAGCCCTTCGAAACACTTGCCGCCGAATACATAGATATCTATCACAGCGGCAATCGTGACGTGGCGCTGTTTCCGGGTGCGCAGAAGATTCTTTCTGATTTTCAGCGCAGAGGCATACGGCAGATTATCCTGTCCGCCTCCGAAATAAACAATCTTTCTTCCCAAATGAAGCCATTCAAAATAGACTCTTATTTTGATGAGATACTTGGCATCTCAGACATTTTCGCGGCAAGCAAGATCGATATAGGCAAAGCGTATATCGAGCGGGCGAAGCCCGCAAAGGCGGTGCTGGTCGGCGACACGATACACGATAAGGAGGTGGCCGGCGCGCTGGGAACTGACTGCATACTCGTCGCAAACGGCCACCAAAGCAAAGCGGCGCTGCTCTCCTCCGGCGCGGCTGTGGTGGATCAACTGTTGGAAATAAGATGTTTGATGGCTGAACGAGGTGCCTGAACTATGAAAAAGAAACATATCAAGTGGCTCTACCTCGTCTTTGCGGCCCTATTGTTTGGGTTTAGCTTCATCTGGCATATCCCCAGAATCCTCGTTGACACAGCGAAAATGGGCCTCGATTACCTCACGCTCTCCCGCGGCCTGCCGCGCGTTTCGCGGGCGCAGATGAGAGCCGATCTTGAAGCGGCAATCGCCGGGGTTGAGCACCCGTTTGTTTTGGCCAATGAAGCCCAGTTCGCGCGTGTGAAAGCCGAGCTGGCCAATCCGGAGGGCGATGACTACATTAAAAAAGCCGCCGCTTACGCCCTGGAGCAGGCTGACGCCATGCTGGATGTCCCGCCCTGCGAGTATGTTTTGCCCGATGGCCAGCGCCTGCTGGAGGTTTCCCGGGAGGTGCTCAATCGTATGATTACCCTGGGCTTCGCCTGGCAGGTCACCGGGGAGGAAAAATACGCCCGGCGCGCCTGGGACGAGTTGGAGCAGGTCTGCAATTTCAAAGATTGGAATCCCTCGCACTTCCTTGATACAGCCGAGATGGCCCTTGCCGTCACAATCGGCTACGACTGGTTTTACGATGCGTTCACAGACGAACAAAAGGATTTTCTCGCCCAAACGGTATACGACTATGCCCTCAAGCCCGGTAATCCCAATAAGCTTCTCAGCAACTGGTGGAGTTGGTCGAAGACCAACTGGAACCACGTCTGCTACGGTGCGCTTGGCGTCGCGAACATGGCCTTTGCCGATCGCTGGCCGGAGGACAGCGCCAAATTCCTGCGCCGCGCTTATCATGGCATGCCCGCCGCCATGGAGGCCTTCCGGCCTGACGGCGTCTACGTGGAGGGCAACAGCTACTGGGAGTACGGCACGAGCTATCTGGTCTATTTCATCGAGACCTCGCGCAATTTCTTCAGTACGGACTACGGGCTTTCATCTTTGCCCGGCTTCGATAAACTGGGGCATTTTCCATTGTACATCAGCACCCCCACCGGCGCGTTCAACACGGGCGACAACAGAAGCTTCGCCCCCTTCGCGCCCGCGATCTTTTGGTTCGCCTCGGAAAACAACGAGCCCATGCTCACGGCCTACCAGAGGCTCTCCATCAATAACCAAGATCTGCCCCGCAAATTCGCCCTGGGCACCCTGTGGTGTGACCCCGCCCTTGCCGACGGCAAACTGACCCTCGGTACCTCGGTTCATCTGCGCTCCGACCAAAGCCAGGAATTCGTCCTCATGCGCAGCGCATATTGCGACCCAATGGCCACCTACGCGGGCGTCAAGGGCGGTTATAACTACACCAATCACGGCGACCTGGACATAGGCACGTTCGTCTTTGAGAGCCAGGGCGTGCGCTGGTTCGAGGACCTGGGCAAGTGCGACTACAACAGCCCGGGTTACTTCTTGGGCATCGTGGGCGGCGGGCGCTGGAAGAACTACCGCAAGCGCGCCGAGGGCCACAACACCCTGGTGATCAACCCCGGCAGGGCAGGGGAGGACCAATACCCCTACGCCCGCGCCACGTTCACTTCGTTTGAGAATGACATCGCCACTTTGGATATGACCGATGCGTATCTTCGCAACGGCGTGAAGAGCGTTACTCGCCGGTTCCAGATGCTTCCCGGGTATGAAGGCATTCGTATTGTTGACAACGTAAGCTGCAAGCGCGAAAGTGATATCTACTGGTTTGCCCATACAACGGCAGAGATCGAACTCGCCCCAGATGGCCGCGGCGCAACCCTGCGCAAGGACGGCAAAACTATCACCGCCCATCTGAACGAGGGCAGCGCCGGCATGTTCAGCGTGATGGAGGCCCTGCCGCTGCCGGAATCCCCCGCACGAATTGACAAAGAGGAGAACATGGACTACAAGAAACTTACGGTGCATTTACAGGGCGTGAAGGACGCCGTGATTGACGTAACAATCACAGCGTAAAGTCGCCCGCTTGCCAATTCATGCCAATGAAGCGTGCATTACATAACGTTTTGCGGCCTATGTAAAGGAAATACACTTGCCATAAATAAAGCCGGAAAGAGTGATTACATGCCAAACAGAAAAAAAGCCAGCACAAAACTGCGTGTTCAGCGCAGCCTGATCCGCGCCATCTCCCCCGCCGCGCAGCAGCTTATGGCGGCCCCGAAGCTCGAGAGCGTCAAGCGCGCGCTGTTCATCCAGCCCCACCCGGATGACAACCAGATTGGCGCGGGGGGCACCATCGCCATGCTGATCGACCGCGGCGTGGAGGTCTGGGAGCTCACCGTTCTGGACGACCGCTACACGGACCTGACTTACACCGGCCAAGGCCTCACCCTGCGGCAGAAGGAGGTCATGGCCGCGCAGGCCTGCCTTGGTATGAAGGACGCGGGCTTCCTGGGCTATGGAGACAGGACCAAGGCCTCCATGCGCGAAATCGCCGACGCCATCACCCTGGTGATTCGCAAAATCCAGCCCGACGCCGTCTTTACCGCCGACCCATACCTGGAAAACGAGTTTCACGAGGACCACGTAAAAGTTTCTCAAGCCGTTTGTACTGCTGTGATGGACGCACAATTCGCCTTCCTGCCGGAATACGTGGAAGGTAAGCCCCGGGAGGATGTGTGGAGAGTAAAGACTTTGGGCTTTTATTACACAGACAAACCAAACACTGTAGTCGACATAGCCAGCTACGAGGAGAAAAAGCTTGAGTCTGTGCGCTGCCATGCCTCTCAGCTGGCGCCGGGTCTGCTGCTCTCCGTCAAGCTGCTGGCTCAGCAGTGGGCCGCTGAAACAGAATACGAAAGCGTCGAAGTCCTGCGGCTGATTAGCCAGCTGCACATGCACTGCTTCAATTTACCTGTGGGGTGAACTATGACCATCTTTAAAAACGCCCATTTTATTTCCTGTGAGAATGAAAATCGAGAATTCTCTATTCTCGTGGAGGACAAAGGCCGCATTGTCTGGTGTGGCAATGAAGTGCCATCCAAATACGCCGCTTGCCCGGTGGTTGACCTGCAAGGCAAAACTGTCGTCCCCGCCTTCGCGGATACCCACATCCACTTCGCCTCCCACGCCCTGTTCGAGTCCACCCTGGACGTACGAGAAGCAAAAAATTTTGCCGAGCTCGGCAAAATGCTGCGTGATTACGAGGCCCGTACACCGAAGCAGAAGCTCAGCGTGTGCTTCGGCTGCTGCGCCCACACCGTGAATGAACAGCGCCTGCCTAACAAAGACGACCTCGATCTCTATACCACGCGCCCCACACTGATCGTGAAATACGACGGCCACGCGGGTGTGGGCAACTCCGCTCTGGTGAAATCCCTCCCCGAGGCCGTGCAAGCCGACCCCGGCTTCGATGCCGCCACCGGCTGGATGACCCAGGGCGCCTTCTACGAGGGCGTGAATTACATGACGGCGCAGATTTCACCCCTGTCTATCCTATCCGGCTTGCGGAAGACTGCCGACGGTTTGGCGCGGCGCGGCATAGCTCTCATACACACGGTCGATGGTGTGGGATTCAAGAACGACCTCGACCTGGACATGATGCGCTTCGCCGCCCGGGGCCTGCCGCAGGATTTCAGGGTTTTCTTCCAGACCATGGACGTGAAAAAAGTCCTGAAGCGCAAGCTGCCCCGCATCGGTGGGTGTTTCAAATTGGCGCTGGACGGCTGCTTCGGCTCCGAGGACGCCGCCCTGCTGGAGCCCTACGCCAACGACCCGGGGAACAGTGGCTTTCTGACCTACACGCAGGAGCAGGTCAATCAATTTTGCGTCGAGGCTAACCGGCAGGGTCTGCAGATTGCCATCCACGCCATCGGCGACGCCGCCATGGAACAGGCCATTGTTGCCTTCGAGGCCGCGCAGAAAGACCATCCCCGCCAAGACGCGCGGCACATCATCATCCATGCCTGCCTGATGAACGAGGACCAGCAAAATCGCGCGGCGGCCCTGGGAATCATACTCGCCGCGCAGCCGGCGTTTATCTATTGGCGGCACGAGCCCCAGGCCTATCTGGATGCCATTCTGGGGGAAGCGCGCGCCTATGCCCTCAACCCGCTGCGCAGTTGGGTGGAGAAGGGCATCGTCGTCACCGCCGGCTCCGACGCCCCCTGCACCATACCCGACCCCCTCCAGGGGATTCACTATGCCTGCAACCACCCCAACCCTGCCGAGAGCCTCTGCGCCCTGGATGCCCTGCGCATGCACACGTCGTGGGCGGCCTACAGCGCATTTGATGAGAATCGCCGGGGTACCCTGCGTGAAGGACTGCTGTGCGATTTTGTTATCCTCAGCGATAACCCCCTGGCCATGCCGCCGGAGAAACTCAATACTCTGGAAATAGAATCGGTCTATTTCCAGGGCAAGCGTTTTGAATCAAAGAAGCGCGGGTTGCTTGGGCTGATTGGAAAGGCGATCATCGGTTAGTAATATGCAAGCTTTGTGCAAATTGCCCTGCAAAAACAGGCACAGATCAGCGCCTCCAAAAAACGCCCGCAAATGCGCAAAAAACCCTGTTTTCACGACGAAAACAGGGTTTCCTCTAACTTGTGAATAAACTGTGAAGTTGCGCGCAAACTGACGTTTTTAGAGCGGAAACGGGGCTGTTTCGCACATGGTAAAAACTGCATAAAAAGCTCCGTCAAAATGACGAAAAAGATCGCTTACACCCCCACGTAAATCTCCCCGTCCACCACCGTGAACATCACCATCTCGGAGGTCGCGCTCTCCCCGCGGGCGTCCACCATCTCGAAGTAGAAGAGGAAATCGCCGTCGCCCAGTTCCTCGTAGGCGAAGGACGTATCTTCCCTTACGATAAAGGTATCGATCTCCACCTGCAGGACCTCCGCGTCCTCGTCGGAGAGATCCAACACATAGTGGATTGTGGTGATCTCGTCGCCGGGCCGCAGCTGAATGAGCTCTTTATCCGGCATGCCGTTGTCGTCCAGGCCCCGGCGCGCGCCGATGATCTCGAACGCCTCATCTTCCCAGACGTAAGCCACCCGCAGGCTGCACTCCTCGCCGTTTAGCAAAATGGGCACGTCGTAGAGGTCGTACTCGTCGCTCTCGTAGGTCAGTTCCATGTAAACCAAATAGCCGTCAAGGCAGCCCCAGTAGCCCCAGAAGTTGTCCTTGAAAATGCCGCTCTCCCAGTCGGCATGCAGGTCGTTGTCGCGCCCGAGGAAGAGAAGAAAATCTTCCTCTTCGTCGTAATAGGCCAACTCGAAGTAGACTCCCGCAAGCTGCGCGGCGATCTCGGGGCCGAGGTTCAGCGTGGAGTTGTTCTCGTCGTCGAGCACCACCGGGAAGTCTTCTAGGTCCAGCGTCGCGACGCCGGGCACCTGCGGCAATTCCGTCTCCAAGAACTTCGGCACCTCGGGCTGCCCCGGCATGGGCAGGCCGGGGATTTCCATATACTTCATGTTGCGGGCGTACTGCGCCCCCGCCCGGCTCAACTGGCCATAGATGAGGTACTCATACAGATAGTCGTGAGCCCGGCTGGTGGAGATCGCGACGTACTTGTCGTAGTCGTCCTCGTCCAGCCCCAGGGGATAGTAGCAGGCCAGGCCCGCGTTGTCCATGCGGTAGGGCCCGTTGATCTTGTATACCACGCATTCGTTGAACGCGGCCTCGAGGGCGGCGGCGGTCTCGGGCAGCACCTGCGCCGCGCCGCGCACCAGGTCGCCCGGGTCCAGCATCCCGGTGAATCCCCGGTCCCGCTCGTTGGGGCCGTATTTTTTCGCGGCCTCGGCGCTGCGGCCATAGGCGCCGAAGAAGCTCGGGTTGTTGCTGGCAGCGGCCAGGGCCTCCACGCCCACGTTGTGCCAGGCGGCCAACAGCGGGTCGATGCGCGTCAGGTCAATGCAGGAGAGCGTGATGTCCCAGGCCTGCCCAACGGCGTTGCAGCCGGCGGCGTAGGCATCGCAGATGGCCTTGCCCAGCCGCGCGGCGTTCAGGCGCGGCTGGTCGGCCAGGGCCTGCATCATGCCCGCGTATTCCCAGCCACAGCCGGGCTCCAGTTCCTCCGAGGCCACTAGGTAGCGCGCGATCCCCCGCAGCGACGCCGCGGTCTCGATGGTGGCCATCAGGCAGGCGTCGAAGCCAATTAAGTCCAGGGGCGGTTTTTTCTCGTTGGGCTCATACACCGCCTCCAGCGCCCTGCGCACATCCAGCAAATCCATGGAATCCATGCCGTATTTCTCGTCGCAGATCACCCCGCCCACCGAACCGCCGCCGTGGTCCCACAGGATGACGGCCTCGTGGTCCGCCGGGTAGTTTGTCCGGCAAAAACGCAGGAAATCCGCCAGTGTTTCGCTCCTGCCCATATTGGCGCTGGGCTTTTTCTCGATCAGCTGTAGCCTGTCGCCGCTGTAGAGGAAACGGCATTGCGCGTCCGGATCCACACGCGGGTCCCTCCACTCGTAGGCGCCGCCGGTCTCGATAACCACCTGTACGTTGGGCGGCAGCGTGACGGAAGTCAACTCCGCCAGGTCGCCGCTGGCAAGGCCCGCCCGGCTCTCCAGGTCGGTGCCGCACAGGTACCAGTAGATCGCCCAGGTCTCGCCCTCGTGGTGCAATGTGCCTATGAGGCTCTCGTTGCCGCCGCTGAAGATCTCGTCGTCGCTGAACAGCGCGCCGAGCACGGCCAGTACGAGGACGATGACGACCGTCCAGACGATGAACCTGCGCAGGCGTTTTTTCTTCTTTTTCGGTGGCGGGGGAGGCGGCCCGTAGTAGGGCTGCGGTGGTGGCGGATATTGCGGTGGCGGCTGGTAATAGTTGCTCATGAGGCTACCCCCTTGTATTGTATGGACGGCTGCCAGCCGCCCATGCTGTCTTCCCGTTCCTTCAACGCAGTCCATTTAAAACGCGAAACAAAAAGCCGCACATTCCGCAAGCCACTAAGGCTTAGGAATATGCAGCTTTACGGGGTGTGGAGCGGATGAAGAGGCTCGAACTCTCTACCTCCACCTTGGCAAGGTGGCGCTCTACCAGATGAGCTACATCCGCATTACTAGACTTTAGATGTTAGACGTTAGATTTTAGATGTCTATAGTCTAATGCCTACTGTCTAAGGTCTAACATGGTGCCTCCGGTCGGAATTGAACCAACGACACGCGGATTTTCAGTCCGCTGCTCTACCAACTGAGCTACAGAGGCGTGGAATCCAAAAAAACATAAATGTTTTATTTGGATGTTGGCGACCCAGAACGGGCTCGAACCGTCGACCTCCAGCGTGACAGGCTGGCGTTCTAACCAACTGAACTACTGGGCCAAAATGGGGGGATAAGGGGCCCCCGAAAAGCCCGCAGGCTTTTTGGGGAAAAGGAGGAGCAACAAAGCGAGTAAGCTTTTGCCGCGCACGGCAAAACGAACGATGCGGCGTTTGCTCCGACGTGGTGGGAACAACAGGGCTCGAACCTGTGACCCCTTGCTTGTAAGGCAAGTGCTCTCCCAGCTGAGCTATGCTCCCGCGCCGCGACTTAGATATGATACACGATTCGCGCGGTTTTGTCAAGG
>Ga0123353_10002369_pt1 | contig 23401 bp, 1 predicted proteins | sample TergutLab28metaG_3_FD_92763 | JGI IMG/M metagenome (GOLD analysis project Ga0123353, IMG submission 92763) | Labiotermes labralis P3 segment gut microbial communities from Petit-Saut dam, French Guiana - Lab288 P3 | ecosystem: Host-associated > Arthropoda: Insects > Digestive system > Gut ... | reverse complement strand
TATGGCTATGCGTTGTGCTTCTTCGGCACACTCTTTCGACTTCTCGTGGTTGCCTTTCAATTCTTCTAATCTACTTAAAAAAATATTATTTTGACAAACACTCAAGGGTCCAAGTAAATTATTAAATTCAATCGCTTTAGAGATACATTTTTCAGCTCTATCTAAATCGAAAACCATCAGGGCGTCGTTAGCAAGATAGCTATAGATCATTCCTGTGAGATAGATATTATTTTGCAACTCACTAAGGCGTAATGCTTCTTCATAATAACCTATGGATTTTTCGCGCTGATAGTTGGTTTGATAGGCTATTGCCATACATAGATAGGAATAGGGATTATCATTATTTAGGGCGATTGATTTTTCGCCATACTCAACAGCTTTCTCCATTACGCCGACGGTATGGTATAGCAAGGTCATCAGCCAATAAAGATTTTGGAGTTTCAGCGTATCGTTCTTTAGTTCGTAAATAGATAGCGCTTCCAGATAGCATTGCAAAGCATTTTCATTCCAATCTTTTATGAAGTAGGCGTTTCCTTTAGCGCAACTTAAATCAGCTCTCCATGCTTCATTATTATCACGCTCGGCTACTTGATATGCTTTTTGAAACAGCATTACTGCCGAATCGGGTTTCCCTTCCCGAAGGGTTAGATTTCCATAAGCTATGGCATATAAATAAGTACCCTCCTTATAGTTTAGTTGTTCGCTCAGGTTCTTCGATTTTTGGTAATACGTTTTTGCGTTTTCATTATTTCTATCCTCATACATTTCGCCGATTTGATAGTAGAGATTGGCAAGGTTGGTATCTCGCGGTGCTGTTGCTGCAATCTGCAAGAGACTGTCTAATTGCACATTGCCTGAGGGAGACCATTCCGAATCGGACAAGAGAGGAGCAGATTTATCTGTAAAAATACCGCTGCACGAAACAAACAAAACTAAAAAGAGCAGGGAAATAATCCCATTCTTCATTGCATAATATACCATTTCCATAGTGTTGTTGATGCCGAGTTTTTGGAAGATTCTCTTTTTATGTGTATTGATGGTGTTGACACTGATTCCCATCTTGTCTGCGATCTCCTTGCACAAGAGACCTTCGCGGCAGGCAAGAATAATTTCGCGTTCACGGTCGGTAAACTCTTTTGTTATTTGGGTAGTTTTCTTTTTCGACACATAGATTCCGTAAATAAAGGCGGCAATATCGCGTCCGAAATATTCAGAGCCGTCGTTTACTGCATGGATAGCGTTGACGAGTTCCTCCTCGCAGCTATTTTGTTTGCTTACGAAACCGTCAATCCCTGCTTCAACTATAGTTTGAATGGTTTCAGCGCTGTTATCGCAGGATACTGCGAGGATTTTAATAGAGGGATAATCTTTGCGAATACGGCGGACAATTTCGGTGCCGCCCATATCGGGCAAGATTATGTCTAACAGTACGACATCGGCATCTGTGGAAGGCAGCAGGGCGAACAATTCAGCGGCATTTTCTGCTTCGCCAGCAATGGAAATATCCGAATGTTCGGCATTGAAGATTGCCCTAATCCCCACGCGAAACAAACGGTGATCCTCTACAACAATTACTTTTATCATTTTATGAAAATTTGGCGCAAAAATATTATTTTTTTTTTCGATTGTTTCAAATTTTTTATGGGTTAAATTTTTTTTTTTGAAACAAAGATTTAGCCGTGCTGTCACTAAAATTAATGACACCTCTGTCGGTCAAATTTCCGACACCAAGCCTCTTTCTTATTTATATTATTGCACCGTGAAAAATCCCGTTCTTTGACATCATGATTTACACGCAAAAATGATTTACGATTTTAGATTTACGATTTTAGATTTACGATTTTAGATTTTTAAACCTCGTACCTCGTACCTCGCACCTTTTAAAAAACTTTTAGGTGCGCATCGTTAATTACCATCGAATCGCCGATCTTTTTTATGATGGCAATTCCTTGTTTTATGGATTCTTTTTCCACTCTTTTTTTTAAATGGAGGGCGGCTAAGCCGAGATACAGATCAAAATTTGCATATTGTGGAAACAGTTGTTTAAAAACAGGCGCTTTTTCAAGCAATTCTTCAATATCATCTTTATCCGCTTTATATTTAATTTCAATAATAACTACCGATCTGCAGTTGTATAGTACTAAATCGTATTCACCTTGAAGATTCAGGCTTTTGATTTTTCTACTAAGATTGGGTGAAATCGCATCATACTTTTGTCCTGCAAAATACATACTGTTTGTAAAACTGTTCACAAAATAGGATTCTGCTATATCTCCGTTGGAGTTTGATATACCGCCGAGCTCTTTTTGCATGGCTTTAACAGAATCTCGCAAATCTTTTCGAAATTTTTCTCCTTCTTCTTTCATTGCTTTTATTTCTCTTTCGCTTTTTTCTGTCATGATTTTAAGCGATTCTGCATTTTCTTGAATGAGTGCCCAGGCGCTCTCAAAGGTGGCTTTGGGAAGGGTGTTTTTACTTCTCATAAAAAACTATTTTTAAATTATTCATTTGATGCCGCGAAAATATAAAAAGTTCTTATTAAAAGATCTGTTTTTATAAATTATTATTTTAAAAATCAATGTGTTAAAAATTACAAAAAGATTGAAAATGACGCCGTTTTTTAAAAAAAAATACAAAATTGCAGATTAATTGGCAATAAAGTACCTCGCACCTCGCACCTCGTACCTTTTAAAGCACTTGCAAAACCCCTTTTGCGTGTAAAATAAATCTTATAAATTATTAATCCAAAATATATTTTGTTATGAAAAAACTATTGATTTTCTCTTTTCTTGTGTTGGCGTTATCATTTGTAATAACTCCTTCTTATGCACAAATTAGTGCAGGAGGTACTCCTCCAAGTTTCAGATTTGAAACTCAAAATCCAATCCTCGAAACGGTGGAGTATATCCCCGTTACCTTTGATATAGCTGCGATGCGTGCGGAAGATGAAGACCGAAAGCTCGACAATTTGCCACCGCGTGTAGCCATCACTATTCCGGTGGATTTCACTACCGAAAATTCGGGCGAGTGGACCAAAACACCCGACGGAGAGGAGATCTGGAGGCTCTGCATTGTGGCAGAAGACGCCATAGCCATTATGCTTACCTACGACAAGTTTGAAATCCCCGCAGGCGGAAAGTTGTTTATTTACAACAACGACCGCTCGCATCTGCTGGGCGCTTACACCGAAGAAACCAACCCCAAAAAGGTTGAATTTGCTACCGAGTTTGTGGCAGGAAATATCATTACATTAGAGTATGTGGCGCCCAAAGGCAACTACGACTCCCCGTTTATAATCTCCGGCGTGGTGTATGGATACAATAATATATTTATACATACAAAAGATGGAGAAGGAGGTTCAAAAGCAGCCTCTCAGTGGTGTGAGGTAAATGTAAATTGCTCGGAAGGAGATGACTGGCAAGACCAGAAAAAAGGAGTAGTACGGATATTGGTTCCGTTTGGATCGGGTTGGTACTCCTGTAGTGGTTCGATGGTGAATAATACTTCCGAAAATTTCGACCCGCTGTTTCTAAGTGCCTATCACTGTTTTCATAATAGTTCAGGCACGGCTACCTATAATCAAATTATCTTCTATTTTCATGACGAAATGAGCTCTTGTTATGGAACTGCCACTACGCCTTACAACACAATGACAGGATCTCAGAGTTTATATTACACACCGATTAATGGATATTCAGATGGAGAATTATTACGTTTAAATACTGGCATTCCTGCAGGGTACGGCATATTTTACAACGGTTGGGATAGAAGAAATATAGCGGTTTCTAACGGCGTAGGCATACACCATCCCAATGGCGATGTTAAGAAAATATCAACATTTACTGCCCCACTCACTTCTCCTACTAATGTTAATTGGGGCGGCGGCGTTTATTCGTATGGTATGTGGGCAGTGAACTGGGCACCTACCACAAACGGACATGGCGTTACCGAAGGCGGCTCATCAGGCTCCCCACTCTTTGACCAGAATGGACGTATTGTGGGAACGCTTTCAGGAGGTAACTCATCATGCAGCAACACTTCCGGAGTTGATTGGTATGGTAAACTTTCGTCGCATTGGAGCTATTGGGTAACAGGATCCTCACTGCAACCTTACTTAGACCCTGAAAATACAGGAATTCAATTTATTGACGGCACCTACCGTAAAACCAATATTTTTTATAGTTATACCGTAAATATTACCACCAATTCGGGTGCACCGGCAGCCGGCGCGGTGGTTACCTTAATCAATGTAAACGGAAATCCCGATTACATCTATACGGCAACAGCAACAAGCGGTGCCGTAAACTTTCCTGCGGTGGCATTCGGAACCTATAACCTCTCTGTTACTAAAACAGGATTTAACGACTATTCTGCAACCAATGTTCTTGTTATTGAAGAGGGCTCTTCGCGTAATGTGCAGTTGATTGAAACCATTGTACCGCCCTCCGGTTTGCAGATTCAGGCAACCGAAACCGATGCACTGTTTACATGGAACGGAAACGACAATATCGTAAGTTATACGGTATATTTAGACAATGCCACGGTAACCTCAAACCTTCAAACGCCATCCTATACATTTACCGATCTTGCTTCTGGAATACATATTGCCGGTGTGCAAGCCGTTTATGCTTCAGGAGTGTCGGGTATTATTACCAAATCTTTCCAAATCTATGGCGCCGGCGAATGCCCGGAACCTACAAATTTTACAGTAGATTATACGGTGGACTGCAAAGCCGTATTATCGTGGGAAGCACCTGCCGGAAATTACAACGTGTATAGAGATGGCATCCTTATTACCGGAAACATTACCCAAAATACCTACACCGATACAGACTTTGATATTAACGAAGGTTATACATGGAGTGTTACGGTGGCGTGTGCCGGCGGCGGAGAATCCAACCATGCAAGTGTAACGAAAGAGCATTGTGTTATGTGTGGCGGTGGTTCAGGAACTCAGGAAGACCCTTACAGAATTTGCAGCGAACAGGATTTGTTAGATTTGGCAAATTTGGTAAACAATACTCCAAACGCAAGCACAGGGAGATACTATATTTTAATGCACGACCTCGATTTAAGCGGCTACACTGCCAACGGAGGGTGGACGCCCATTGGAATGAACACAAACCAATATCAATTTAGAGGTAATTTTGATGGAAACGGCAAAATCGTGAAAAACCTTACCATTAACCGAAGCGCAAGCTATCAAGGGTTGTTTGGATATGTAACATTTGCTACGATTAAAAATTTGGGGATAGTAGATTGCAATATCACAGTAAATTTCAATGCCGGTGGGTTGGCGGGAAATATATATTCCAATACTACTATAGAAAATTGCTATGTAATAGGTATGGTGGGGAGCAGCAATTATGGTTATATTGGAGGATTGGTGGGACAAATAGAAAGTACCAATAATACGATTAAGAACTGTTACACCAATTGCACCGTAAACTGTAGCAGAAATTATGGAGGTGGTTTAGTGGGATCTATCGGCAACAATAACGTGATTCAAAACTGTTATACCGCCGGAATTGTAACCGGTAATGATTATATCGGTGGCTTGGTAGGGGGTATCTATGGCAGTAGCGTTAACAATAGTATGATCCAAAACTGCCATGCTACAGGAACTGTAAGCGGTAGGGACGATATCGGCGGTTTAGTGGGAAATGCATCCTATACAAAAATCTCTGATTGTTACGCTACAGGAAATGTAACAGGTTCGTTTAATGTGGGCGGTTTAATAGGAGATATTGGGTATAGTCCTGTAACGGTTCAAAACAGTTATGCTACCGGAAATGTAACCGGCACAAATCAGAGAGTGGGTGGTTTAGTGGGATATATAAACGATTCCAATTCAACAACGCAAGACTGTTATGCTACCGGAGATGTAACCGGAAGTAATGATTATGTAGGCGGTTTGGTGGGAAGTAATTCCGGTAACCTCTTAAATTGCTACGCTATGGGAAACGTAACCGGTAGAAATTATGTGGGCGGTATATCGGGAACTGGGGGTGCTACCACTAAAAATTGTGTGGCTGCCAATGCAAGTGTTACCGCTACCGGCGGAATCAATGTGAATCGGATTGGAGGTTCAGTCTCTACTAATTTTGTTAATAATTATGCTTTTGAAGGAATGATGGTTAAAGGCAATGGAATGGTTATGTCTGTTACCGAAGGACTAAATAGCAACGTAGGGGCAAGTAAATGGGTAGAGTTTTTCACTTTCGATTTTTATAATACACCTGCCAACTGGGCGAGCGAGCCGTGGAGCATCGCTACGGAAAACAATGCTGAAAAAACATGGAAGATTTGTGCAAACGACAGGATTTTTCCGGTTCCGCAATGGCAAAACAATATGGATTGCGAACAGTATATCCCTGTAACCAACATTATTGGTGTGCCCACAAACCTTATTGTGGCAGCGCCGATTACCCTGAAAGGATATGTATTACCGATAAATGCTGTGGGTAAAAATATTTTATGGAGTATTGAAAACGCAGGTACTACCGGAGCAAGTATTGAGGGCAACACACTCCATACTGCCACAACGGGAACACTGGTGCTGAAAGGAACCGTGCCCAACGGCTTGGCAACGGGAGCCGAATATACACAGAATTTCAATATTATAGTAGAGCCGGCTCGCTTTTGTGGCGGCGTGGGCTCAATGGATAACCCCTACCTGATTTGCAATGCGCAACAATTAGACTCTGTGCGCTTCTTCTTAGACAGGCACTTTAAGTTAGCCGGCGATATTGACCTTACCGCCTATTTAGCAAGCGGCGGCGCAGGATATGCCAAATGGGGAACCTCCGGATGGCTTCCCATTGGAGCTGAAACGACTCCTTTTATGGGCTCATTCGACGGCAACGCACATAAAATTACAGGCTTGTGGATATACCGCCCCAACACCACATATATCGGATTATTTGCCGCTACCTACAGTGCTACCATTAATAATGTAGGTGTTGAGATTACATCTCAAGAGGTTGTGGGGAACTATTATGTGGGAGGATTGGTTGGTTACAATAATAATTATTCTAACATCTCCAACTGCTACACCACGGGAAATGTGAGAGCAAACTATTACAACGACATAATCGGTGCTGTTTATCTCGGCGGTTTGGTGGGATACAACAACTACTACTCGAATATTACCAACTGTTACGCCACAGGAACTGTAACAGCAAACTATGCGAGATACTACACCGGAGGCTTGGTGGGACTCAATAGCAACTATTCTACCATCACAAACAGCTATGCTACGGGAGATGTTACCAAAATACAAAGTGGTAATGGAACCCGAATGGGTGGATTAGCGGGAGGTAATATGAATAACAGCGTCATCTCAAACTGCCATGCTACGGGAAATATTGAAGGTATGATTAGTGACATCGGCGGGTTAGTGGGATACAATACCGATGCTACTATATCGAACTGCTACGCTACGGGAAATGTGAGCGCCGGCCAGGGAAACCTCGGTGGATTGGTAGGAAATAATCTGACGAATGCTGCCATTACAAACTGTTACGCTACCGGAGATGTAACCTCAGGTACCGGAACTTATTCAACGAATATAGGCGGTTTGGTGGGAGTGAACAACAGCTCTCCCATCTCATATTGCCACGCTTCAGGAAAAGTAAGCGGGTACGCTTATGTTGGCGGTGTAGTGGGGAGAGATTATACCGGTACGATTAGAAACTGCGTAGCGGCAAATCTTATAATTAGTTTATCTTATACGACTTCCACTGATTATGGTCGTATTGTGGGTTCAACTACCGGAACATGCCAATACAGCTACGCCGGTAGTGAAATGATTGCATTAAGAGGCGGAGGCCCTGTGGGTTTTACACCTAATTTAAACGGAAAAGACGGGTTAAGCACAGAGATGGAGATCTTTACCACCCACAGTTTCTACAACGACAATAGCAAATGGTATAGCAGCATAGGATGGGATATAGAGAACGCTACCGGTATTTGGGATATTTGTGAAAATATTGCACTCCCTCATCTTCGTTACCAAGATTTGGATTGCGAGACCGTGATAGTTCCTGTTGAAGATATTACCGACCTCCCTTCCATAGCAAGACCCGGAACTCCGCTTACGCTTACCGGAACGGTTAGACCAAGCATTGCCACAAACCAAACCATTATTTGGAGTGTGAAGGATGCAGGAACCACAGGAGCCGTCATCTCGACGATAGGAGAGCTCTACACCCTCAACACCACAGCAGGAGGGCTACTTACCCTTACAGCAACTATTACAAACGGAAAAGCCATAGGGATTGATTATACTATAGATTTTGAAGTTGTGGTTCAGGATGTGCAGGATATAGCCTCTTTGCCCTATTTTTGTAATTTTGAAGACCTGCCCGAAAATGAAAAATGGGCGCTCCTCAACGGAACCCAAACCAACAAATGGTATATTGGAACAGCGGCTTCTTATGAAGGTAGCAGATCCTTATATATCAGTAATAATAATGGCACCTCGTCGGGGTTTGGTTTTACGAATGCTTCATGCGTGTATGCGTGCCGTACTTTAAATTTTACTACCGGCGGAACCTATACCATGAACTTTAATTGGAGGAATGGAGGAAGTACCTATACCGGCATTCAGGCGTTCTTAATTCCTGATGATTTTCAGTTTGAAGGAGGGATGGATTATTCTAATAATATTCCGGGAAGTTGGATAGTGGTTAGTGGAAGATTATCAGGACAAGATTCGTGGCAAAAGTTTAACACCATAGTTACTATACCCAATGCAGGGATATATAAACTTGCTTTCTTTTGGAAAAATGATTATCAATCTAATGGATCATCATTTATTGTAGCTATAGATAATATTGCTGTAACAGGAGCAACAAAAGATGCAGCCATTACTGCCATTACATCTCCCGTATCAGGAAATTTAACCGCTACCGAAACCGTTACCGCCACAATACAGAATTTCGGAGCGGAGGTCATTACGAGCATGAGCGTGGGGCTAAAAGTGAACAACAATACGGAAATTATTGAAAATATTACAGGCATTAATCTTGAAACCCTTGATATTCTAAATTATACGTTTACTACTACTGCCGATTTAAGCGTTCAAGGAGCGCATAGTATTACCGTAAGAGCTATTTTAGAGGGCGATGAAAATCTTGTAAATAACGTAAAAACGATTGCCGTTTCAAATAAGAATATTGCGGAATTACCCTATTATCATGATTTTGAAGATCAAACAGAAAATACAGAATGGGTATTGCTCAATGGAAATCAAACCAATAAATGGTATATTGGTCCTGGGGTTTTTGGGGAGAGCGCTAATTCGTTATTTATTTCTAATTCAGGAACTACAAATTACTTTACCATAACTTCAACATCATACGTATATGCGTATCGTAATTTGCATTTTACAGAGGCAGGAGTTTATGGTTTTGGTTTCGACTGGAAATGCAGAGGAGATGGCAACTTGGATAATGTACGTGCGTTTTTGATTCCCGATGAGATTCCATTGGAAGCAGGCAATGCATCCGGTAATACAGGAAGTATTAATGATGTTCCAACAAATTGGATCGCTATTAGTGAAGTATTGTCAAATCAAATTGCTTGGCAAAAAATTTACACCCATCAATCTGTTCCAAAGGCGGGCATCTATAAACTTGTCTTTTTTTGGAAAAATAATGAAAACTCAGGAACCCAGCCTCCGGCAGCCATAGATAATATAATTGTTGAGAAATTTGCACCAAAAAATGCGGCAATCTCTGCATTTATGTTGCCTGTTACCGGAATAAATTTAACATCGGAAGAGCAGGTTATTGCCACTATAAAGAATTTTGGAACAGAACCTATTACCTCTATGAGCGTGGGGATAAGCGTGGATGGCGGTACGGAAATTATTGAAACGCTTTCCGGTATTCATATTGGTTCCTTAGGTACACTCAATTATGTTGCTGCTGCCGATTTAAGCGCTGTGGGAGCACATAACGTTACCGCAAGGGCTATTTTAGAAGGCGATGTAGTTCCCAATAACGACTCGAAAACAGTTACCATTGTGAATATTGAACCGGCAAATATCCCTTATACACAAGATTTTGAAGACCCGTCGGAAAACATACAATGGGTATTGCTCAACGGAGATATGTACTATAGATGGTATATTGGCTCCGGAGTTTCCTACGGAGGCGCTAATTCATTGTATATATCTCCCAATGGAGTTGATAATATCGCCTACTATCTCAATCAGTATCCTAGAGAAATCTATGCATATCGAGTCTTGAATTTAACAGAGGGTGTTTTCAACTTCAGTTTTAATTGGCGGTGCGAAGGAAGCGCAAATTATGAATACTTTAAAGTTTTTTTAGTTCCGAATGATATTAATTTAGCAGCAGGTAGTAGTTTCGATCAAACAAACAGTATAGATATCAGCGGAAGTTTATCCGGACAAAACACCTGGCAAAATTTTAATACTTTGTTAAATATTCCCAATGGAGGGATCTATAAATTGGTCTTTTATGGTTACTATGATATAGGTAGCCAGTTTGCGCCGGCGATAGATAATATCGTGATTAGAAAACTCTTTAAAGATGCTGCCATCACTGCTATTACCGCACCCATATCAGGAATTTTAACCGCTACCGAAACCGTTACTGCTACCATAGAAAATTTAGGAACGGACGCCATCACCGCAATGAATATAGGTTTAGCCGTTAACTATGGTACGGAAACGATTGAAAATATTACCGGCATTAATATTCCATCCGGCGGCACATTCAACTATACCTTCAATACAACGGCAAATTTAAGCGCAATCGGAGGACACTTTATCTCTGTTCGGGCTATTTTAGAGGGCGACGAAAAACCCGATAACGATTTGAAAACATTCACGGTGTTGTCGAATGTTGCGCCTGCAAATATACCCTATACCTGCGACTTTGAAGTACCGGCAGAGAACAATCAATGGGTTTTGCATAACGGAACACAACACAATAAATGGTATATCGGATCCGTAGTGAATAACGGAGGTGCTAATTCTTTATATGTTTCCGAAGACGGCATTGCACATACCTACAACCGTAATGATCCGTCATACGTATATGCGTATCGAACCTTAAATTGTACGGAGGCAGGAAATTATAAGATTACTTTTCACTGGAAATGCGGCGGATTAGACACTTATGATAACTTTCGCGCTTTTTTGGTTCCCGATGATATTGTTTTAGAAGCTGGTAATACTTATGGTAATACAGGGAATACAAATGTTGTTCCGGAAAATTGGATAGCTGTCAGCGAGGCATTATTCAATCAAAGCTCATGGCAAAGTTTTAATGGAACTGCCATTATTCCAAGTGCAGGTATCTATAAACTCCTCTTTTTCTGGAAAAATAATTATCTTTGGGATGCAGATGGACGAATGCCTGCTGCCATAGATAATATTAGTATCGTTGAAGATTCAGGAGGTCCAATTACTGAAACCATGTCGGGAGTATATACCATAAACAACACGCTTCCTACAGCAGGGCGTAATTACAACACCTTTCAGGCTGCGATTGCCGCCTTGAATATCAGTACGGTTACCGATACGGTTATTTTTGAAGTAACATCAGGACAAACGCATACTACAGGCATAGCCAATTTAACCTTAACTACGAGTGGAGCTGCTGATAAGCCGATTATATTCCGCAAGTCGGGAACCGGCGCCAACCCGATACTGAGACACACTGTAACGTACAATGCTACCTGTTTCACTTTGCTCGGAGTGGAATACATTACTTTCGACGGTTTGAGCCTTCAAGATGGAGGCTCCAGTTCTAACCGTTATCTTAAAATAGGATTTTCTCTAATCAATACTTCAAATATTTCAATCCTCAACAGTAGTGTTCAGTTAATCAATTATACATACCAAGGCTATTGGACATCAGGATATTATGGTGTTTATGCCGGAGGATTAACAAAAAACCTGCATCTAAACAATGTTACCCTCAACAATGCAACGAGTAACTTATATATTGGCACTCAAGTGGGAACCAAGATTGAGAACTGCGCCATCAGCACCGGAGCATACGGATTGAGTTGTGGAAGTGGCGATAATGTTACGATTTCAGGAAACACAATTTCCAATATAAATTCAGGTTTCTCCTTAGGGTATGGAAATAATCAGAATATCTTTAATAACAAGATATTTACAGCAGCAAATATTGACAATGGAAATAATTGCCATATCTACAATAATGTTTTTTCTAACTTGGTAAATCTCAACAACTCCCTATCTACCGACACCACCTATTTAGCCCACAATACCTTTTATACTGCGAATGGAAATTATTGCCTTACCCACAGCGGGTGCAACATAGGTTTGTATAACAATATTTTCATCAATAAGGCTACCACTGCCACCGCACGTTGTATCATTAATAAGAGTAGCAATAACAAGAATATTATTCAGGGAAGCAACAACAATATTTACTTCATTCCATCGGGCAATTTTTACCAAAATTTACTATTTACAATAAATGAGATTGAATTCTACAAAATGATATTACAAGATGGTCGCGAATCTTCATCAGGGTTTTACGATATTACCTTTATCAACACAACTAATAATTTCAATATCAACACCACTTTGCCGAGCAGAGCCGAAAGCACAGGGCAATCTTTGTCGTGGGTTTTAGATGACATGGACGGTAATCCGCGCTACGGCACTCCGGGCTACATCGGCACAGGCAGTGCCCCCGACATTGGCGCGTACGAGTTTGAGGGGATCAAGGCAGCTGACATCTATGGCATTTATACCATAGATAATACGCTCCCCACCGCAGGTCGCAATTTCAACACCTTTTATGAGGCAATTACTTTCCTGAATGGAGGCACTTTAGTAGATACCGTTATTTTTGAAGTAACCTCAGGACAGGAACATAATATTCATTTCGGATATACGCAACAGTCTATACCGGTTATAACGAAATCAGGAACGGCAGAGAAACCGGTTATCTTCCGCAAATCGGGTACTGAAGAGAATCCGCTCTTGAGTGTAACGGGAATGACAAACAGCAACAACGATGCATGTTTTTCGTTGAATGGTGCCAATTATGTTACCTTCGACGGTTTTGACATAGTAAACGCAGGAGCAGCCGCAGCCAATTATCTTGAAAGAGGTTTTTCTATCAATAATGCGCATCATATTTCAATCCTCAATTGCAATATTCAGTTACCTAACGCCACTTCAGCCAATTTTTCCGGCATTTATTTGTCAGGAACAGTAGGTAATCTATTTACGGATCATATTACCATATCGGGCACGTACTATGGATATTATTTCCCCGACAATACGAACATGGGAAGTACGATTACAAACAATACCATAAATAATGTAACCTACGGTATTTATTGTAATAATATAATGAATGATTTTACCATATCCAATACAAAAATTACTAATGTAACGACTACCGGAATACGTTTAAATAACGGAAACAATCAACGTATTTATAATAACGTAATTCATTCACCTATAAGAGGAATTGAACTTAATGGAAACGTATTAACCGACAATGTTTATGTGGCTCATAATACGGTTTATATTCCGGCTACCACAGCTACGGATCGCTATTGTCTCTATAAGGCTAATTTAAACAGCAATGTTGGATTATACAACAATATTTTCATCAACAAAGGTACCGGAGCCAATACAAATTGTTTCTACAATGTTAACTCTTTCCTCAACACGAATATCTTGCCGGGTAGCAACAACAATATCTATTTTGTACCCTCCGGTAGTTTTTATAGAAATGCAACCGCTACTTACGGCAATATAGAAATTTACAAAAATCTGTTTGCAGATGGTACCGAATCGGAATCCTTTAATAATATTGATATTCCATTTATGAGTATCGTCGCTCCTTTCGATTTTCATGCAGATGCCTTGATACCAAACAAAGCAGAGAGCGGCGGAAAACCGTTGGCATGGGTGCCTTACGATATGGATGGCAACCCACGTTTCGGAACCCCCGGTTACGTAGGCACAGGTACCGCCCCCGATGTTGGCGCTTACGAGTTTGAAGGAATTAGTGTGCCTTTAATGGTTGGCGTTTATACCATAGACAATACCCAACCAACTGCAAACCGCAATTTTAACACTTTTGAAGATGCCATTGCTACTCTGAACGGTAGTGGAATATCGGGTACCGTTACTTTTGAAGTAGCTGCCGGACAAACCCACAACATTGCCTTAACGAATGCGCAAGGGCTACGAATTTTGACCATCGGAACCGCAGAAAAACAGATCATCTTCCAAAAATCAGGAACCGGCGCGAACCCGTTACTCAGGGTAACAGGAACCTCCGGCACTGCCGATGCCTGTTTCTATATCAATGGCACGCACTACATTACTTTCGACGGTTTGGATATTGAGAACGCAGGAACCGCTGCCGCTACCTATTTAGAGCAGGGGTTTTATATTGCCAATGCCAACTATATTACCATCCGTAATTGCAACATTCAATTACTCAACGCCGCTAACTATTTTGGCATTATGACTGCCGGCACTATCAATAATTTTGTTTCGGAAAATATTACCATAAATAATGCACTCTACGGCTATAATTTATCTGCCGGAACCCATACCGGTTGCCAAATTATAAACAATACCATAAACAATGCCAATACCGGAGTTTACAGTAACAATACGTTGAATAATTTTACCCTGTCGGGAACACACATTACCACTACGGTTACCGGAGTACGTTTAAATGCCGGCAACAACCAACGTATTTTTAACAACGTGATCCATGCCACCACACGAGGAATTGACATCAACGCCGGTGCGGCAACAGATACGCTTTACTTTGCCAACAATACCGTTTATATTCCAACCACTACCGCACAAACCTATTGTCTCTTTAAAAACACAGTTAACGGGGTAATGGGATTGTACAACAATATCTTCATTAACAAATCTACTGCCACCAACGCCATCTGTTTCAGAAACGGAGTTACCACGCACACCAATATTTTGCAAGGCAGCAACAACAACATCTACTATTGTCAGGCAGGTTTTGTTTACAACAACTCGTCGGTAAACACATTAACGGTAACTGATTATATACTTCAACTTGCCGATGGGCGCGAAAGCAACTCCCAGCAAACCGATGTGCCGTTCGTGAGTACGGTAGCGCCTTTCAACTTTAATGTTCAAACAACAGTACCTACCAAAGCCGAGAGCGGCGGACAATCTTTGTCGTGGGTTTTAACCGATATTACCGGCAATCCGCGTTACGGCGTTACAGGCTACACAGGCACAGGAACCGCCCCCGACGTTGGCGCTTACGAGTTTGAAGGTATTGCCGACGAATCCGATTTAGGACCGATGCACGGCGTTTACACCATCAACAACACCATGCCCACACAAAACCGGAACTTCAACAGTTTTCAAGATGCTATCGGCGCCCTGAACAGTCGTTGGACATCCGATACGGTTACTTTTGCAGTAATCTCCGAACAGACTCACAATATCACTATTCCTAACAATTTCGGTTTGTGGATTCGGGTAACAGGAACTGCAGACAAACCGATTATCTTCAAAAAATCGGGCGAAGGCGCCAATCCGCTATTAAGGGTAATGGGAACTGCAAACACCGCTGATGCCTGTTTTTATTTAGATGGAATTCATTACTTTACATTTGATGGATTGGATATTGAGAACGCAGGAACCGCCGCCGCCAATTACCTTGAGCAGGGTTTTTACCTCAACAATGCTACCCATATCTCAATTCTCAACTGTCGCATTCAGTTATTGAATGTTGCTAACTATTTTGGTATTATGACTGCCGGAACATCCAATTATCTATTTACGGATAATGTTACTATAAATCCCGCATACTACGGCTATTTTCTGTATTCCGGAACTCATATCGAATGTCAAATAAAGAACAATATCATTAACAATGCCAATACCGGAATTTACGGCAACAACACTTTGAATAACTTAACCCTGTCGGGAACAAAAATTACCAATACGGTTACGGGAATCCGTTTAAATGCGGGCAACAATCAGCGAGTTTACAATAACGTGGTTCATGCCACCACACGAGGCATTGACATCAACGCCGGTGCGGTAACAGATACGCTTTACTTTGCCTACAATACCGTTTATATTCCAACCACTACCGCGCAAACATACTGTCTCTTTAAAAACACTGCCAACGGCAGAATAGGTTTGTACAACAATATCTTTGTAAACAAATCCACTGCTACCAACGCCATTTGTTTCAGAAACGGGGTTGCCGCGCACACCAACATTTTGCAAGGCACGAACAACAATATCTACTATATTGAGCGGGGTGCCGTTTACAACAACTCGGCTGTAAATACCATGACACTCAATGAGTTTGTTACTCAACTTGGCGATGGCCGTGAAAGCGAATCCTGCCAAGCCGATGTGCCGTTTATCAGTACGGCAGATCCTTTCAATTTTAACATCAACCCCACGATACCCAACAAAGCCGAAAGCCACGGACAGCCTTTGGATTGGATTTCGGCTGATATTGACGACCATCTCAGAAACTATTTTACCCCCGATATCGGTGCTTACGAGTTTGACGGAATTTTTGACGAAACCGATCTGTCGCAGATGAGCGGATTATATACGATTGACAATACGATTCCTACCTTAAACCGCAACTTCAACACTTTCAAGGAGGCTGTTGCCGCTTTGAACACGCGCGGAATAGCCGATGCCGTAACTATTGAAGCGGTTGCCGGTCAGGTGCATGAGATCGCTTTAGCCTTCGCCGAAGGGTTGCAGATTGTAACTACCGGAACCGCCGACAAACCGATCACTTTCCGCAAAGCGGGAAGTGGAGCAAATCCGCTACTTAGGGTAACGGGTACTGCCGGCACTGCCGATGCTTGTTTTTACTTGAATGGTGTTCATTACATTACTTTCGACGGTTTGAATATTGAGAACGCCGGAACCGCCGCTGCCAATTATCTTGAACAGGGATTTAACCTCAATAATGCTACCCATATTTCAATTCTCAACTGTAATATTCAACTACTCAATGCTGCAAACTATTTTGGTATTATAACGGCAGGCACATCCAATTATCTATTTACGGATAATGTTGTCATAACCAACGCATACTACGGCTATAATCTATCTGCCGGAACCCAAACCGAATGTAAGATTTTGAACAACACGATGAACAATGTGAACCATGGGGTTTATGCAAACAATGCCATGAATAATTTTGAGGTATCGGGGACTAAAGTTACCAATTCTGTAACCGGAATACGTTTAAACAGCGGAAACAATCAGCGTTTGTACAATAATGTCATCCATGCTACTTCAACGGGGATCTATCTGAACAGCAACATTGTTACTGATACGATGTATTTGGCGCATAATACGGTGTATATTCCAACCACAACGGCTACCACATACTGTATCTATAAAAACAATGCCAACGGAAGAATGGGATTGTACAACAATATTTTTGTGAACAAGTCCACCGTTGCTGCTTCGGTTTGTTTTAGAAACAGTGTTACCACGCATACCAACATTCTGGGAGGCACGAACAACAATATCTATTTTGCTCAGGGTGGGAATGTTTACAACAACTCCGCTGCCAACTCTACCTTTGCCCAATATGTTGCCGCACTTGCCGACGGTCGTGAAAGCGACTCCAAGTTAGAGGATGTTCCTTTCATCAGCACCGTAGTTCCTTTCAACTTCAATATTCTTCCTCATGAGATTACCGAAGTTGACAATGGCGGGCAGTTGCTCTCGTGGGTTTTAACCGATATTGACGGCAATCCGCGTTTTGGATCTTCCGGCTACGAAGGCACAGGCACCGCCCCCGATGTTGGCGCTTACGAATACGACTTCTCATGGGAACCTGTAATCAACATTGACCTCGTACCCAAAACCACGATTGCAGGGATACCGCTTCCGCTTTCAGGAGTGGTAGAACCCAACGATGCCACCAAGAAAGCGATTGTTTGGAGTGTTAAAGCAGCAGGAACCACCGGTGCAACCCTCTCCGGCAATATCCTGAACACACTCGCAGAAGGCACCGCAACGGTTACGGCTACCATTGCCGACGGCTTGGCGTTAGATGAAGATTATACCCAAGATTTTCCGATTGTGGTTACCCCCTCATTCTATTTTACCGGTTTTGAAGATGAAGATGAAAATGCCCTGTGGACCTTGCTGAACGGAACTCAAACCAACCAATGGTGGATTGGAGATGTAGTGAAAAGAAGCGGCGAGAAGGGGTTGTATATCTCTAATACCGGAACTGCACACACTTACGCCGGAACTGCCGCTGCACAAATCTCTTATGTGTATGCGTACCGGACTTTGAATTTCGCCGCCGATGAGTATATCTTCAGTTTCGACTGGCTATGTAATGGTCAAACTACGAACGATAATGTCAGAGCCTTTTTAGTTCCCAATGATATTGAGTTGGTGGCAGGAAATGCCTATGGGAATACTGCCGCCATTAATAATGTTCCGGCAAACTGGATTGCCATAAGCGGGTATTTGAGTGCACAAACCGTATGGCAGAGTTATTTAACAAAACTCGCTGTACCCACCGCCGGTTTGTATAAACTTGTCTTTTTCTGGAAAAACGACGGTGCCACAGTAGGGCAACCTCCGGCAGCCATTGACAATATCCACATACGATTGGCGCAACCGCTTGCCGGACTCTATACCATTGACAATACGCTACCCACTTTCGACCGCAATTTCAACTCCTTTAAAGAAACTTTCGACGCCTTTATTAATGGTATTTCCGATGCGGTTATTTTTGATGTGATCTCCGGACAGGTGCACAATATCGCCATACCCAATGCAAACGGGCTGCAAATTACGTCACTCGGTTCTGAAGATAAACCGATTACTTTCCGTAAATCGGGAACAAATGACAATCCGCTGCTAAGGGTAATGGGAACTGCAGGCACTGTTGACATCTGCTTCTCTTTGAACAATGCCCATTACATTACTTTCAACGGGTTGGATATTGAAAACGCCGGCACCGCTGCCGCCAATTACCTTGAAAGAGGATTTAATATTACCAATTCACAAAATATATCCATCTTAAATTGTAATATTAAATTACTCAATGCTGCTAATTATTATGGTATTGTAACAACAGGAACATCAAGCAATCTGTTTACAGACAAGGTTACTGTTAACGGCGCATTATATGGATATTATTTGTACGATGGCGTTCAAAGTGGAAGCAAGATTATAAACAATACCATGAACGATGTGAACCATGGGGTTTATGTAAACAATACCATGAACAATTTCACTGTTTCGGAAACCAAGATTACCTCTTCCGCTACAGGAATACGTTTAAATGCCGGAAGCAACCAACGTTTGTTCAATAATGTGATTCATGCCACCTCCACGGGGGTCTATCTAAACAGCAATATTGTTACCGATACGATGTATCTTGCCCATAATACGGTGTATATTCCAACCTCTACTGCTCAAACTTTTTGTCTCTATAAAAACAATGCCAACGGCAGAATAGGTTTGTACAATAATATCTTCATCAACAAATCCACTGCCACCAATTCCATCTGTTTTAGAAACAGTGTAGCTACGCATACCAACATTTTGGACGGCACCAACAACAATATTTATTACATTGAGCGTGGGGCGGTTTACAACAACTCTGCCATAAACACCATGACGGTAAATGAGTATATGATCCAACTTGGCGATGGTCGTGAAAACGCTTCAATCCAAACCGATGTACCGTTCGTGAGTACGGCAACACCTTTCAACTTTAATATTCAAACCGCCATACCAACCAAAGCCGAAAGCGGCGGACAGCCCCTCTCTTGGGTTCTTGCCGACATGGACGGCAATGAAAGAGACCTTGCTACCCCCGACATTGGCGCTTATGAGTTTGATGGAATTATAGATGAAACCGATTTGGGACCGATGAATGGTATTTACACGATCAACAACACATTGCCCACACAAAACCGCAACTACAACAGTTTTCAAGATGCCGTTTTCGCCCTGAACAGTCGTAACATTTCCGACGCAGTTATTTTTGATGCTGTCGCCAATCAGGTTCACAACATTGCCTTACCTTTTGCGGAAGGTTTAAGAATTGTGATTGCCGGAACTGCCGATAAGCAGGTTACTTTCCGCAAAGCGGGCGAAGGTGCCAATCCTGTGTTGAAAGTTACTGCTACCGCAGGAACCGCCGATGTATGCTTCCAATTGGAAGCCGCCCATTACTTCACTTTCGACGGGTTGGATATAGAAAACGCCGGAACCGCTGCCGCCAACTATCTTGAAAGAGGATTTAATATCATCGGTTCACAAAATATATCCATCATCAATTGTAATATTAAATTACTCAACGCAGCAAACTATTATGGCGTGGTTACAACGGGCGCATCAAGTAATCTGTTTACAGACCATGTTGCCATAACAGGAGCCTCTTATGCTTATTATCTATACGACGGTGTTCAAACCGGAAGCAAGATAACAAACAATATCATAAACGATGTAAACCATGGTGTTTATGCAAACAACACCATGAATAATTTGGTTATTTCCGAAACAAAAATTACCAATTCCGGAACAGGAATACGTATCAACTCCGGAAACAACCAATATCTGTACAATAACGTGGTTCATGCCACCTCCACGGGGATCTATCTGAACAGTAATATTGTTACTGATACCATGTATTTGGCACACAATACGGTGTATGTTCCGCCCACAACCGCTACAACATACGCGCTCTATAAGAACAATGCCAACGGCAGAATGGGTTTGTACAACAATATCTTCATCAATAAATCCACCGCCACAGCATCCATCTGTTTTAGAAACAGTGTTACTACGCATACCAACATTTTGGAAGGCACGAACAACAATATCTACTGGTGCCAAAACGGCGCAATTTACAACAATTCCGCCACGGGCGTAAGCACGATAGAAGCATACACAGAGTGGCTTGGCGATGGTCGTGAGTGGGATTCCCAACGTGCGGAGGTGCCTTTTATCAGTATGGTAAATCCTTTCAATTTCAACATCAACCCCAACGAAGAGAGTTTTGCAGAGAGTGGCGGACAACCTTTAAATTGGGTTTTGATGGATATTGACGGTAACGAAAGAGATATCTTAACTCCCGATATTGGCGCTTATGAGTTTGAAGGAATTGCAATGCCTTTCATTCCGGTAACCAACATTGCCAATGTTCCTGCCACTGCATTAGAAGCGATACCGCTTACTCTTTCGGGCAAAGTTGAACCCAACAATGCCACCAAAAAAACGATTGCTTGGAGTTTGAAGACAGTCGGCACAACCGGCGCAACCTTAAACGGAAAGATTCTCAATACCACTGCATCCGGAACGGTAGTACTAACAGCTACGGTTGTTAACGGTTTGGGAATGGGGGAAGACTATATCCAAGATGTTACTATTACGGTTTTACCTCCTTTCTATTTTACCGGATTTGAAGATGAAGAAGAGAATGATCTGTGGACTTTAGCAAACGGAACGCAAACCAATAAATGGTGGATTGGAGATGTAGTGAAGAGAACCGGCGAGAATGGATTGTATGTTTCTAACACCGGAACAGCACATACTTACGCCGGCACAGCCGCTGCACAAATCTCTTATGTCTATGCGTACCGTACTTTAAATTTTGCTGCCGGTGAATATCTCATCAACTTTGACTGGCTTTGCAATGGTCAAACTACGAACGATAATGTCAGAGCCTTTTTAGTTCCCGATGATATTACACCGGAAGCGGGGAATGCTTATGGTAATACTGCTGCCGTTAATAATGTTCCGGCAAACTGGATAGCGGTAAGCGGGTATTTGAGCGCACAAACCGCATGGCAAAACTATAACGTAAAACTGAATGTTGCCAATGCCGGTTTATATAAACTTGTCTTTTTCTGGAAAAACGACGGCGCAACAGTAAATCAGCCTCCGGCAGCCATTGACAATATTCGCATATTCTCTTTCATTCCTGTAACCGACATTACCAACGTGCCTGCATTAGCAGTTGTGGGTGTTCCGTTAACGCTTACCGGAAAAGTGATGCCGGAAAATGCCTCCTACCAAACCATTGTTTGGAGTCTTGTAACGGCAGGAACTACCGGTGCAACCATCATGGGCAACGCGCTCAATACAACGGCTACAGGAACGGCAACGGTTAGGGCAACCATTACAGGAGGCGCTACAGGTGGTAATTATACACAGGATTTCAATATTGCCGTTATCGTATTGCAGAACGCCCAAGAGCCTGTCATTACACAACATCCGCAGAGTGCATCTATTCCCGTAGGTTTACCCGGCGCTACGCACATTTTGAGCGTAACGGCAACAGTAACCGACAACGGAACGCTCTCTTACCAATGGTATAGCAATACTACGGCTTCCAATTCCGGCGGATCGCCCATTTCAGGTGCTACCCTTAATATCTTCAATGCCCCCAAAGATGATATCGGAACTTACTACTATTACGTTACGGTAACCAACACTCTTGAAGACAACGGCGACGGCGGTAAGAAAACGGCATCAGTAGTCAGCAACGTGGCCACAATATCCGTTAATCCGGTTGTAAACGCGCAGTTGCCTCTCATTACTCAGCATCCGCAAGATGACACATTCCTGAAAAGCGAAACAGGCACCACACACACTTTGAACGTAGCAGCAACCTCTCCCGACGGCGGCACTCTAACCTACCAGTGGTACAGCAACACTACTGCTTCCAACACCGGCGGCACCGCAATCGCAGGAGCAACTCTTACCCTCCTTAATGTTCCTATTGATCTTACCGGCACATACTACTACTACGTGATGGTTACCAACACCATTTCCGATAACGGTGACGGCGGCGCAAAAGCCGCAAGCATTCCCAGTGATGTTGCTACCATAACCGTTTTGGCAGCTTACACGATCACTCCCTCATGCGGAACTAACGGAACAATCTCTCCTTCAACCACCCAAACCATCATTCAGGGAGGCAGCCAAACCTTTATCATCACTCCAGACTTTTGCTACGAAATTGATGTGGTACTCATTAACGGCGTTGTAACTGAACCTGATTCGGTGGTTGTTTCCACACTTAATCCGGTGGTTGAAACCACCGGCTATTATACTTTTGAAAATGTGATGGCAGACCATACGATTTCCGTTACTTTCAAACAGATAGAATACACCATTACCGCATCGGCAGGTGCAAACGGCAGTATCAGTCCAACAGCAACAGTACTTTGTGGCGAAAACGAAACCTTTATCATCACACCCGATTTGTGCTACGAAATTGACGAGATAATAATTAATAATGAACAATTAATAATTAACAATGAACAATTATCAATTATCAATTGTCAATTATCAATTGACAATGGTGTGGGGTATTTTATCTTTGAAAAT
>Ga0123353_10002368_pt1 | contig 23410 bp, 17 predicted proteins | sample TergutLab28metaG_3_FD_92763 | JGI IMG/M metagenome (GOLD analysis project Ga0123353, IMG submission 92763) | Labiotermes labralis P3 segment gut microbial communities from Petit-Saut dam, French Guiana - Lab288 P3 | ecosystem: Host-associated > Arthropoda: Insects > Digestive system > Gut ... | reverse complement strand
GGCGAGGGGCAGTGCGGTGAACCCTGCGATAACACAGTGCCTTTCACGCCATGCGAACCTATAGGCGGCGGCTCGTGTAAAGGCGAGGGGCAGTGCGGTGAACCCTGCGATAATACAGTGCCTTTCACACCCTGTGAACCTATAGGCGGCGGCTCGTGTAAAGGCGAGGGGCAGTGCGGTGAACCCTGCGACAACACAGTGCCGTTCGTACCTTGCGAACCTATAGGCGGCGGCGAATGTAAGGGCGAGGGTCTGTGCGATGAACCCTGCGATAACACAGTGCCTTTCACGCCTTGCGAACCCATAGGCGGCGGCTCGTGTAAAGGCGAGGGGCAGTGCGGTGAACCCTGCGATAACACAGTGCCTTTCACGCCGTGCGAACCTATAGGCGGCGGCTTGTGTAAAGGCGAGGGCTTGTGCGGTGAACCCTGCGATAACACAGTGCTGTTCACGCCATGTACTCCGATAGGCGGCGGCTCGTGTAAAGGCGAGGGGCTGTGCGGTGAACCCTGCGATAACACAGTGCCTTTCACGCCTTGCGAACCTATAGGCGGCGGCTCGTGTAAAGGCGAGGGTCTGTGCGATGAGCCCTGCAATAACACAGTGCCTTTCACGCCCTGCGAACCCATAGGCGGCGGCTCGTGTAAGGGCGAGGGCTTGTGCGGTGAACCCTGTGATAACACACCGATAGCGAATGTAGCAAAACCAACAGCTTCCGCGAGCGGCACATCAACGTCAACCCGCAGAACTGTAACGCTCGCCCACGCGGACGGCGCGGATATTTACTACACTGTTAACGGTTCAAGCCCCACAATCGAAAGCACAAAGTATTCGCAGCCATTTGAGCTTGCTTTCGCTTCTGTCGGCACAAAAAATACAGTTAGAGCAATCGCTGTTAAAGACGATGTAGTCAGCGAGGTAGCTATATTTGAATACACCAGAACCTCCGGCGGAGGCGGCGGAGGCCCGGGTCCGGGTCCCTCGCCCGACCCTGTCACTCCTCCCGCAAACACAGTTGCAGTCGGCAAGGACGCACCGGTTCCCGCAAACTTTGCGATTCCCGCAGCTACAGTTAATAACATTGCGGGCGAGCTGCCTTTCGCAAGAATCAGAATTACCGCAGCAGGCAGCCAAAGCGTAAACCTTGGTATTGATACGGCGGGGCAAAACGCGATTCTTGTAAGGCTTGCGGACGGTAAACTTGAAGTCGTAAACACCGCGGTATTCAACGCGAGCGGTCAGGCGACATTCAACATCGCCGCAGCCGGCGACTATCTCGTTGTAGCGCGCAAGACGGGCGACATAACGGGAACCGGCGAAGTTGAAACAAGCGATGCTCTCGCGCTGCTGCGGCACATTGCGGGCATTGCTCCGCTGAACCCCGTTGAGCTGTTCGCGGCAAACGGCAAAACAGGCGACTCAAATACGTCTGATGCGCTTAATATACTCAGATATATCGCAGGTGTCATAAGTAAAATTTAAATCCCTTTCTGTTTTTAATATAATGCAGCGCAAGTTCCCGGTACTTCGTACTTTCGTGCCGGGGGCTTGCGCTGTAAGATTATAAAAAGCCGTTCAAACATAGCGTTTGAACGGTTTCGCAGTTTATGATACAATTGAACTAATCATAAGCCTCGGCACGCTTGAACGGCAGAATAATGCAAACCGCTCAGATATTACGGGCCGAGGTTCTCGGCTGGAGACGAATGGACTTGAACCATCGACCTCTTGCATGTCAAGCAAGCGCTCTGACCAGCTGGGCTACGCCTCCGTTATTTTATAATCAATTAACTTGAAAATGCGTTAGCATTTTCAAGGTGCGGCGGTTGCCGCACAGCCGCGCAGCGGCTTAATTTGATTGCATAGTTGATTACGCGCTTACAGCGCGAGCGACAAGCTTTGCTTGTCGGAAAAACCGTAAAGCGGTTTTTCAAGTTAATCAACTATATAAGATTCGTACTAACTATATCATAAAAACATTGATTTGTCAACATAAAGTTTTATCGCGGATTTTAACTGCTTCTTTGCTTAATCGCGTGATTTCCGCCCAGTTCTTTTGATTAATCAGCTCAGCCGTACACATCCAGCTTCCTCCGCAGGCAAACACGGGCTTGAAGCTTAGATAATCAGCTAAATTTTTCTCGTCAATCCCGCCCGTCGGCATAAAGCTCACCTGTGAATACGGCGCGGACATGGCGCGTAGCATTTTAAGCCCGCCTGCGGCTTCGGCGGGGAAGAACTTGAGTGCGGTGAGCCCGAGCGATAAGCCCTGCTCTATGTCTGTAGGCGTGCAGACGCCGGGGATTATGGCGATGTTGTTCTCCGTGCAATAGCGCACAACCGATGGATTCGTGCCCGGGCTGACGATGAACTTCGCGCCTACGTCTGCGGCTTTTTGCGCGGTTTCAATATTAAGTACGGTTCCTGCGCCGAGCAGCATTTCGGGCAGCTCTGCGGCAGCGCGGCGAATGGATTCTTCGGCGGCGCCTGTTCTGAATGTAATCTCGGCAGCAAAGAGTCCGCCCGCGGCAAGCGCTTTGCAAAGCGGCACGGCATCGCCGGCGTCGTCTATTTTTATGACGGGAATCACCCCGCAGTTTTTAATCCGGCTTAGAATCTCCTGCATTTTTATTAAGTCCTTTCTTAGCGGGAGGAAAATAAAATGCTTCGTTTTCCCCGATTTTGTATCGGTTATTTTCAAACCTTATTTTTATTAAGTCCTTTCTTAGCGGGAGGGAAATAAAATGCTTCGTTTTCCCCGATTAAATATCGATAATTTTCAAGCTTTTTTAGTCCTCCAGATACTTTTGAAGTGTTTTTCTTACTGCGCCCGCTCCGGTAATAAGCTCGCCGAATATTTCTTCGACTTTTTCACCGAGCCCTGCCTCGTACAAATTCACGCCGAAGATTGCTGCGTCTTCCAAAATCGGACGGATTCTTGTGCGGAAATCAATAATTTCTCCCCCCTCATCAAGTCCGCCGAATTTTACATGCTTAATATGCGACTTCAGGCTCAGATACAGCGGGTCGGGGCTTATTTCCATATGCGCACCGCTGTCGTCGACGCCCATCAGATACCGCAGCCATCCTGCGAAAACGAGCGGGATTAGCTTTAAGTCCGCGATGTTTAAATCGTTGCGGTCGATGTACGCTTTCACGGTTTCGCCGAAGCGAACCGGGAGCTTCTGAGAGGTATCGGTCGCGATTCTTTGCGGCGTGTCGGGCAGGAACGGATTGGGCAAACGGATGTTCAGCACTTCAGTTAAAAACGCTTCGGGACTGATTATCCCGGGATTCACAACCGACGGCAAGCCCTCCTCGTAACCAAGCTTTTCTGCAAGTCTGCGCAAATTGGGGTCTTTCATTTCCTCAGCAATTTTTGTGAAGCCGAGCAGACAGCCGAAAATCGCGAGCGCGGTGTGCAGCGGGTTGAGGCAGGTACAGACCTTCATTTTCTCGGTTTTATTGACAGTTTCGCGGTCGGTGAAGATTATGCCGGCTTTTTCGAGCGGCGGTCTGCCGTTCGGGAAGCTGTCTTCGATTACGAGATATTCCGCCTCCTCGGCGTTTACGAAAGGCGCGGCGGTGGTATTTTTGGACGTTACAACCTTTACCATGCCCGAAAGCCCGCCCTCCTCCAGCATTTTGCGGACGTCGCGGTGCGGCGCGGGCGTGATTTTGTCAATCATGCTCCACGGGAACCCGATTTTTTTCGGGTCGCTGATATATTTTAGAAAACCTTTTTGTACAAGCCCGCGCTCCTCCCATTCCCGGGCGAACGCGCTGACGGCGGCTTTAAGCTTGTCGCCGTTATGCGAGCAGTTGTCCATGCTGACAAGCGCAAGCGGCACTGCGCTGTTTGCATAACGTTCGTGAAGCAGCGCTGCGATTCGCCCCATGTAGCTTCTTGGGGCTTCCGTGCCGTTCTCAAAATCGTAAAGAATATCGGGCGGGGTTTCCCTATCGGAGCCCAGCAGCGAATAACCTTTTTCGGTAATAGTGAAGCTGATTATCTGGAGTGAATCCATGCGGAAAATCTCTTTCAGCCGTGTGAAGTCCTCGTGCAAGGAGTTGGCTTTGAGCGCTTCGGTGATGCTCGCAACAGCTTTTTTGCTGACGCTGCCGTCGGCTTTGAGCGTGACAAGTATAAAAAGGTTGCCGTGCGGCGTGAAAACCATGTCGAGCAGCTCATAGTCGTAGCCCTCGGCGGCGATGATGCCTTTGTCGTAATGCCCCGCCTCAATAAGCTCCTGAGCAGCCCGCGCAAGATAGGCGCGGAAGATGTTGCCCGCGCCGAAGTGAAGCCAGGCGGGCGTGGCTTTGGTTTTTTCTGTTAAAGCCGGGCGGTCAAAGGCGGGGATTTCTATACCTGCCGAGCGCCACTTCCCTAAATTATCTATATTATAAAGATTTTCTTCATTGAGTTGCATATTTTCATTAAGTCCTTTCTACACGGGCAGAAAATAAAAAGCTTCGTTTTCCCCGATTCTGCACGACTTGTTTGTGAATTTGTTATGCGTGTTTGCGGATAGCTTCAAGCAAACCGCTCAGATAGCAAATCCCCATCGCCCTGTCGTACAGTCCGTAGCCGGGCATGGACTTTTCCCCCCACACCATTCTGCCGTGGTCGGGGCGCAGCGGCCCGTCAAAGCCGATGTCAACAAAAGCTTTCATAATTCTATACATATCCAGCGAGCCGTCGGCTGACAAATGTGCGGTTTCGTCGAATTTTCTGTAACCTAAGTGCTTGACGTTGCGGACATGCGCAAAATGAATCTTGCCTTTTAACGAACGGATAATCGCGGGAATATCATTATCGGGATTAGAGCCGAGCGAGCCTGAGCAGAGCGTAATGCCGTTGCAGGGCGAGCTTACAAGGTTTACAATTTCTTGTAAATCCTCATGATTCTTGACAATCCGCGGCAAGCCGAAAACACTCCACGCGGGGTCGTCAGGGTGAATCGCCATCTTTATATTATATTCCTCACAGGCGGGCATTATTGCTTTTAAAAAATATCCCAGATTTTCCCGCAGCTTTGTTTCGTCCACGCCTTTATAAATCCCGAACAGCTCTTTGTTGCGCGCCATGCGCTCGGGCTCCCAGCCGGGAAGCAGAAACTCGCCGCGCTTGCTTTCCAGGCTTTCAAGCATCTGCTCGAAAGCCATCTTCTCAACAATATCACCGTCATAAGAAAGCACGCTTGAGCCGTCGGGGCGGGGCTTTGCGAGGTCGGAGCGCGTCCAGTCGAAGACGGGCATGAAGTTGTAGCAGACGAGGTCTATTCCCTCTTCGCCGAGGGCTTTAAGGGTCTTGATATAGTTTTCTATGTACATATCGCGGTCGGGCGCCGCGGCTTTAATCGCGTCGTGAATGTTTACGCTTTCTATTCCCGACACCTCAAGCCCCGCCTTTTCAACTCGTGCTTTTAATGCGCGGACTGCGCCGCGCTCCCAGACTTCGCCGGGCAGCGTGTCGTAGAGGGTGGCGATTACGCCCGTGACGGCGGGAATCTGCCGGATTTGCTCGGGGGTTATGGTGTCGAACTTGTCGCCGAACCAGCGGAAGGTCATTTTCATGGGTTTGCTCCTTAGATTATAATCTGTTGTTTTCCTTAAGCCATTCAATGGTGTCTGCAAGGGTTTGCCGCATGGGGCGCGCGGTATACCCCAGTTCCTTTTCAGCTTTTTCACAGTTGAAATTAGCGTTGGTGTTCAGTGTGTAAACCGAATACGATGTAAACAGCGGCGGCTGCCTTAAGATTTTATAATAAATTTCCGACAGGGGGGCGGTAAGCCTTACAAACCACAGGGGCAGCACTCTTTTTATTTTCTTTTTCCCTGTTATTTCATGCAGAAGATTTAACAGCTCATAAACTTTATAATACTGACCCGAAAGGATATAACACTCGGCGCTTCTTCCTTTTTCACAGCAGGACAGAATCCCGTCCGCAACATCTCTCACATCGACAAAATCGTAGCCGCCGTCAATTCCGCTGGTCAATCCGCCCTTATAATAATCAATCACAAGCTGAGTTATATGACCTCTGCCGAAGTCATTCGGCCCCACGATGCCGGACGGGTGTATAACACAGGCGTTATGCCCGCGCGCCGCATAATCCAAAACACATTGAGTAGCCTCCGCTTTTGTTTTGGCATACAGCCCCACAACATCATCCGGCGAAAAGCTGCCGACCTCCGTTATTGTTTCGTTTGCGGGCTTTTCGGGAATGGCATGAACCGAGCTTATGTGTACAAGCTTTTTAATATTATATTTTTCGCAGAGGGAAATAATATTTTTTGTTCCGGTAACGTTCACGTCATATACTTTTTGATTAAATTTAGATGAAATGGAAACAATGCCCGCAGAGTGAATGACATTGACGGATTCATGTTCTTTTACGCAGCTTTCAAACATATCCGTAAGACTGTCCGCGTCGCAGACATCGCCGCGAAAAACCCGTATATGCCCGCCCTGGGGCGGGTTTTTCTCATGCGGCAGGCAAAGTGCGTATACGGGCTTTGCCTGTTCGTTTAACTTCTTGGCAACAATGCTGCCCAAATGCCCTGCGGCTCCGGTAATTATATACATATCTAACAGAAATACTCCTTAGCGTTATAATAGCATATGTTTTTCACGAGCTCCTCAAGCTTCTCGAAGTCAGCGGGATACTCGCCGTTCTCGACCCACTTGCCGATGAGGTTGCACAGGATTCTGCGGAAATACTCGTGCCTTGTGTACGAAAGAAAGCTCCGCGAATCGGTTAGCATGCCCGCAAAAGTGCCGAGCACGCCGCCCGCGGCAAGGGCGCGAAGCTGCGCTTTCATGCCGTCCTTGTGGTCGTTGAACCACCAGGGCGTGCCGAGCTGAACCTTTCCCTTTTCGCCGCCCTGAAAGCAGCCCGCGATTGTCACAAGCATATCGTTGTCCTTGGGATTGAGGTTAAAAAGAATCGTGCGCGGGAGCGACGCCGTGACCTCGAGCCTGTCTAAGAAGCGCAGCAGCGCGCCGCTGTAGTCGCCGCCCGACATGCAGTCGTAGCCGCTGTCAGCTCCGACAAGCGCCGTCATCGTGGTGTTTACGCCGCGCACGGCGCCCATGTGCAGCTGCATGGTCCAGCCGAGCTCGCTGTATTTCTTGGCGAGGTCAACCTGCATCTCGGTCTTAAAGCCGCTTATTTCCTCAGCCGTGAGCACCTGACCGTCTAAGGATTTTCTAATAGTTATATCAAGAATCTTATCGTCCTCGCTCTGATAGACGGGCGGGTCGAGCGCGTGGTCAGCCATGGTGCAGCCGTAGGTTGCGAAGATGTCAGCGCGGCGGAAGACGGCTTCCTTTAATGTTTCATAGTCGCTTATGTCAACGCCCGTGAGCCCGGACAGCGTGTTTATATAACTCGCCCAGTTCTGACTTTCGATGTTTAATAAATCGGTAGGTCTAAATGTGGGCTTTACGCTTACGTTCATGCCGCTGTCTTTAATCTGCCGGTGAAACTCGAGGCTGTCCGCGGGGTTGTCGGACGTGCAAATAAGCTCGACGTTAAACTTTTTAAGTATGTCGCTGACCCGCAGCCCTTTCTCAAGAACCTTAGAGCAGTGCTTCCAGACTTTTTCGGCGGTTTTTGCCGAGAGCGGAATGTCGCAGTCAAACACGCGCTGAAGCTCAAGGTGCGTCCAGTGGTAGAGCGGGTTTCCTATGCAGTTTTCGATTACGCCCGCCCACTTCTCGAACTTTTCAAAGTCGTCCGCGCCGCCCGTGATGAACTCCTCCTCCACGCCGTACGCACGCATAACGCGCCACTTGTAGTGGTCGGCGGAGAGCCACAGCTCGGTAAGGCTGCCGAATGTTTTATCCCCGGCGATTTCACGCGGGTCAAGGTGGCAGTGCCAGTCGATAATAGGAAGCGTGCAGACCGCGCCGTAAAGCCGCTCCGCTGTTTTGGTCTGTAAAAGGAAATCGTCGCCCATAAACTTCTTCATAACTTTTCATCAAGTCCTTTCCTTGTTCCCCATTTTATCTATTCTACCATGATTTGGTAAAAAACGCAAGGGCAAAAAGTGCAGCGGTGCATAAAATAAAAATAGATAATTAAAACGAAAGGATTATTTTAATGAACAACTTCCTTTTCCTCGGCGGCGACATGCGCTCTGTTTATGCCGCGAAGCGGCTCGGCGAACACTTTGACTGTTTCATCTACGGCTTTGACCAGCCGCTCTCCGTATTGGTCCCTGTACTGCGCGAAATAACGAAGTTTAAAAGTCTTGTGCTTCCTCTGCCCGCCTGCAGGGACGGATTAAATATAAACGCACCTTATCACAAGGCGCAGATTCCTATAAGCATAATCCCCGACGCCGTCGAGGCGGGCGGCACGGTTTACTGCGGCAAAGCCTGCCCCGAAACAAAAAAAATCTGCAGGCAAAAAGGACTGCGCCTTGTGGATTATTTTGAGCGCGAGGAGCTTATAATCAAAAACGCCGTGCCGACCTCCGAGGGCTGCATGGAAATAATTCTCCGCGAACGGGGCAGGGTTGTTTTCGGCTCACAGGTGCTGCTGACGGGCTTTGGCAGGGTGGCGAAAGTAATGGCGAAGCATCTTGTTTCGCTCGGCGCGAAAGTAACCGCCGCGGCGCGCAGCTATGCTGACCTCGCCTGGGCTGAAATCGAGGGGTGTACACCGCTGCATTTATCGAAGCTTGACGACTATATCGAGAAGTTCGACATCATTATAAACACTGTTCCCGCCAAAATAATAAGTGCCCGGAACATGAAGAAAATAAAGCCGGACTGCCTGCTTATTGACCTTGCGTCAAAAACCGGCTTTGAGGACGGGACGAACGTTATTCACGCGCTTTCGCTCCCGGGGAAAACGGCGCCCGTGACGGCGGGGTACATTATAGCCGACACGATTATGAACATATTGGAGGAAAGCGGCAATGCTTGATTTTAACGGGATTACAATAGGTTTTGCCGTGACCGGTTCGTTCTGCACTTTTGACGACGCATTTGAACAAGCACGGCTGCTCAAAAAGCTCGGCGCAAAGCTGATTCCGATTATGTCGGAGAATGCGTACAGCACGAGCACGCGCTTCGGAGAAGCGGAAAAAAACGCCGCACGGCTCAGCGAAATCTGCGGCGCAGACATTATAAAAACGATTGCGGGAGCCGAGCCGCTGGGCCCGGGGAAGATGCTGGATGTGCTGCTTGTCTGCCCTTGTACGGGTAATACAATGGCGAAGCTGGCGAATTCGATTACCGACACCCCCGTCACCATGGCGGTAAAATCGCACATCCGCAACAACCGTCCCGCAGTCCTCTGTATAGCCACCAACGACGCGCTTGCCGGAAGCGCAAAGAACATGGGCACGCTCATGAACCTGCGCAATTATTTCTTCGTGCCGCTCAGGCAGGACGATGCCCAAGCCAAGCCAACATCGGTTATTTCGGACTTTGCGAAAGTCCCGGAGGCGGTGGAAAGCGCGCTTAAAGGAGTGCAGATGCAGCCGCTTTTAAGCTGATAAGCAATAAAAAAGGGAGCATTGCTGCTCCCTCCCGCTTTTATAGAGTTATAAAATAATCATAAAACGGCATTAAAAACTCATAACCTTTCACAATCCTGTCCGTTAAATCCGCTGAATATAACTCCTTGCCGTTTTTTTGTTTGTGAATTAAACAGAACGTCTTTTTATTATACCACTCGGCGGCTTTTGCGCTTAGTTTTGCTGACGGTTCTTTCCGGCGGGCATACTCATCGCCCTCCAGAACAAACTCATCCTGTTCTTCAAGCATTGTTATAAGCTTCTCGAATCTTTTAGGATTCTCGTCAATCATCGCCCGAAAGTTCACCATCGTCTGCGCTCTTGCCGCATAATACCCCAGACCGTAGCTCCAGTTGTCGGGGCACAGCTCAAACCAGAACACCGGCGTACCCGTCCACAGGGCGCCCTCGGGGACGGGCTTTTCAATGGAAAACCACAGATTTGCCCGATAAGGCTCGCCGTCGCGAATCCGCCGCGCGTCCTTATAAACCCGCGACAACTTGTGAATAAAGCCGCGGTCGTGTTTAGCGGTGACGCGCTCAAAAACCTCGCGGCCGAGCGTCTTCATCGGCGTTTGAAATTCACGGACAAACTCGTCCTTATGCGCCTCGAACCAGGGTTTGTTATTATTCAGGCGCAGATTCCACATGAAATCAATGGTCTTTTCTGAGAAGCCGTTAAACATAATGATACATCCTTTTTATCTTAATAATAACACAGCAAACATGACAGCTATATGTCATGTTTATTATTGTACCCCTGCGAATACAAAATAACTTGTCAGCCCCTCGTCATAAACAGGGTGCGGGTAGGGAATACCGGAAACCTCCATCGAGTTTGAATGAGCGAGCTCGTGCAGCTGCAACCCCAAAAGCTCGCTTAAATATAAAAACGTAATTATGCTCTTTGGCGAGTCCATGTGCGCGTTGGTCATAAACGCAATCCTGCCAGTGTCGCTTTGCATTACGGCGGCGCGGGTTTCCTCGTCTTTACGGTAAGTTTCGGCGGGCTCCAGATAATGCGAGAAGTCTACCGAAAAGACAAAAAGGCAGTTCTTTTTCGCAGCAAACTCCGCGAGCAGCGGCGCAAGCCGCTCCGGTAAATCGGACGGCGCGTTCGCCTCTATAAGCAGGGCGGCTGTGCCCGCTTCGGGGAAGTAGTGCTTTACAAAAGGCATTATCGCCGCCGCCGAGTGGTCTTTTTGCATATTATAATCACAGACGGAAGCGCCCAGCTCAGTTATAAAACGCTCGCTGAAGTCCCGCTCGGTATGCGTGAGCCCGAACGGTGTCGCCCAGTCGGACAGCGTGGTGCAAAGCACTGCGGAAGTATCATCGTAATGCATGGGCGCGATGATTATCACGGTTTCGATGCTGCCGCGGCTTTCGGCGGCTGTTTTGAAGAAGCTTGCAATCATCTGCCCCGCAAGCAGATGATGAGGAATCACGCCGCTTATTATTTCGCCGCCGGCTTCATAAGCCTGCGCCTGCGCCGTATAGATGTCAAAGTCGCGCTGGTCGTGGAAGTCGCAGTTTAACAATTGCGGAGGAGAATGTATATTCTCCTCCGCGTAAGGATTGAGCGAGCTGCTTTCACTCTGCTGCGAAGCGGCGGAGCCGCCGTTCCCTGCGATTTTATCATTGGATTTACAACCGACGAAAATTAAACAAATAAGCAGTATAATTAACTTTCTCATTCTATCACAAGCACGCCCTGCTCGCTCATGCCCCAGTTGCCGTCATGGTCGCGGGCAACCGCGCTTTCGCTTACGAACTCACCGCTGTTAACAAGGCGGATAAAATATGAAGCCGAGCGGGAGTTGTTGCGCCAGGTGCTGAATCCCCCGTTCACCCTCTGCAGCGAGCGGTTAAACCAGCCGCTATCGCTTCCCGCCCACCTTGCGCCTGACGGGATTACGTCCTGTATGGAAATCCAGCTGTCAGGCGGCGCGTTTGGTACGGTTATTGTCACCTTGACTAAAGAACCGGGGCCCCAGTCGCCCTCCTCAAGCGCGTAAGTCTTGCTGACATTCAGCGACTGCGCTTCTTCAATTTCGGAAACGCTGCCGATATAAAACGCTCTTATGCCTATATCGCCGGAGATAACATTAAAGTCAGCATTTTCAAGCTGCTCACGCCCGAAGCTGAGTGTAGTCCCTGTGAACCTGCCGAGCGTTATGGTTTCGGTGCTGCCGTAAAGGTTGTAGGTAAACGTCGCGCTGCCTTCGATTTTGGGGTTATAATGCCGCAGATACGTCATCAGCTCAAGCATGAACGTCTGCTCGGTTACAGGCGCGGACAGCAGGTGCCGCACAATGCCCTCGGCTTCGGGCAGGTTCAGCGCGCCCGCCGTAAGCAGCGCGAGTGATGTTTTGTGATTGTCCCCGATTATTACATGTTCTTCGAGGGTTCTTATGTCTGTGTATTCCTTATAAAAATCTTCGGTAAGCTCCAGGTAGTATTTAAGTGCGCTTTGCTCGTCGCCGAGCAGAGCGAGCGCCGCCGTGAGCCTTAGTTTGTCTTCGGCTTTAAGTCCGGCGGGGTCTTCGAGCAGGCTCAGTATATCCGTCAGCACAGGTTCGCCGAAAGCGGCAAGCCCGAGATATGCATAGGTTGTTTCCTCGGCGGAATACTCGCCGTAATAATTGCTGTAGCCGTAATTCCGGCTGTTTGATGAGGTGAGGACATTGTAAAAAGACCTTGTCAGCGCGGCGCGGTTAACAATATCGGGGGCGGCGGCAGCCATCAGCGCAGACAGCGGCAGCTCGGGGTCGCCGTAAGGCAAGAGCCTTATAAGATAATCGGCTGTCGTAATGTCCGCGAGAAGCTCGTTAAGCCATTCCTCATCGATATGCCCGAGCTCAAGGCTTGCGAAAGCCCGCGCAACCCTGTAGTCAGAGCGCTCGCCCCAGCTCCTGTAAAGATAGCTTAAAACATTGCTGTAAAGCGTGTATTGACTGTCAAAGAAAGTCAGCGACATGGGATAGCGCAGCGGTGTTATATTTTGCACTTCCGTAAAACCAAGCGTCTTTGAAACCGGCGTTTCGAGCAGGCTGTCAACAACCGCGAGCGGCAGCTCGACCGCGTCGGAATTCATATTTACGTAGTCTGTGGACTGGACAAGCAGGACGTATTCGCCCAGCGGCAGCTTGCCGAAGCTGAGCGGTTCGTCAGATAACGCTGTTGCAGTTCTTTCAATGCCGCCGCCCGTTATCGTTGCATTGATTTGCGGATTCCCCGGTATATTCTGCCCGTTGACCCGTGCGCTCAGCGTAACATCGTCGCCCAAAATATATTCGGGCAGGGAATTTACCGTTAAGAACAGCGGAATCGTAACTATTAAAGGCTGTTTTATATTCCCCGCCGAAAGCTTGCCGTCGGCGTTCTCGCCGACAACCTGAACCGTAAGCCGCCACGACGTGAGATTGTCGGGCAGGCCGATACTGAATACCGCGGTGCCGTTCTCGTCGGTCGTGCCCGTAAGAAACGCGGCGTTTTCCTTGAAGTTGCGTCTCACCTGCGTATCACCGTCGCCGCCGCCGCCCTTTTCGCCCGGCGAGTTTCCGAAAAGCGAGTGCTGAACGTAGCTGTGATAGGTTTGCACATTCGGGATATAAGTGTAGGCGTAAATCATGCGCAGCGTGTTTATGTGCTGGTCCTGCACGGCGAAAGCCGCTTCGTCTACTGCGCTTAAGCTTACACGCGCACCCGGCACGGTGCGCCCCTGCAGGTCACGCGCCGTTACCGTCACCGAGGCAGGCTCGGCGGGGCGGTATTTGTCCTTATCTGTTGTAACTTCTATGATTATTTCGCGCTCGCTGCTGTCGAAGAAGTACTGATTAACGGCGAGCGGGAAGACGTGCCGCCCGTCGAAATACGCGCCGCTTATATAAACGTTCGGTATGTACTCGTCAGTCATCGTGTGGCTGAAAGCAGGTGAGCGTTCGATACCGGAGGTGATAAACTCCGAGCCGCTGACAGCATAGAAGATGCGGGCGTTCGCAGGTATAGAGCTTACAGCTGTGCCGTTATCTTCAAGCTGTAAACTAAGTTTTTGATTCTCCGTGAAATCCCTGCTGTCGGAAACTAAGTTATAGCTGTGAACCGAGGTGTCGCCCCGCCAGCTCCAGCGGCTGTTGTCGTAGAGATATACGGTTTCCTTTACAAGCTGCCCCTGCGTGTCGTGCCATTCGAGCTCGATATAATAATGGCTGCCCTCGATGTTCGCAGGCAGATTCACAAACGCGCCTGCTCCGTTTACGGTGTCGGTCGTGAACGTCCCGACAATTTCTTCGCGGCGTTCATACCTGTAACTTGTGAAAGTCTGCTTCTGAATAAAATCGTAATAGGTACCCTGCTCGATTTGCTCCGTCCAGCTGCGGTTCAGCGTACCCGTTACCGTGACGTTTACAGGCGCGCCGCGCAGCATGTCGCTGAAGCCGTCCCCTGAATTCCAATACCAGCCATACCAGCCATACCAACCCCAGCCGCTGTAATTATATCCGTAGTATCTCGTGTTGTCCACGCGTTCCTGCGGCACGAAGTTTTCGGGGTCTACCATGGAGGTCGTTATGCTGAGCGTTCTTGTGTCCGCGTTATAGTCTGATTCGAGCATGACGTCGCGGAACAGCGCGAAAAAGCTTCTCATTTTGTGCTGATATTCGTTTTCAATTCCCGAGAGCACAAAAGTGACGCCGATATCCGACGGACGCCAGGTATCCTTGTCGTAGCTTGTATTATTAATAAGCAGTGATGTTTCGGCGAAACCTTTCTCGTCAGTGGCGAGTGCGTTTTCGGAATTGCTCGCCTGCCAGCAATATACGCTGAAGTCCAGCCCCTTGGCGGGCGTGCCCTCAAAGAAGCTTGCCTGCAGGCTCACGTCCACGGGGTTTTGGTGCGGCATCCACGCGTAAAAAGGCACGTTAACGTCAAAAACATACGACGGCTTTACATAGTCGCGGACGGTTATGCGCTTGCGCGCCATGACCTCGCCGCCCGAAATCAGGTCAATCGGGTACCACCAGGTTTCGGCATTGCTTTGCAGGTTTATGGACGCTGTAAACGTGCCGTCGGGGCTGAGAGTAACAGCAACCGGACGGTTTTCGGCTGCCTCGCCCGCCTGTAAGGTTAAATCAGCAGGCATTGGTATCCCGCGCTCCCGCGGGATTACCACGCCCCAGACAAGAATCTCGTCGGTAGTCTTATACGTTTCGCGGTCGGTGTAAAGGTGCAGGAAGTAATTCTCCTCGGGCGTGCGCTCGGCGCGCGCGCGGAAGTCGAATATGTCTATAAAAGGATAATGCTTGTTATGCTGAACGCTTAGGATTCCGCGTCCGTTTTCCAGGGCGGAAACCTCAACATGCGCAATGCCGTTTGCATCAGTTTGCGCGGAAAAATTTTTTCCGTTGAAATTCATTTCTATATCGAAAAAGGCGGCGGGATTTTCCGTGGTGTCATTAATAAAGAAATATGTTTCATTCGGCAGACTCGAGGCGTAAACAGAAACAGGGTTAATCTGAATCAACTTCTGCGCGTGATAAGAAACGCCTCCGTGCTCGGTTTTTACGTCCGCTATGTAATACCCCTCTTCAAGATTATCCGGCAAAAGAATAAACGACGGCCGCCAGCCCCAGCTCCAGTCGCTGTTGTCGTCCTTGGCGCGCAGAAGCTGCTCGGCTGACGAGTAGATATTGGTTAAGCTTTCCGTGCCGATTATATGACTGCGCTGCCATGAGGAGCCGGCAATGAAGCTGTCAAGGACTTCGCGGTAAGCCGGCGCGCTCCCGAACTGATAAAGATTAACATCGTATGTAAGACCGCCGAGCGGCGCGGAGCAGTAGATTTCAAGCACCACGGGGTCGCCGGGGATAAACGTTTCGGAAATCCCGCCGCCCGCATGGAAGAAATCGCTGTTCCAGTCGCGCCAGGTACGGAAGCTGAACTCGTGGTCTTCTTCAAGAGTAAAACCGTCAGCCGAGGGCAGTCCCGCTTTAACAGTAACTGTGTAAACCGTGTCCTCCGCCAAATCAGAACCGGGCACGAAAACAACCGTGTTCCTGAATCGCTGGAAACGCCCGCTCACCTCTGGTTCTATGCTGAAGTAACCGCTCATGACGGAGGGGTTTACTTCGGCCGAAAAGCTTATCTCAATGCCCGTATTGACAGGGACGTGCTCGCGCTCGTTTCCGGGCAGCGTTGAGTTGATTTTGAAAACCGCCGCGGTTTGAAAAGCCCAGCGGCGCTCTACCTGGCCGTCCTCGTCAAGCAGTGTGAGGCGGACGATGCTGTCCTCGGGCAATGCTTCGGAAACGATGAGCTTAAACTCGGTATCGCCGAGCTCCGTCAGCTCGAAATTCACCGCGGGCTCTAAAGCAAGCATGGGCTTAAGGCGGGCCGCTGTGAGCGGTTGGGCAGTTGTGATTCTAAACGCGGTGTCGGTGTCTATCACCCGCCCCGTGGTTTGCTCCGCGACCACGGAGGTAAGCAGGGAGGAAATACCGGGCGCTGATGTACGCCCCGTGCGCTCGGTCTCATCAATTTCGCTGTTTATGGGAATGTCGTCTGTGCCGCGGCGGTTATGTAATTCTCCGCCGTGCTCGCCGGGCTGATTGATTATAAGTACGACGACCGCGCAGGCAACTACAAATCCGCCAAGCGACAAGCCCCAGACGAGAGGTTTCTTTTTAATGCTACCCGTTAGTTTACTGATGATGTTTTTCATGCTTTCACCATGTCCTTTCTGCACCAACAAAGAATAAGAAGTTTCATTTTTCCCGATTAAATACTATTCGTTTTCAACCTTTGTTTTCTCCGTCAATTCCCCTCCCCGGAGAGCGGGGCGGTTAAATTAATAATAACATATAAAAAATTACAAATCAATGATAAAATAATTACAATTTAATTACAAAATACATATTAATTTAACTATAGATATTGACATATTTAATATAATATTGTACTATTAAAGAAATTAATTAAAAACTTCCAAACAATACATATGTCAAGCGATAAAATAACAAATTAAATTATAGGAGGTATAATAAAATGCAACAAAAAACCAAAAGAGTTATAAGCATAACAGCTTCTCTGCTCGCATTACTTATAATCGCCTCGGTTGTCTATGTGCTTGTTCTTTCGCCGTCTGCTGATGGAGAGCAGGTTCATAAAGCGGGGCTTTACAAGGAACTTTATGGTGACGGAACCTTGCAAACAGGCAAATACTATCTGCATGGCGACAAGAATAGTTTCTATTATGAAGTGTTTGAAGACCAAACCATTCAGCTCGGCGGTGGCGACGCGGCAGAATTCGTTTTACTTTTCAGCGGAGCGTCCCTGGAAGAGATTTATTCCCGCGATTTTGACGAGTCGCGTTGGGAATCTGCTAAGGAAGACGGTGAATGGAGGAGCGCAAGGCGGGATTATGTGGTGATTCAATTAAATTGGTTTGACGACAAAGGCGTTGTAACTCCAGAAGTTTTAATAATGTTTGATTACAGAACATTTGAAGAGTTTGAAAAGAGTGGCGGAGGGCGCGCCTTAGAGTATGTTGATGAAAAAACAATTAACGCAGGAGGGTATGACGATAAATTTATGTTTATCCGCATAGATTAATATTAATTAAAAGCGGAGCTTGATAAAAGCCCCGCTTTTATCTCCGCCTTAAAATGCTCGGCAGGCAAAGCAGAACCCCTGCGAAAATAACGCTTGCTATGAGGATTATGTATTTATTAACCGCGCTGTCCACATCTTCGGGGGTATATATATGCAGCAGGACAGGGTGTGTGTCCTCAATGTCGTAAACAACCGGAGGCGGAGGAAGCGGCGGCAGCGGAGCGAACGTTTCGGCAGCCTCGGGATTCTCCGCTGTGATTAAACCCTTGATATATTGCTCAATCGACATGCCGAGCGCTGTGCCGAGCCTGTCAAGATAGGCATAATGCAGCATAAGCTCGTATTCTGTAGGATTGCACATAAAGCCCATCTCGAACAGCATCGAGGGGCCCCCTGTGTAACGCGCCATCGCAAAGTTCTGCCGCCTGTGCCACGGCAGGGCGGCGTGCGGCGTAAAACCGTCAACCTCTGAGTTAATCAGCTCAATCATATTGGAGGCGGTGTCTTCGGAAATGTCAAGCGTGAAGTACATGAGCGGTCCCGAAAAGCTCGAGAAGTCCGCCGAGAGCGGTGCAGAGTTCGCGTGGACGCTGACGGATATATCGGGCTCAAGGGCGAAATACTCAACCCTCTCCATGATTGGCACGAACTCGTTCGTGTCACGGATAAGCAGGGTGTCAATTCCGGCATTAAGCAGATAATCGCGTGCAACTTCTGCCACGTACAGGTTAAAATCCTTCTCCATGGAGCCGAACTCCCCGGGAGGGCCCAGAGCGCCCGGGTCTGCACCGCCGTGACCGGCGTCGAGCAGCACGAACGCCTGTGACAAATCAGCCGGCGCAAAGCGGAAAGCGATATTCATTCTGCCGTCTGCAAAGCCGACCATATAGCCGACAGGCACGCGTGCGAACTCGATATTATATTCAACCGCGCTCGGTGATGCCTGCACGCTTTTGCTTATTTGAGTTATATGGGGCGGGGCTGTATTGAGCTCGCTTAAGTCTGTGTCGGCGTAAAGAATAAGAACAGCCGTTTCTTCATCGAGAATAATTTCGTACAGCGGGTTGTCGCTCACGTCAAAGCTGATATTAATATTATTTCCCGAAGCAGTGATTTCCCCGCCTGAAATAATAAGCTCGCTTATTGGCTGCGCGAGCCGCTTCACATGGTTTTTAAAAAGCATAGTGCCGTCGCCGATGATATAATAATCGCCGCGCTCGCCAAGGATTCTAAACGTCGTTCCGCTCATGAGCGGTGTTTTCGCATTCATGTCGTCGTCGAAATATGCAAAGCGAGGAACAAAGTCGGCTTCGACCGTGCCGAAAATTTCATCAGTAAAGTAAACAGTTTCGGGCGGGAGCCACTGTGCGGGCTCTTCCCGCGTTATGGTGATTAGTTCGCTGTGGATACCGTTTACAATCAGAAACTGATTCTCGCCAAGCTCAAGCTCGGCGTAATAGGTAAAAAAGCCGTTTTCAGTCGTCGCCACCTGCTCGCCGTTTATATAGACTCTGTGCCGTTTGTCGGAGTCGCCGAGGAAGCTCATGCGCGATGATGTTGTGACGCGGCTGTTCTCGTTCGGGTGGGTTATGAGCAGCATATATTGGTCATCATAGAAAATACGGCTCCTCGCAAAGTCGCTGACCGCACTTGCCGAAAAGCTCAGTGAAAAAATTATAAGTAAAAATAGAATAATAGTTTTTTTCATAATAATAGTATAGCAGAAAATCATTAAATTATCAACAGGAAAAATTTAAACCCGCCGTTTTTAAACAGCGGGTAAGTTATTAAAGCTTATACTAATATCCAATTAAAACATTGACAGCTTTGCGGTCTTTTTACTGCCGTGCTTCGTCAAAAATGCTTGGAATAAACAAATTATTCCTGCGCTTTTTTCCTCACCTGACAATAAAAATCCTTGCATATCTTGTCATTGTTTTTATCGGATATTAGTATTATTTCTTCTTCCTTATCGAGAAGAAGATTCCGGCGGCGGCGGCCGCTGCTATGCCAATAAAAGCGGCAACGGGAGCAGCACCGGTTTCGGAGCCGCCTTTTTCCTCGGCTTCAGAGCTATCGTCAGCCGCCGCAGAGAGCAAAAAGAAGCTCAACGCCATAACGCAGACAAGTAAAATTGCAAGCAGCCTTTTAAACTTCATATTTTTATTAAGTCCTTTCTTCACAAGCATGAAATGAAAACAACGTTTTCCCCGATTTTGTGAATCCGTTATTCTCAGTTTTTCATTAAGCCCTTTCTTCACAAGCGTGAAATAAAAACAACGTTTTCCCTGATTTTATGTATCAGCTAAAATTTCTTTAAGAAAATCGCACCGCCGGTTGCGCCGCCGAAAATCACGGCGACAAAAATAATAAGCAGGAAGAGCAGCGGACTTGTCTTACCGGAATTCGCCGTGCTTTGCGGTACGGGAGAGGCGGCGGGAGGAGGGGTGCCGTTCTCTTCCTCCGCGGGGATGTCCCCGTCAGACGGCGGTGAGGCTGCCGGTTCATTTTCGGGAATGGGCTCATTTGCGGGTTCATCTGCAGGCTGCTGCACGGGAACGGCAGGTGGCGTCACCACAGCCTCCCGAAACTCATCCGATGCGGGAGGGGCTGCCCCCTCAAGCGTTCCGTACTCCGCGAGCACATTACCGTATAAATCCGAAACGAGTACGCCCACAGTTTGATAATCCTCGCCGCCCTGTATCCCGTAAACGCCGATGAAGCTCAAATACTCGGGGTCTGCGGGGATATTGGGAATATCTATGCCGTGCGTAAAGAAGATGGTGATTGTGCCTGTATTGCCGCTTAAAATAGTGCCGCTGTCGAAACGGGCGGGGATTTGATGCGCAACTGTTCCCCTTGCGATTGCCGTAAGGGAATTAAGCGCGTCGCCCGCCGTATCATTGAAGTTGTTGTATGTAGAATCGGTGTACCGCACTCTGTAGCCCGTGGTGTTTCCGGCTTCAATCTCGAACATGAGCGCATACTGATGACCTGCGACAAACCCCGCTTCCTCGGTATCAATCAACGCGCTGCGGTAATCGACAAAGTCCTGCACGTCGATAGCCGCGCTTGCCGTTACCGCCGCAAGCGAAAAAGTTATCATTACAACAAGCAGTTTTATTAATTTCATAGGAAAATAACCCTCCTAATTACAGGTACTTATTATAATAGCATAAAATCTTTTTATTGTCAAGGCTTGACAAAAAGTGAGATTCGTGTTAATATGACAAATACAGGGAGCTGTTGCGCTTAAACAAGAGCGCGATACGGCTGAGAGGAAGTGAATTGACACTTCGACCTTTGCGTCTTGCCTTAAGCAAAACGCGTACCTGATGCGGATAATGCCGCCGTAGGGAAAGGAAATAAGTTCACTCTTGCTCTCCTTGTATTATTTTATTAAGGAGGCTTTTTTTAATGAAAAGCAAAAAAGTTCTTACCCTCGTTGAAAGCGCAGTGCTGCTTGGGCTTGCGTTTGCGCTCAGTTTTGTGAAAATAATCCAAATGCCGTGGGGCGGCTCGGTAACGCTGCTTTCCATGCTGCCGCTTGCCGTTATTTCAATACGGCACGGCTTGAAGTGGGGGCTGTCCGCAGCCTTTTTGTTTTCAGCGCTGGACTTCTTTGAGTCGCTCGGCAGGGTTATGGTGTGGGGGCTTACGCCGACTGTGTTTGCGGGCATGGTTTTCCTCGACTACGCGCTCGCTTATACCGTAATAGGGCTCGCGGGGCTCTTCCGCAGGAAAGGCTTCGAGGGGCAGTGCCTGGGGGTGGTTTTCGCGGTGACTCTGCGCTTTGTCTGCCACTTCATCTCGGGAATAGTTCTCTGGGGCGAATACGCCGCCTATTATGAATGGGCGCAGGACAGCGTGCCGCTTTATTCACTGCTTTATAACGGCGCGTATATGTTCCCCGAAATTATATTCACGACCATCGGCGCGGTTATTCTGCTTAAAGTGCCGTACATACAAAAGCTGTTTACGCAGGCTTAGGCGGCTTCTCCGAAGTAGCGGGTGTTTTTTTCTGCGTTTCCGGCAGAGCGGAGTCTTGCGGGGTAGCGGGAGCGGGTGTTTCTTTTTGCGTTTCCTGCGAAGCGGAGTCTTGCGGGGTAGCGGAAGCGGATGTTTCTTTCTGTGTTTCCTGTGCAGCGGAGTCTTGCGGGGTAGCAGCAGAGGATGTTTCTTTCTGTGTTTCCTGTGCAGCGGAGTCTTGCGGGGTAGCAGCAGAGGATGTTTCTTTCTGTGTTTCCTGTGCAGCGGCACTTTTCGGGGCGGCTGAGTTGCCGCTCCCCGTATCCGCATTTATATCCCGCACAACGGCAATCGTCGCCAGCGTGTCGGCGAGCTGCATCAGCATGGCGGCAAGCAGGTTAAGCTGACCGTCCGGCAGGTCGCGGGCGATTATATTAGCGGCGGCGGTGATGGAAGCCGTGAGCTCGCAGTGGTTTAAGTTTTTATTGTTCATGAAAATCCCCTCGTATTTAATTATACGGGGGATTTAATTTTTTATTAACCTATCGTCTTTTTAAGCAGCTCAGCCTTATCGGTTTTCTCCCAGCGAACGCCGAGGTCTTCTCTGCCCATATGCCCGTAAGCGGCGAGTGCGCGGTACTGCGGCTTGCGAAGTTCCAGCGTTTCGATAATCGCGGCGGGACGGAAATCAAAGACCTGATTCAGCGCTTCGCTTATTTTATCGTCGCTGACCTTGCCTGTTCCGAACGTGTCGACAAGTACCGAAACCGGCCTCGCGACGCCGATGGCATAGGCAAGCTGCACCTCGCATTTGCTTGCAAGACCCGCTGCTACCACGTTTTTCGCGGCGTAGCGCGCCATATAAGCGGCGCTGCGGTCAACCTTAGTCGGGTCCTTGCCCGAGAATGCGCCGCCGCCGTGCCTTGAATATCCGCCGTAGGTGTCGACAATGATTTTTCTGCCGGTAAGACCCGAGTCGCCCTGCGGCCCGCCGATTACAAATCGTCCTGTCGGATTTACATAGAACTTTGTATTTTCGTCAAGCAGCTCTGCGGGAACGGTGGTTTTTATAATTTTCTCGGCGATGTCCGTGCGGATTTGCTCGAGCGTCACGCTGTCCTTATGCTGCGAGGAAATAACAACCGCGTCAACGCGTGCGGGCTTGCCGTCGGCGTACTCGACAGTGACCTGCGACTTGCCGTCGGGCAGAAGATAATCAAGCTCGCCGCTCTTGCGCACAGCCGTGAGTTTTAGCGCAAGCTTATGCGCGAGCGCTATCGGCAGCGGCATGAGCTCCGGTGTTTCATCGCAGGCATAGCCGAACATCATGCCCTGGTCGCCGGCACCCGTATCGTTTTCGGCGGCTTCCTTAGTTTCATATGAATCGTTCACGCCCATAGCTATGTCCGCGGACTGCTCGTCAATGGTGGTGAGCACCGCGCAGGTGTTGCAGTCGAAGCCGAAAGAGGCGCTGTCGTAGCCGATGTCGCGCACTACCTCGCGCACAAGCTTCGGAATGTCGGCGTAAGCCTTGGTTGTAATCTCGCCCATGACAAGCACCATGCCTGTGGTCGTGCAGGTTTCGCACGCCACGCGTGACATGGGGTCCTGCGCAAGCAGCGCGTCGAGCACCGCGTCGGAAATCTGGTCGCAGATTTTATCGGGATGCCCCTCGGTTACGCTCTCAGATGTAAATAAATTTTTTACCATTGTTTTATATAATCCTTTCCTTTAAAATTATTTTCTTATTATAATCAATTAACTTCAAAAATGCTTAAGCATTTTTGAAGACGCGGCAAATGCCGCGTAAACCGCGAAGCGGCTATATAAACTTAGTCTATCACGCTTTTGCATTTTTGTCAAATAGTTTTTTCAACGTTGTTTGACAAAACTCGCTATCAGTGTTATGATTGTATTGTCGCCGGCTCCCCCGGCAGGGAGGAAGTTAGCATATGGTGCATATACTAAAATCCAATCTTGTCATTGTTTTTATCGGATATTAGTATTAATAGTAACGGTTATAGCTAACTTTGTCACTACCGGCTGCGCGAACGCCGCCGCAAGCAGCCCGCGACACGCAAAAACATAAGAATACACGGGAGGTAGCTCTCCCGTGTATTCATTTTTCACATTAGCATATGATAATAATGTCCTTGATTATCTACTATATTATATCATGCATTTTCTCATTTGCCAAGCTTTTAAATTACTTCAACTTAAACTGCGCCACTAAATCCTCAAGCATATTCGACTGCCCGCTCATTTCCTCGCTTGCCGCCGCGCTTTCTTCCGCTGTT
>Ga0123353_10002367_pt1 | contig 23411 bp, 25 predicted proteins | sample TergutLab28metaG_3_FD_92763 | JGI IMG/M metagenome (GOLD analysis project Ga0123353, IMG submission 92763) | Labiotermes labralis P3 segment gut microbial communities from Petit-Saut dam, French Guiana - Lab288 P3 | ecosystem: Host-associated > Arthropoda: Insects > Digestive system > Gut ... | reverse complement strand
TCTCGATCTTGTGGCGCATCAATATGGCCTTGGCCTGCTCGAGCGTGGTGCCCACGTGGGAGGTCACCAGGCCATCTTTGGTCATTACATCTGCGATGGGCAGGCTGTAGTCCTCCAGGAATCGCAGGTCCCGGTTGGTGAGGATGCCCACCAGCTTGCCGTCCCGGCAGATCGGCACGCCGGAGATCTTGTAGCGCGCCATGAGGGCGTCGGCCTCGCGCACGGTGTTCTCTGGGGCGAGGAAGAAGGGGTTGACGATCACGCCGTTCTCGCTGCGCTTGACCTTGTCGACCTCGCTGGCCTGCTGCTCGATGCTCATGTTCTTGTGGATGACCCCGATGCCGCCCTCGCGCGCGATGGCGATGGCCATGCGTGCCTCCGTGACGGTGTCCATCGCCGCGGTGAGGATGGGGGTGTTCAGCCGCAGCCGGCGGCTCAGGGTCGTGCCGATGTCGGCCTGGTTGGGGGTGAAATCGCTCTCGCCGGGGACAAGCAGCACGTCGTCGAAGGTCAAGCCCTCTTTGGTGAATCTCTCTCCTATACGAATCGCAGATTCGTTATCCATCGGCGTCATCCTCCTAAAATATTTCTTTGTATCATACCACATCGAGCGGCGAAATGCAAGGAAAATTTCAAAAATATTTTAAAAAGACTTGCTATTCCGCGCGGCCTAATGTTATACTGTTTTCAAGCACCAGTGGGCTTGTATATCAACAATTTGAGATGAGAATAGAGGCCGCCGCAGCGAAAAGGGCCGCCAGCGCCGCCATGGCAAGCAACAGCAGTGCCGCTCTGCGAAGCTGTTTCATACAGCCGCCTCCGAATAGAATAATCTCTATTATATCTATCATAGCATACTTATTTGTGCTTTGCAATAAAAATCTTCACCCTGCGCCGCCAATGGCGAAGCGATTTAAAACCCTAACGCCCGAAGCGGTGAGCTCCGGGCGTTAGGGTTGAAGGGTTTGTATGAAGCAAAATGGAGAAAGCAATGTAATGGAAAGAATCTGTCCCCTTGAACTGATCTCATTATATCATCGTTTTCTCCACTTGTCAAGCATTTTTTGAAAAATTTATAAATTTTTCATATTCCGGGAATTTCAACATTCATGACTTTAACACCCAAAACTCATTGAGCATCACACCGACGTGCGGCTCGCTGAATTCCAGCGCCAGGCAGCCGTTCTCGAAGACGTCGGCGGGCAGGTCGTAGGTGGCGGTGCGCAGGAAACTTGCCCCGAGCATGGCCGCGTCGAACTCTGGGTCGGGTGTGCCGCCGTAGGGCTTGCCCTCGTAGATCACGTGGCCGTTGGCGGTGATCTTGTACTTGTCCGAATTCTTGTCGCCGTCGCGGAACCAGGTGACGCGCAGTTTGTAGTCCTGCCCCGGGGTGAAGCCGCCCAGGCGGCAGCGCAGGATGAGGTTGTCGAACACCTGCAGCGCGCAGATGGGGATGCTGCCGTCGTTGCAGTCGCGATCGCCGTGGAAGTTGAGGTAGAATTCGCCCACCTGCGGGCAGGCCAGGGTGTTGCGCGAATGCAGGTTGAAGGAGTAGTAGAACTCGTCGGCGGCGACCGCGTCGCGCCGCAGGCTCTGCTCCAGCAGGCCGCGCTCCCTCTGCCGCTTCAGCCAGGGCAGGTCGGTGATGGGCCGGTCGATGGTGTCCAGGGTGCAGCCGCGCTCCCAGCTGCGGCCAAGGAAGTTCGCCACGTCCAACTGGATGCCGATCTGCTCGAAGAGCGTCTTGGCCAGGGGGAACAGCAGGTCGCGGCCAATGGGGTACTGTGCATCCCAATCGCCCCGGGCGATGGCGGCCAGCTCGAACAGCCTCTTCTGCCGCACGTAGGCGTCGCACTTGGCGCGGAACAGCAGCAGGTTGAAGCGCCAGTTGTCGGACAGTGACGGGGTCTTCGCCAGCAGGTCCTCCCAGAGGGCGAGGCACAGGTCGATGCCCAGGTTGTCCGCCGGATCGCCCTGCCAGTTCTGCTCCAGCATGAGGATGCCGTCCGCCGCCCGGGCCGGGTCCGCGCCCCACAGGAACAGCCGGGCGTAGTCCTCCAGGGACTCCCGCAGCTCAATGCCGTCGCCGAACCAGTCCATGTCCGTCCAGACCATCTTGTTCACGTCGTCGTTGACACCCTCGGAATAGCTCACCGAGCCGGAGATGAAGCCCCGGGTCTGCCGGTGCAGCATCTGGAACTCCCGAGGCCGGGGATTTACGCTTTCCCTGCTCAAGGTTGAGGTCAGGGCGAAGTGCCAGTCATCGAGGTTGTAGTGCACGGGGTACTCGCAGCGCACGTTGTGGGTGATGTCGGGGTAGAGCCGCACGTCGTAGCGCTCCGGGGTGACGCGGCGCAGGCGCTCGGTGCTGAAGGCATGGTTGGGGCCCATGATCACGCCATCGAGCCAATCGGGCAGCTTGTCGAGCTCTGCCTTGAACTGCCCTGGCCACCAGGGCGACTCGTGGGGCATCTGCGCGGAGATCCACATCTTTGACCCGGGGTGGATCTCCTTCATGACGCGGGCGTACTGCCCGCCCCGCTCGAACAGCTGGTCCGGGGGCAGGTCCCCGGGGTCAGAGCCCGGGATGAAGACGTAGTCCAGGCGCGGCAGGGACTTGAAGATGCGCTCGCGCTCGGCGAGGGCCTCGCCCTCGGGCTGGCGGTGGTCGATGGGGTACCACAGGCCAAGGTCCATGTCCAGCTCCGCCGCGATGGCGGACACGTGCGGCAGCAGTTCGTTGGGCGGCATGGGCATCAGGTCGCTTAAGTTTCCGCCCTCGTCGGGCACGTGCTCGGCGATGTTCGTGCCGAAGAACATCATCTCCAGCTCGTAGCGGCGGAACTGTGCGGGGGTCCAGGCGTCGTAGGTGTTGTTGTTGCCGCGGAAGCCCAGCTGGTGCCCCCGGATGGGTTTGCGCGGGGCGTAGTCGCCAGAGATATCGCAGGCGAGGCGGGCTACGCCGTCCGTGACCTCGAGCTTGCGCAGCAGCCGCCCCAGGCCGAAGATGTACCCGCGCCGCCCCTGCGCGGTGATGGTGACCTCGTCCCCATCCTGCGCAATGACGTAGCGCTCCCTGTCCAGGCCGGGGTCCTCGATGAAGCTCACTTTCAGCGCACACGTACATCCGCGTGCTTTGAGTTCTTCCGCCAGTAGGTTCTGCATAAATTCCATTTGACAAATGCTCCTTTATCTAGTATGATTTAGGGTACAGAAAAATAATGGGAGGGATACGCTATGTGGATCTTGTATGCGCTGATTGGGTTGTTGGGCCTTGCGGTCCTGCTGTTTCTCGTGGCCGGCTATGTGGCCTATTCGTTCGCCCTGATGCGGAAGGAAAAGAAGCCGGAAATTCAGGAGCCCGACGCGAAGGCGAAGATACGCCTGGACGCCAACGCGGCGGGCAAGGAGTACCTGTTCGGCCTGCAGCCGGAGGACATCACCCTGATATCCCGCGACGGCCTGCAGTTGAAGGGCTACTTCATCCCGGCGGAAAAGCCTTCGAACAAGCTGGCTGTGCTCGTCCACGGCTACACCGCCACCGGGCCCAACGAATTCGGCGGGTTCCTCAAATTCTACCGCGAGGCGCTGGGCTACAACATCCTCCTGCCCGACCACCGCTGCCACGGCCGCAGCGAGGGGAAATACATAGGCTTTGCCGCGCTGGAGTGGCAGGATATCCTCGACTGGACGGACATCTATGCCAAACGCCTGGGGCCGGACACCGAGGTGGTGTTGCACGGGGTCTCCATGGGGGCTGCCACAGTGATGAATTGCAATGCGCACAACCCGCCCGACTACATCAAGTGCGTGGTGGAGGACTGCGGCTATACCAACGGCTACGAGATGCTCTGGCTGGCCGCCCGCCGCGACCTCCACATCAACATCCCGCCGGTCATGTGGTGCTGCGCGCTGTGGTATCGCATCTTCACGGGGAAATCCCTGCGGAAGGACTCCGACCCCTACGGGAACATCGCCAAGTTCAAGGTGCCCACGCTGTTCGTCCACGGCGCGGACGACCCCTTTGTGCCCACCGAGATGGGCCTGCGCTGCTATGAGGCCGCCACGGTGGAGAAGGACCTGCTGCTGATCCCGGGCGCGGCACACGCCATGGCGTATTTCATCGGGAAAGAGGAATATGAGGCGAAGCTGCGGGAGTGGCTGGCGAGGTGGATGGGGGAGCTAGTGACGGCGTAAATCGATTTTGTAGAGACGCACGGCTGTGCGTCTCCGCACAAGACAAGACTGAAGCATATCTTTCGTGGGGAGACGCACTGCCGTGCGTCTCTACTTTTTGCGCTGCGTTAATCAAACGCAAGATAACCGTCATACCACGTAATACTAATCTCAATCAATTTGCCCTCTTTAAACGAGTATATCACGTTGCCGGTTTGGCTGGCTATGTTGAACCGCTCATCATTTGTGTATTCAATGATCTTATCTGGCCTGTAGTCGTAAAATACATTCGTTACACCCTCATACTCCCAGTCTTCCCCGGCGTAACCATCATAGGCGGCGATGACTTTTTCTTTGCTGTCGCCGATTTTGATGCCGCGGATGAAATCTATCTTGTCGCTGGAAAGCTTTGTCAAATACGGCTCAATTTGCACCTCTCTGTCTTCCTGCGAAACTGAAAATTCATACATAGCATAATCATCTGCATCCTCATAAAACGAAAGCTCTTTTAGCTCCTCGCTATGGAAGAAGGCAACCAGATCAAATGAAACACCGTTATATTTTGCTATCAAAGCGAAGTTCCCGTTGGCATCATATCTCACGCCTTGCAATTCTAGGGGCTCACCAAAAATTGTCGCCAGTTCGTTGACCGAAAATGGGCCGGGGCCGAATTTGCTGTCAATTTCGGAATAACTGAATACTTTCTCTTCTTTTTCCGCCACAGTGGTTTCTTCCGCTGTGGTGATTGTTTCTTCTGTTGTGGGTTCGGTTTCTGTTTCGCTTTGCGATGTTTCCGGAGGGCTCTCCGTTTCCTTGCTGATACAACCTGTTGCGAACAATAGCAGTCCCACCAGAATGAACAATGCAATTCTTTTCATCCCTGGCTCCTTTCATGCATCTCCTCCAGATACTCATCGTAGCTGATCTTCTTGTCATACCAACACCCGGGCGTCACATCGATGATCCTATCGGCGACGGTCTGCGTGAACTGGTGGTCGTGCGAGGTGAACAGCACAGACTCGGGGAAGCGCTGCAGGCCCTCGTTGAGGGACTGGATGGACTCCAGGTCCAGGTGATTGGTGGGCTCGTCCAGCAGCAGCACGTTGGCGCCGGAGAGCATCATTTTGATGAGCATCATGCGCACGCGCTCGCCACCGGAGAGCACCCTGGCCTGCTTGAGGCCCTCGTCCCCGGCGAACAGCAGCCGCCCCAGCCACCCGCGCACGTCGGTCTCGAAGATGAGGTCGGAGTAGCGCCGCACCCAGTCGATGAGGTTGTCGTTTACGCCGTCGAAGAACGCGGTGTTGTCGGAGGGGAAATAGCTCTGCGAGGTGGTCACGCCCCACTTGATCGTGCCGCTGTCGGGCTCCAGCTCGCCGGCGAGGATGCGGAACAGGGTGGTCTTCGCCACGGCGTCGGTGCCCACGAAGGCGACCTTCTCGCGCGGGAGGATGGTGAAGCTCACGTGGTCGAGGGCCACGCGGCCGCCGATGGTTTTGCACAGGTCCGTCACGGTGATCAATTCATTCCCAATCGAGCGCTCAGGCGTGAAGGCGATGTAGGGGAAGCGCCGCGAGCTGACGGGCAGGTCCTCGGCCTTGAGGTTATCGAGGAGCTTCTTACGGCTGGTGGCCTGGCGGGACTTCGACGCGTTGGCACTGAAGCGCTGGATGAACTCCTGCAGCTCCTTGATCTTCTGCTCGGACTTCTTGTTCTGCTCGCGCAGCTGCCGCTGGGCGATCTGCGTGTAGTTGTACCAGAAGTCGTAGTTACCCATATAGATGGCGATCTTGCCGTAGTCGATGTCCACGGTGTGGGTGCACACCTGATTGAGGAAGTGCCGGTCGTGGCTGACTACGATCACCGTGCTGTTGAGGTCCTGCAAAAATTCCTCCAGCCAGTGGATGGCCTCCACGTCCAGGTGGTTGGTGGGCTCGTCCATCAGCAGGATGTCCGGGTCGCCGAACAGCGCCTGGGCCAGCAGCACCTTGACTTTGATATCCCCGGGCAATTCCGCCATAGGGGTGTAGTGGTACTCGTTGGTCACGCCCAGGCCGTTGAGCAGGATCTCCGCGTTGCTCTCGGCGCTCCAGCCGTCCAGCTCCGCAAAGGCCTCCTCCAGCTCGCTTAAGCGCAGGCCCTCCTCCTCCGTGAAATCCTCCTGGGCGTAGAGCACCTCTTTCTCATCCATGATGCGCACGAGCTCCCTGTTGCCCAGCAGGACGGTTCGCAGCGCCGTGCAGTTGTCGTATTTGAAGTGGTCCTGCTCCAACACGGAGATGCGCTCGCCCGGGGTGACGAAGATGTCACCCTTGTCCGGCTCGATCTCGCCGGAGAGGATCTTCAAAAAGGTGGATTTCCCCGCGCCGTTGGCCCCGATGAGGCCGTAGCAGTTGCCGCGGGTAAAGGTGATGTCAACGCGCTGGAAGAGCGGCCGCCCGCCGAACTGCAGGGCGATGTTACTGGCTTGGATCATGGTGAACCTCCGAGTTAATGATGGTTGTTATTTGTCGCTCCGCGATAACTTCGGGTGGCTTGGAAAGCCACCCCTACAGTTGAGTGCTACATTATTACCTTAAATTTCTCTCCATATTTTCGTTCCAAAAAATCGTGCAGCGCAACAATCTGTTCCTCCGTGAAGCACTTCTTCGGCAGGAGGATACCGCCGACGCCCTGCGGCTTAATCAGATGAAATGAGAGCTGGCTCTCCTGTATTTCGATGTAATGCTCATATTTGACCTCTATGCGGCTGTGATAGTGCGGCCCGTCAAAGTAGGTGCAGATCATGCAGCCCTCGGTGAACACATACCGGCGCGGCGAATCGAGGTAGAACATCCTCGAATAAGTCTCGAACAGCTTTTTGGGCCGCGAGTTGTAGAACTCCTTTATTACCATAATCAAGTGTCCCGCGGGCCATAAAGACAAAAGATAGTTGAGCGCCCAAAAGCTATTGTTTGAATACGCTGTGACGGTGTTGCCGGAGAAACTTGTAATGTGGAAAGTCCTGGTGGCGGCAGTAATCCAATAGGCAATTCCGAATGCCAATGCGAAGACAAAGATCGCAAGCACCAGCTTCTTCGTTGTCTCCTTCACGCCAAGGTTCTTCCAGTCCGCCCTGAAGTCCTCGAAATCCATGGACACCGTTACCTCCACAATGGCCTGCTCTTTGCTCTGCAATTCCATAAACCAACCCTTTCTGTTGATATTATGTTGACCTTCCGCCCTCTGCGTGTTACAATGATATTACTTTCGTAAAGGGGGACAACCTGTGTACTACCATAAAATCAAACCCCGCGCCGTGGAGCACTACACCATGCGCCGCAAGGCAGTGGCCGGCATGACCGCCGAGGCCTGCCGCGAGACGCCCCACGCGGGCAGCAACTACGAGCCCGACGTCACCGAATTCTGGGATACCTACCAGGCGCTGCGCAAAAGCGATCCCTGCTGGGCGGGGGTCACCACCAACAGCCTGCTGCTCTACGTCGTCTCGCGGGGGATCGTCGCCTGCCCGCGGATGAACGGGCACGCGTACTTCCATTTTGGCTCGGCCACCGGCAAGACGGTATTTTACGACAACATCGACATCACCATGCCCATGCTGCTGCCGGACGGCGGGACGATGTCCTTCAACGTGAAGAACTGCGAGAGCCGCAGCCTGGGGCAGCTGCAGGCGGCTGTGGACGACCTGCGCCGCCGCCTGGACAACACGAACCTGAACAGGATCCTCATCGGGCCGGCCACCGAGGACACCCTGCGCAGGCTGCTGCGCGGCCGGCTGGATATCGCCCTGCTGCGCTCGCTGGGCAACGTGCTCGGGCCGGGCAGGCTGCGGTTCGAGGCCTTCAACGAGGGCATGGACCGCGACATCCCGCCGGAGGACCGCCTGACCAGGGAGGACATCGAGCCGGGGACCATCTCGGTGACGAACATCGGCTCCGTCTATCGCGGGGCCTACACGCCGCCGGTGATGACCAACCTCATCCCTCCGCAGATCGCCGTGGTGGCCATCGGCGGGATGGTGGAGCGCCCGGGCGTCGTCACCCATGCCGACGGCTCGAAGGAGATCGCGCCGCGCAAATACATCCCGTTTCACATCGTGTTCGACCACCGCGCGCTGGACTACGGCGACGTCGTGCCCTTCCTGCAGCGCCTGGATGAGATTTTCGCGCACCCGGAGGAGATGGCGGGGTGGATTTAGAGGGGGATACGTCGCTCCGCGATACTCCCTCACCCGCTGCGGCGGGAGCTCCCTCACGAGGGAGCCAGGGGATTCTCTTTCCAACACACCGGAATTTTCGGCTACAAAGCCCAGGCTCCCTCGTGAGGGAGCTCCCGCCGCAGCGGGTGAGGGAGTATCGCGGAGCGACGTTCCTCGCTGGGGCGCTACACCTTAGACTTAAAATTTTTCCCGAATTCGCGCGCAAACAGTTCCCGCAGGGCAGCGGCTTCCGCTTCGCCGAAACAATTCTTGTCTAAGATAATGGTTCCGCGCCGCGGCGCTGTCATGTAAAACGCGTGCTTGGTTTCATAGCACTTACCGAACAGTTCGTATTGCAGCAGCTCCAGCGTCCGCACGAACAACATCCCACCCTGTGTTTGCAGGACATTTTCATAGAAAGTATAGGTTGTCGGCAGTTGCCTTGATTCCTCCGCAACTCGCACAAGAGGTTTGCTGCTCAGCAAGACGCACATGTATAAAAAAGTATAAATGACAGCCACCACAATCCACTGCGTGAGTTTTTCAGGCCAGAAAATAGCCCAGGCAATCGAAAGCGGCACAAGCGAAAATAAAAGAATAGATGGCCAGCGGAACAGCGCAAAACGCAGATGATGCTTATACGAGTTGCGATCAAGCTCAACGGTGATCTCTACGATGGTCGATCCTTTGACCTGTTCTTCCATCTCACACCTCCGGTATAACTATTTCAACCTCTTTCCCCAGCCTGCCCGATTCCAGTATCCCGCTGATGATCGCCTGGTTATAGATGATCTGGCTGGTCGGTATCGGCGCGGGCAGGTTGTTCTCCACGGCGTTGACAAAGTCGCGCACCTTCTCCAGGAAGAGATTGAGCTTGTGCTGCTTGTAGGGGATGGGCGTCTCGGTCTGCAGGCCGAAGGCGTCGTGGAACAGCGTCATGCCGCCCACGGTGCCGTCCCACGCGCCGCCGCCCGCGGGCAGCACCTTCAAGCCCGCCCTGTCGCCCAGGAAGAACGTCGCGCCGGTGGTGTCCATGTGCATGGCCCAGCTCATGCGGAAGTCGAGGGTGATTCCGCCCTCCAGCCGGATGAGCGCCACGGCGAAGTCATCCACATCGAAGCGGTCCGCGCCTTCCGGGTAGAGCGTGGGGCTCGGGCCGAACACGCCGAATTTGCTGGCCGAGACGGTGAGAGGCTTCGGATAGCCCAGGGAATTGAGCGGCATATCCAGGCCGTAGCAGCCGATGTCGCCCAGGGCCCCCATACCCGCGTAGCGCTCCTCGATGAAGGTGTTGCCCGGGATGCCGCGCCGCCGCCCGCCGCCGGTCTGGACGTAGTAGATGTTCCCCAGCTCGCCCGACTGCACGATCTCCTTGATCTTCAACGAGTTCGGGTCGTAGCGCGGCTGGAAGCCCACGGAGACGATCTTACCGCTGCGTTTCTCCGCCCGCAGAATCTCCGTGGCCTGCTCCATCGTGACGCACAGGGGCTTCTCCAACAGCACGTGGCAGCCGGCGTCCAAGGCCGCGGCGGCGCACACGGCGTGGGTCTGGTTGTAGGTGCACACGCTCACGGCGTCGAGCTCGACGCAGCGCAGCATCTCCTCGGCGCTGTCGAAGGACAGGGCCTGGGGCTGCTCGAAGCGGTCGAAGAAGGCCTTCGCCTTGCCGGGGATGATGTCGCAGCCCGCGACGACCTCCACGTTGTCCAGCTGCAGATAGGAGCGCATATGAGCCCCCGCGATGCCGCCCGTGCCGATGATGCCGATGCGCAATTTTTTGTCTGACATGAGAAAATCCTCCGTATATTTTATGTTATGTGCGGGCGGCAGATTGCCGCCCCTACAGTTGGCTTGAGATGGACGAAAATACATCCCTCTTGCAATCCTTCGCCAAGTCATTTATAATATAATAAAACAAAACCCCTGAAATAGCAAGGAGTTTTTGAAGATATGAGTTTTTTCTCTGCCGTATACGAGGCTGTGAAGCAAATTCCGCGGGGCAGGGTGGCGACCTACGGGCAAATTGCCAGGCTTGCCGGTAATGCGCGTATGGCGCGACAAGTGGGCTGGGCCCTGCACGCCAACCCAGAACCTATCCCCGGGGTCCCCGATGAGCCCGCAGGCTCATTGGGGTGGATACCCTGCCACAGGGTGCTCAACCGCTTCGGCGAGGTCTGCAAGGGCTTCGCCTTTGGCGGCGAGGAGGCCCAGCGGATGCTGCTGGAGGCCGAGGGGATCGAATTCGGGGCGGACGGCCGGGTGGACTTGGATATATTCGGATGGGAGGCGTGAACTCCCCTCCTTGGAGGGGTGGCCGTAGGCCGGGGTGGTTATTTCAAGTTCTGCGTCCTGGTCACGCGCAGGCGGGCCATGGCCCGCGCCAGGGCGATCTGGCTGGCCTTCTGCTCGCGGATGCTTGTCTGCTGGCGCAGGCGCTCCCGCTCGCGCTGCATGGCCTCCTCGGCCCGCCTGCGGTCGATGTCCTCCGGCCATTCGCAGGCCTGGGTGAAGATCACCGTGCGGCTGTTGCCCACCTCCATAAAGCCCTCGGAGACGAACGCCTCCTTCCATGCCCCGCCGATGTTCAGCCGGATGCTGCCGATCTTGATGGGGGTCACCAGCGGGGTGTGCCGCGCCAGCACGCACAGCTCCCCGTCCGGGGTCGTGACAATCACGCCCTCGGCCGGCCCGCTGTAAAAGGCGTGCTCGGGGGTGAGAATGTCCAGTTGGAAGGGGGTGGGCATGATTTTACTCCTTGCACAAAATATCCAGGCTGTGGTTCGTCGCGCCGGCCATATCGGGCCGCTCGCAGAGAAAATAATGATATTCCATGAATTTTTCAAAGCGCTCCGGCGGCATTTCTGCCAGGGCATTTTTGTTCAACTGCGCCATGCCGTCGGTGGCCACATAGTGCAGGCGGTGGCATGGCAGGGGAGCCGTCAGGGCGTCGATGTCCTCCCGGCGGTAAAGCTGGAACAGGTCGCTGGGCTGCGATTTGCAAGCATAGGTCGCCGGGTCGATATGCCCGTCCTCCAGGTACGCCCAGAACCATTTTTTGTTCCCTATGCCGCTTTCAAGAATCGCCATGTCGCAGGTGACATAGGCCACAAAAAGGTAACCGCCTGGCCTGGTCACCCGCAAGGCCTCATGCAGCGCCCGGGACTGGTCCTCCGGCGTGTATAGGTGATACATCGGCCCGAGCAGCAGCGTCATGTCAAAGCGATTGTCAGGGAAGCACGATAGGTCAAGCGCGTTGCCCTGCCGGAGGTCAACCCTGTCCCCCGGCTTGAGCTTTTTACGAAAGATATCGATGTTGTGCTGTACCAATTCGATGGCCGTGACATCATAGCCTTTACGGGCAATCGTGAGCGAATACCGCCCCGTGGCCGCGCCGATCTCCAGCACCCGCATGCCCGGCTCCAGATAGCGCTCAATGTAGCGCATGGTGGTGAGGTATTCAACTTGCCCGTGCTGCGTGGTCAGCCGCCTATCCTCGTCGCAGCGCGTGCTGTAGAACTGCGTGAGATAGGCTAGGGCGTCGGTTGGCTCGGGTTGCGCCTTGCGCTTGAACAACTTGAACATATGCATCCTCAAAACGGCACGACGCATGTGGCGGAAAACAGGTTTTCACGCGCAGTTTGGATCGTATACGTCAGTGTGAAGCGCGTGTTCCGCTGCGCGCAGTAGAAGTTGAGGGCCTCGCAGAACAGGTAGTTCACCTGGCCGTTCATGCGGCCCTTGCCCTCCACGGCGACGTCGTAATCAGGGCTGGGGGCCTCGCGCGCCGGGTCGCCGAAGTAGTCCATGAAGAACCGGTGCGTCTCTGCCTCCAGGGCCGGGTGGCCGTAGACCCCGCGCAGCCGCGCGTCGATCTCAAGGGCCTGGGATTCCCCGGGGGCGATGGAGAAGCTGTCGCGCTGGCCCTGGGCGAGCTCGCCGAAGAAGCCCTGTTCCTGTTGGGCGGCCAGGGCCTCCTGCCGGAAGCCCTCCTCGAAGATGGTCTCCCAAGGGTACAGCGCGGCGCCCGTGACGGTGATGGTCTGCTCGGAGTTGTTGTAGATCGTGACCGTCACCGGCACGCGCAGCTTTACCAGGGCGCTTGTTTCGGCACCGGCCTCATAGCGCACGGATGAAAACCGGGTCTTATATAGGTACGTGCTGTCCGACATGTAGGCGGCCAGAGCGTGCGGCTCCATCTGGATGACGACGCTTTCCCGGTTTTTTTCCGCCGAGGCGGCGTCCTCGAGGGCGGCGAGCTTCGCGTTGATGGCCTCGTTCTCCTTGGCCAGGGCGGCGGCCTGCTTGGCGGTATTCCACTCGCTGTAGCCGAAATACACCCCGCCCCCCAGGCTGATCAACGCCAAGATGAACGCGATGACGGCGATGGCTGTCTTACCCCGGCCCGGGGTTTTTTCTTTCTTCTCTTTCTTCACCTTGGGCGGCTTGGGCGGCTTGACTTTTTTCTCTTTGGCCATGGGAATGCCCTCACTTTCTCCTCAGTATAGAATAGCACACACTGTCGAAAACTTGACCGTTGGCATCTTTGTGGCCCTTGTTTTCGATTATCCCGTCATAGTGAAACCCACACTTCTCAATCACGCGCTTGGAACGAACATTGTGGGGATAATGGGAAACGCCCAGCAGCTCAATTTTCATCTCGTCAAAGGCGTACGTAATAACGCGTCTAACCGCCTCCGTCATGTATCCTTTGCCCCAGTAATCCTCCGAAAGAGCGTAGTTTATTGCGTACGCGCTGTTCCTTGCGCTGAATTGCCCGCGATTTTTATCGGGGCGCAGCCTCAACTGGCCGATGACTTTTTCGTTTTCTTTGAGCACGATTGCCCACCTATCGTCCTCTTTGATAAAGGATTTCAGCGTCCGTCTCGCTTGATGGATATTCTTGAGGGGCTTCCAGCCGCCCATAGCCATACTCGGGTTTTTTGCGTATTCGTAGAGGTCATCCAGGTCCGCAGGCCGCCACCCGCGCAAAACCAGCCGCTGCGTTTCGAGGGTTTTGATACTCACCCCTCCTGCCTCGTTTTCTCCGCCTTCTCGAACACCTCGTCGATGTCCCCCACCATGTAGAACGCCCCCTCCGGCAGGTGGTCCGCCTTGCCCGCCAGGATGTCGTCGCAGCTGCGCAGGGTGTCCTCCAGCGGGACATAGCGCCCCGGCATGCCGGTGAAGACCTCTGCCACGTGGATGGGCTGGCTCATGAAGCGCTGCAGCCGCCGCGCCCGGTGTACCGTGCGCCTGTCCTCCTCGGTCAGCTCGTCCATGCCCAGGATGGCGATGATGTCCTTCAACTCGTTGTAGCGCTGCAAACAGGCCTGTACCGCGCGCGCCAATTCGTAGTGCCGTGGGCCCACGATGTCGGGGTCAAGGATGCGCGAGTTGGACTCCAAGGGGCTCACGGCGGGATAGATGCCCATCTCGCTGACCGCGCGTGAAAGCACGGTGGTGGCGTCCAGGTGGCTGAAGATCGCGGCGGGGGCAGGGTCGGTCAGGTCGTCGGCGGGCACGTAGATGGCCTGCACGGAGGTGATGGAGCCGTCCACGGTGCTGGCGATGCGCTCCTCCAGCTCGCCGAGCTCCGTGGAGAGCGTGGGCTGGTAGCCCACGGCGGAGGGCATGCGCCCCAGCATCGCCGAGACCTCGTTGCCCGCCTGCACATACCTGAAAATATTGTCGATGAACAGCAGCACGTCGCGGTGCAGAACGTCGCGGAAGTACTCCGCCATGGTCAGGCCCGTCAGCGCCACCCGCATGCGCGAGCCGGGCGGCTCGTTCATCTGGCCGAAGGCCATGGCCGTCTTGGCGATGGCCCCGGAGCTGCGCATGTCGTGCACCAGGTCGTTGCCCTCGCGGCTGCGCTCGCCCACGCCGGTGAACACGGAGCACCCCCCGTGCCCCTGTGCGATGTTGTGGATGAGCTCCATGATCAGCGTGGTCTTGCCCACGCCCGCTCCGCCGAACAGGCCGATTTTGCCCCCCTTGGCGTAGGGCGCGAGCAGGTCGATGACCTTGATGCCCGTCTCGAAGAACTCCGTGGCGGGGTGCAGCTTATCAAAGGGCGGCGAGGGCCTGTGGATATCCCAGCGCTCCCCGGCCTCCACGGGGCCCTCCCTGTCGATGGGCTCGCCCAGCACGTTGACCACACGGCCCAGCACGCCCTCGCCCACCGGCACGGTGATGCCGTGGCCCGTATCGGCGACGCTTTCGCCGCAGCACAGGCCCTCCGTGGCCTCCAGTGCCACGCAGCGCACCACCCCGGGCGAGACATGCGCGGCGACCTCCATATGGATACCCGTTACTGTCACCAGCAGGGTGTTTGTCTTCGGCTCGGCGTCGGTCGGGAAGCGCACGTCCAGCACGGGCCCGCTGATCTTGATGATTCGGCCTTGGGATTCCATGATCTTCTGTCTCCTTAGATAGTCTTGAGCACGTACACGTCCGCTTTTTTCCCGTTCACCAGCGTATGAATCGTTGATTCAATCGAGAAAGCGCCGGATTGCCGCAGGGCCTGCGCGAATTCTTCCTTCCGGGCGGAAAGGATCACCGCCCTGCCGCCCGGTTTCAGAATACGCTTGAACTCCTTCAGCATGCTCTCATAAAAAAGCGCGATGTCCTCAATGTTTTCGTAATATCCCCACGGGGGATCGGTGATGATCAAATCAATGCTGTTATTTATGACACCGGTCATAGATAGGGCGTCCATGCATTGTGCTTTTACGGGCAATAATTGCTTGAGTAATCGCACTTTTTCCGGATCATTGTCGCTTACATATAGCTTGCCGAATGGAAAGTGCCGCAGAATCTGTATGGGAATGGAACCGTAGCCCGCAAATGGGTCGAGGATGGCGCTGTCTTGTGCCGGCTGCCCGCAGCAGCACATCAGATGGGCGAACTCGGGCCGCAGCTCGCCCGGATGGAGGTCCTTCTCCGTGGCGGCGCGCTTTTGCAGCAGCTGGCCGTAAAAACCAAAGCCCTCGTCGCGGATGGCGTACCACAGCTCTGTCGTGGGGTTCAGGCGGTCGAGCGTCAACCTGCTCGATTGCAGAACCGCACTTTCGGCCCGCAGGGAAATTTGCTTATCGACCTTGACAAACTGATTGCTTTGGGAAAACCGGACACGGAATGAGCCCTCCGATATGGGGTAGCGCAACCTGCCCTCTTGTATCATACGGCGGAAGGACAGGTCCCTCCCCTCAAAAAAGCGCAGCACATAAAAGCTGTTGTTGAAGAAGGGGACGTTTGCCTCGCCCCGGTAATGAATCAGCCCATCATAGACCTGCAAGATTTCAGTATGCTTCGGCATATGCCTGGCAACAATTTCCCCGAAGCCAGTTGGAAAGCTGGAGATGTACTCAGCCATGATTCCCCCTATACAAACAAAGCGCTGGAGATCTCCGCGATCTCCTGCGTCACGGCGGCCTGGCGGGCCAGGTTGTACTCCAGGCGCAGTTTTTCGAGCATCTCGTCGGCGTTGCGGGTGGCGCTCTGCATGGCGGTCATGCGGGAGGTGTGCTCGCTGGCGTAGGAGTGCATCAGCGCGCCGAAGATATAGCCCACCAGGAACTGCGGCACGAGCTCGTTGAACACCTCGGCCCCGCCCGGGTGGTAGATAATCTCGTGGGGCTCCGTGCCGGCCACGTCCACAAAGTCGCTGATGCGCAGCGGCAATATGCGGTGGATCATGGGGGCGCCGGCCATGCCGTTCTCGAAGGGCGTGTAGATGATGAACACCTGGTCGGTCTGCTGCGTGTCGTAGAGCTCCATCACGTAATCCGCCAGCTGCCGGGCATTGTAGAGCGAAGGGTCCTGCGTCACGCCCACCGACTGCAAATCCGGCACGATGCCACGGGCGCGGAAGAACGCGTCGCCCATGAGCCCGACGGAGATCAGGTGCATGTCCTCCCGAGCCTGCACCTTCTCGTTGATCTCCTCCCAGGCGAAGCGCAGCAGAGCGGAGTTGTACGCCCCCGCCATGCCCTTGTCGGCCGAGACGACGATGTACGTGCGCCGCTGGTGCGAGTGCCACACCAAGTAAGGGTGGTCAGTCAGGTGGGGCGAGAGCAGCAGGTCCTTCATCACGCTCTGTACCTGCGCGAGGAAGAGGCGGTTGTATTCCATTTTGGGTATGACTTTCTTTGCGCGTGCGGTGGCCACCAGCTGCATGGCGTTGGTGATCTTGCGCGTCTCCTCCACGGCGGAGATGCGGTGGCGGATCTCGTTGGCTTTAGGCATGGCCTTCCTCCGCCAAAAACCGCCTCATGCACGTCACCAGCACTTCCCTGTCCTGCTGGCTCAACTTGCCTGTGCTGTCGATGGCGCGCATGGCCGCCTCACAATTCGCCTGCAGATATTCCAGCAGCCCGGCCCGCGCGCCGGTGATCTCCCTGGCCGGGACGTCCTTCAGCAGGTCCTCCTCAAAGGCCGCCAGCACCGCCACCTGCTGCGAGAGGCGCATCACGTCGTCCTGCCGCTGCTTGAGCAGCTGGGTCAGGCGCTCGCCGCGGCGCAGCAGCTGGGTGGTTGATTCGTCGATGTCCGCGCCGAACTGGGCGAAGATCGCCGTGTCGCGGTACTGTGCCAGGTCCAGCCGCAGCGAGCCCGAGACGTCCTTCATGGCCTGGTGCTGGGCCGCGCGGCCCACGCGGCTGACGGACAGCCCCACGTTCAGCGCCGGGCGCACCCCCGCGTTGAACAGCTCGCTCTCCAGGTAGATCTGCCCGTCGGTGATGGAGATCACGTTCGTGGGGATGTAGGCCGACACGTCGCCCGCCATGGTCTCCACGATGGGCAGGGCGGTGATGGAGCCGCCGCCCTGCTCATCGCTTAAGCGTGCCGCGCGCTCCAGCAGGCGGCTGTGCAGGTAGAACACGTCCCCGGGGTAGGCCTCGCGCCCGCTGGGGCGGCGCAGCAGCAGGGACATGGAGCGGTAGGCCTGGGCGTGCTTGCTCAGGTCGTCATAGATGATGAGCACGTCCTTGCCGCGATGCATGAACTCCTCGGCGATGGCGCAGCCCGCGTAGGGGGCGAGGTACTGCAGGGTGGAGCGGTCGTCGGCCGTGGCGGCCACAATCACGGTGCGCTCCATCGCGCCCTTTTTGCGCAGGGCGTCCGCCACCTGGGCCACGGTGGAGCCCTTCTGCCCGATGGCGCAGTAGACGCAGTAGGTGTCTTCATCGCGCTGGTTGATCATGGCGGCCAGAGCAATGGAGGTCTTGCCGGTCTGCCTGTCGCCGATGATGAGCTCCCGCTGCCCGCGCCCGATGGGGATCATGCTGTCGATGGCCAGCAGGCCGGTCTCCATGGGCCGGTTGACGGGGGAGCGGTCCATGATGGAGGGGGCGGGGCGCTCCACCGGGCGGAACCGCGAAACTTTCAGCGGCAGGCCGTCCAGGGGCTGGCCGATGGGGTTGATGATGCGCCCGAGCAGCTCCGGCCCCACGCAGATATCCGCCACGTGGCCGGTGCTGTACGCGCTGGTCCCCGTGCGCAGCTCGCCCGCGCCGGAGAGCATCACCGCGCCCGTGCCGTCCTCGCGCAGCTCCAGGGCCAGGCCGTAATACCCGCCCTCGAAGGCGAGTATCTCGCCATAATGGCTGCCGGAAAGGCCCTCGATCTGCACCACGTCGTCCATCACGGAGGTCACTGCGCCGCTGCTGCCCCGCACGAACCGGAAGGATTTTGCGCGTTCCAACAGGTCGGCGCTGGCGTCCTCTTTCAAATAGCGCGAGAGCAGTTCCAGCTGCACACGCGTCTCCTCCGGGCTGAGCTTCATAGGGCGTCACCGCCCTCGGCATTTTGGCGCAGGATCTGCGCGGCCATCTCCGTCGCCAGGTCGACGACCTCGGCCCGCAGGCCGGCGATGGCCCTGTCATGCTCCTCCCGGATCTCCGCCTGCGCCCTCTCCAGGAGGGCACGGCTCTCCGCCCGGGCGCTCTCCGTCATGGCGCGGGCCGATTCGTTGGCCGCGCCTGTGATCTCCAGGGAGCGCGCGCGGGCCTCCTCCTCGGCTTGGGCGAGGATGGTTTGCGACTGCGCGCGCAGGGCGTCGCAGGTCCCGCGGGCCTGCGCCACCTCGCCCAGAGAGGCCGCGATGCGCTCGCTGCGCGCCTGCATGAACCTGCGCATCGGCTTATAGACCAGGAACCGCACGATCACGAACAGGATGACCATGTTGGCGATATGGAGGAGGATATCCCCCAGATGCAGGTTTGACAGCATACTCTCAGCCTTTCACAAACAGGATGATCAGCGCGGTGAGCAGGCCGTAGATGGCGGTGGACTCCGTCAGCGCCAGGCCCAGCAGCAGGACGGCCTGAATTTTGCTTGCGGCCTCCGGCTGCCGTGCGACGGCGTCGACCGCCTTGCTGGTGGCAAAGGCCATGCCCAGCCCCCCGGTGACGCAGGAGAGTATGCAAAGGGCGGCTGCGAAAACTGTGAGATCCATGGTGATTTTCTCCTTTGATTTGTATGTATGATATATCCAAGACTAATGGCTATTCCGGCTCCTCCGACGCCTCCGCGATATTCGAGAGTGTCAGCGTGATGAAGATAAACGCCTGGATCAGCGGGTGGAACACGTTGAAGTATACCCCCACCACGCTGGGCAGCGCCACGGCGAATTTACCCATGATGAAGTATACCAGGTCGATGATGATCATGCCGGCGAACATGTTGCCGAACAGCCGGCAGGCCATCGAGACCGGCGAGATGAAGTCCGACAGCAGGAGAAAGGGGTTGCGGAAGCCCTTCAGGCGCCCGAGGAAGCCCCGCCGCTTGAAGCCGTAGATGTTGACCAGGAGGAGGGACACCGCGGCCAGCCCGAGGGTCATGGTGAAGTCCGAGGTGGGGGGCCGCAGCCCCAGCAGCTCCACAAAGGCGCTGGCCACGATCATCAGCGCCAGGCTGAAGATGTACGCGCCGAAGACCTCGCCCGTGCCGTGCAGCTTGCCGCCGACGTATTTGTCCAGGCTTTCGATGGCGGCCTCCAGGGCGCGCTGCAGGCCCTTCGGGTTCTCCTGAAAACGGGGCGCCACCACAAGGCGGAACGCCAGCGCCAGCGCCAGCACAACAGCGATGATGCCCCAGGTGGTGAGCACCGTGGGGCTGATATGGAACACATGGCCCAGCAGAGCAAGCTCTGTGGCCTCGGGGAACAGCTCGACGGCAAACCCCTGCATGACCTTCACTTCTTTCGCTTGGTATGGAGACATCTCTAACAAAATATTATAGCTCGCCGCGCGGCAAAATGCAAGAGCTAACCTGCACAAGGCTTTTGATTTTATATTGTTTTTATTGTGAACTTTTCAATATCCCTTGTAGTAGCAAAAAATATCCCCCCAAAAGCTTGCATTATTTTGCAGGTCTAAAGGAGACGACGCGCTCATCCCCGGTCATACGGCTTGCCGCTGAACGGAGCCGCCGCGCTCCCGCCCCCGGCGAAATCATGGGAATGCCCGCAACAGACCAACGCCCGCACGGCCGACAGCAGGCAGTCCACATCCGCCTCATTGTTATAGATGCCGAAGCTGACGCGCACCATCCCCACGGGAGGGGTGCAGTCGGCTTCGTCCTCCGGTTCGTGCGTCAGGCGGCGCACATAGGGGTGGGCGCAGAAGGCGGCGTGGCGCACGGCGATGCCGCATTTTCCAGCGAGGTAGTCGGCAACCGCCGCGTTCTCTATGCCGTCGATATTGAATACCGCGATGCCCACCCGGTCCGCGATGTGCTCGCTGTCGCCGTAGAGAGTCACGCCCGGCAGCTGCCGCAGCCCATCCAGCACCCGCCGCAAAAGAATCTGCTCATGCCATCCGATATAGTCAAAGCCGATGCGGTTTTTGAGCAGTTCCATGGCCTTGAGCATGCCCACCACGCCGGGGTAGTTCGGCGAGCCCGCCTCATAGCGGTCGGGCGCGGGCAGGTAGCGCGCCGCCTCGTCGCAGACGGCCTCCACCATGCCGCCGCCATAGAACATGGGTACGTGCCCGTCGAGGACCTCCTTCAGGCCCACCACCGCGCCGCCGCCGAAGGGCGCGTACATCTTGTGCGCCGAGAAGGCGAGGAAATCGATGTTCTCCTCGGGGCTGTTTCCCAGCATGGAAAACGCGCGGTGGGCGACGATCTGCGCGCCGTCCACGATGATCCGCGCGCCGTGTTGGTGTGCCAGCCGGGCGATATGGTGCACGTCGTTGACGTAGCCCGTGACGTTCGACGCCGCCGTGACGGAAACGTATTTGACGGCGCCGCCTTGCTCCATCAGAAGCCGCTCAATGTCCCCGAGGATCAGCCGCCCCTGCGCGTCCACCTCGGCGTAGATTGTCCGGCAGCGCTCGCGCCAGGGCAGGTCGTTGGCGTGGTGCTCCATGCGCGTGGTGAGCACGAGGTCGTCCGGGCTCTCGATGAGCGCGGAGGCCAGCTTGTTCATGCCGTCTGTGGTGTTGTTGGTGTAGAAAACCGTATAGATATCGCTGTTTGCCCCCACAAAGCCCTTGACAATCTCGCGCCCGTCGGCGTAGACCGAGGTGGAGTGCGCGGACTTCTGCCCCTTGCCGCGGCCGATGGAGCCGTAGCACAGCATCTGCCGCCCGATCTCCCGCAGGACCGCTTTGAAGGGCGGGGTGGTGGCGGCGTTGTCCAGGTTGATGGCGGGCGCCAGCCTGCCGCAGTCAAGCCGCACGGGCGTGTCCAGCCCGTAGATCATGTTGCGTATATTCAGCATTTCAATTCCTCCTTCCTGCACAGTATACGAAAAAAGTACAGGGCCGGTTCCGCGCGAAACTGGCCCTGTCCATGTTTATTTCATAAAAGTTACGGCATGAACGCCCCCTGGTCCTCGCCGCCCTCCGGTATAATATACTTGCGCATCATATCAATCGTAAAGCGTATGCCCCAGTCGCCCCGCGGACCCTCGCTCCACACGCGTGAATGCGGCTCCAGGCTTAACGCGCCCTCGTAGCCGTGGGTGTAGAGGATGGCCATCACCGCGCCCCAGGGGATGTCATCCAGCCCGGCGGGCGGGTCGGGGATGTTCTCGCCGTGCACGCGCAGGGTTCCCTTGACGTGGAAGTGCCCGATGTGCTGCCCGTACTCCATCATCTCCCACAGGAAGTCGCCGTCCCGGTTGATGCAGTGCGAGGTGTCGTACTTGATGCCCAGGTCCGGTATCTGCGGGAGCACGATGTCCCAGCCGCGCTTGTCGTAGATGATGTTGCCCCAATCGCAGTTGTACACCAGGATATTCACGCCCTTCGGCCGCGCGTACTTCACCAGCGCCCGGAAGTACTGCACCGCCAGTTGCGCGTTTTCCTCGAAGGGCATGCCGTCCACCCCGTTGCAGCCACAGACAAAGTTGGGGCAGCCGATGGCCTGCGCCAGGTCGATCAGGGCCAGGTCCTGTTCGTATTCCGCAGTGTTGAAGCCATCCGCCGTTACGCGCTGCGTGCCCCAGCGGCCGATACTGGCCACCTGCACACCGTATTGCGCGGCATAGCCCGCGATCTCCTCCGCCCGCGCGGCGACCGCCTTCGCGTCGGTGCCCACGTTGATGCAGAACTCGGTGGTGTCCAGCCCGTATTTTTTTACGTACCGGAAGCCCTCCTCCGCCGGCCAGGAGATGATGCCAAGTTTCATGAATCCACCCGCTTTCGTTGTATTAGGCCCAAAAGGCCATAGGGGTCTTGTCCTGCACATTATACTACAAGAAAAAGAAGAAAACAAGTATAAAAATCGCGCGCCCCTCCGTATACAGCGAAGGGGCGCGCAGGTGTGTATAGAGCTATGCCGTCATATGCCGTCAGCAGCAGCGGTTGTCGCAGACGCGCTCGCAGCGGCAGACGCAGCGGCAGCGGCACGCGGGGGGATGCGGGCAGGGCCTGCAGCAGGGCCTGCAACAGGGCCTGGGCGGGCAGGCGAGGCTGCCGAGCACATTGAGGCCGCAGCAGAGCCCTTTGCCGACGCCGGACGCGATGCAGTTGACGCCGCGGCAGATATCGCCGATCCCGTTATCGCAGCACGGGCGGCACCCGCAGCCGGGACAATTCATCATCTGGGGGAACACTCCTTCCTTGTCGCAACGGCCCAAAAGGCTATCGGGGCCGTGTTCACCCCATTATATGCCCCAATGCTCTATTCCGTGAAGCCCTCCGAGAAGCCGATACCGTACTCCTGCCCGGCGAGGGCGAAGTGGATCGCAAAGGCGCCCTCGCCCACCTCCTTCGGCACCAGGAAGAGGTAGTGCAGCCGCGCGCTGCGCAGAGAGCTGACGTTGGCGACCTCGACAAACGCGCTGCCGCTTACGTTTTCGATCACCGCGAAGGCGCCATATTCGATGCCGCCTGTGCCGATGAGCACCGGGCACGTGATGCCGTCGATATTCGCCGGGACGCCGTTCAGGTTCCTGTATTGAACGGCCAGGTCCACGTAGCCGTCGGCTTCGTTGCCCGCCGCATAGCCCACGGATTCCCCCGTGGCGTTGGGTGGGAAGGCTTGGCGGCTGAAGGCGCAGTCCACGACCGTGAACTCGCAATCGCCCTCTGCCGTGATCCGTTCGCCCAGCTGCAGCGCGCCGGGGTCCGTGGGAGCGGGGACGTCGAATTCGTCCGCTTCAAAGGGCTCCGCGCCGCTCTTCTGTCGCCCGAGCACCCGCCGGTCGATGGCGACCGCTGCGGCGCACACCGTCATGGTATACAACAACAGCCCCAGCGCGGCAATCGCGATGAAGAGCGGCCTATTCCTTTTACTTTCTTTACTTTCATCCATTTTCATCATCCTTCATTTTTCGTGGGGCATATAGTATAATCACATGCTCTGGGAATGTCAAGGAATTGTGTTGCATGTCAACCTAAATAGATTTCGATTTAAAGCGTGGTGCTCAATCCGGATTCTTAATCCTGTCAATCGCCCCCTTCTCCAGCCGCGAAACCTGCGCCTGGGAGATGCCGATCTCTTTCGCCACCTCCATCTGCGTCTTCCCCATCATGAAGCGCAAATGGAGGATTTTTTTCTCCCGCGGGCTGAGCGCCTGCAT
>Ga0123353_10002366_pt1 | contig 23421 bp, 19 predicted proteins | sample TergutLab28metaG_3_FD_92763 | JGI IMG/M metagenome (GOLD analysis project Ga0123353, IMG submission 92763) | Labiotermes labralis P3 segment gut microbial communities from Petit-Saut dam, French Guiana - Lab288 P3 | ecosystem: Host-associated > Arthropoda: Insects > Digestive system > Gut ... | reverse complement strand
TTTCAATGTTTGAATCATTATAGCCAAGCGCCATGATGTCAGTTAACCAGCAATCTACCAATGTATGATTGCTTAGCATTGTGTCAATCTCGCCATGACCAACAAGACGTTTGGTCAAACTTTTTTTAATTAATTCTTTTACAATGTGTTCCATAAGTGTTTTTTTATGTGTTTATATAATTTTCATCGCCTTTTTCACAACTTTCCATTATTAACTTTAATAACTTAACAATATTTTCCTTACTTTTTTCTTCTGAATTATATCGTCCATCTTCTAACATCAAGGAAAATTTATCTGCAATAATTTTTGTAAAATCTTTATCTGCATCAGTTGCACTATCTCTATTGAAAAATTGTAATTTATACCTATCTTCTGGTGCATTTGTATCAATATTTTCTATTGTTTCAGAATAAAAAACGTCAATTGCTATGTTATTATTTTTATTATCAAAATACACGCAAGTGTCTCCCCCATAATAAAAGTTATCAACCCAAAAATCTTGATTCCAAAATGGTTGTTCGCGGAATTCCAAATATAACTGATAAGAGCGTAAATTTGCATGTCTACTGTTCAAATTTTGACCACTTATCAAAACCCAACCTTTCTTCCCGTGCCACTGAATATTTTTACATTCACAAAACTCCAAGAGTTCGGCATTTTGTACGAATTCGTCCCATTTAGCCTCACTTGGATTGTTTTGAATCATTTTTTCAAGTTGGCTTTCAATATCAATAATATTCAATTCCTTAATGAAGCTTCCAAATTCGACTACATTATCATCTATCAGTGTTTGCCAATCAGAGTACTCCCAACAGAAATTATAATTAGTGTAGCCTTTAAATACTCTTGGATAATTTTTCAGGTTCCTTGTCAATAATGCTCTGCGGGTAATATCAAGTTCCGGATAATCAAGATTTCCGTAGAATAATTTATTATTGAATACATCATTACATTTATCAAACAGGTCAATATCAAATTTATCATTTTCAGTTGCCCATTGCATTAGCGGCAATATTTCACCACTCCAAATCTTGTGTTTTTCAGCGTCCCAAAATCTATCTTCTAATTCTTCTCGATCATAATCAGAATTTCGATCATAATCAGAATCGCGGTACAATTCAAATTTTCTTTCTTCCTCTTTACTTTTGATAAGACTTGAAACGCCATCTATATCAAGCATAGAAGCAATGTCGTTATTGGGTAAAGAATTAATTAATTCAATTGCTTCCGGCAATAACCCTCTAATAGATCTTGATACATTCTTAATTCTTCCCAAATTATTGAAAAAATTTATTACTCTTACAATACTTCTTTCTTCTACATCTAATTCAAATCGTTCCACATATTTAATGACAGGTAACAACCTGAACAAGTCTGTTTGGTTATTTTCTTGTAACCAAGAAGAAATATTTTTAGAAGTGTCATAATTTTCAAAAAGTTTTTCTACCGCAAGTTTTTCTACAATATTGAAATAGATTTCTATTGTTTTAGGTTCAGGTGCGGGTTGATCTTCAACATATTTGGATAATTCAAAATCGGAGTTATTGTTACTTGCTCGTTTTTTCCATTCTGCGCTATCTGATTCTAAAAGTTTTATCCAACGAATAAACTCATTAAAACCTTTGTCTGCATTGGATTCTTTGTCATTCTTGTCTCGATTTCTCCAGAAAAAGTCTTGCCATTTTTCCCATTTTTCGCCCCATTCATATAGTTCATTTGGTGGTAATGATAAGATTTGTGCCTTGTCTTTTTCGTTATCTTCCAATTTTATCCCTCGACTATTCATTGTAATATACAATTCTTCGCCCTGTGAGGTTGCTTCGGTTTTGAAATGCCAAAACCGAACCGCTGTTAAAACAAAATCAAAATACAGATAATCATCGTTAAATGCTTTTGATATAGTATATAACGCACCGAGCATTGCTTGAATGGTTATATCGGCATAGTAATCAGATAAAAACCAAGTTTGATTAATAAAAAAATGTTGGCTGTCTTTGATTTGTAAAATTGATTTTAATAAAAGTTTACTAACACGCGACAAAAATGCAAGTTCATCTTTCTTACTTTTGTTTTTAATTTTTTCGTTTATCTTATTATCAAAATAGCGCATAGATTTAAGCAAATCAACTAAAAACCTATGTGTTAAATCTCTAACTTTATAATCAAAACTGATTTTCTCAATTTCTTCGTCAAAACGCACAAGTAAAAGAAAGTCCTTAATTCTATTTTCTTTAACTGCAAGAAATGCAAGCAACAAAAATAGTGTTGTATATCGCTGCTGTCCATCAATTAAAAACTCATCTAAATAACGTTCATTATCCACAGTAACATACGAAGGTTTATAAGAGTATAAAAAACCAATATTTATATCTTCCTTTTTGTGTACTTGTTTGCAATTTTTACAATCATCACAGTTCTCTTTTATGTTTTTGAGAAATTTTTCTAAAACGTCTTTATTTTTCTTTTCTGCTACTTTTCCCCAAACATATTCGCGTTGAATTTCGGGAACTATCATATTGTTCAATGATAAAAGAGAAAGTAAGTTTTCTTCTTTTAAATATGTATTATGTGCTTTCATATTAGTCCTGATTTAAAAATTTTGTTATCTGTTTTTTGATGTATTTCGCATTTTCTTTAATATCATTGTTATCCCATTTATCTAAATTATCATCAGGATTTTTAGAAAAGCCCTTGTCAAAAGCGTTTAAGGTATGAGGGCGGATATATTCTCCATCTTTCGTTTGCTGGATTATTGTATATCTTTTTCTGGTATATAGTTCGTTTCCATAACTTCGATTTGGCGTTGAATGTAACAAACAAATATTTCCTATGCCGTCCTCCCCAAGTGTGCTTTTAAGCAATTTGGAAACATCCTCATTCTTCGGCGCATTGGCTTTAATGATCATCGCCGCCGTAGTGTTCATAAGGCTCTTGCTTTCCTCTTTACCTGCAGGAATCACCTGCCCGAATCTTTTACCAAACCGGCTAAATACTTCTGTATAACCTACCTTTTTACAGTCAATAGAATGGCGTATCTTCTCGCTCAAACCATCGGCACCCAGCATATAGTAGCCACACGCCATTTCGGTAGCGTTCCAAAGGGCTTTAATTTCTAAAAAGGCAAAAATCCTTCCAAAAATGCCCTTTTTTAAAAATGACAAAATTTTCGAAAACGAAATAATGTACTATTTTACAGTATTTTCTAAATAAAAAGTTCACAAGTGAGTTTTTCGTATTATATAGGGTAAATAATCTTATAAAAATGGAACTTAAAAAAATTAAATTGGAAAAAGCAAATCAGATAAAAAATGCCTTTGATGTTATTCAAAAACTTTATCAGGAATCTTCATCTCTAAGCACTAATAAAATTCATCTCTGATTTTTACAAAAACGACTATAAAACAATGATAGTCGGAATAGGCGAAGTACCGACTATATTATCATTTTATGAAAGTTGCGGATTTGAGAAATCACATTCTATCAAGAATTTTTTTACCGATAATTATGGACATCCAATGTTTGAAGAAGGAATACAGCTTATTGACATGGTTTATCTGAAAAAAGATGTTGCGCAGTCGAGAAGCCCGAAAATATGAATATTGAATACAACTTTGAATTATTTAATTTAATAAGATGAAAAAAGTAGTTTTAAATCATTTAGTTATCGAAGTAATAACAGTATTTCTTTCCGTATTTCAAATTTCTGTACTTGCTTCTAATTACAAAATAATACGAATATCTGATGATATTGAATTGATTAAACTATCAAAAAAAGCGTATGTTCATGTTTCTGTTTCGGAAATAGCAAGTTTCGGAAAATTTTCTTCCAACGGTCTGATTTTGGTAAACGGCGATGAAGCATTTCTTTTTGACACTCCCGTAACCAATAGTCAAACAGAGATTTTGGTAAAGTGGATGGCCGATACGTTGTCGGCGACTGTTTCTACTTTTGTTCCGAAACATTGGCATGATGACTGTTTGGGAGGATTGGAAACAAGCAAACTTGTAGCTTGCAAAAGCATGAAAGAAATGGCAACAAAAACCGAAGTAAAAACTGAAATTACCGACAAACATTGGAAACTGGTGGAGCTAAGCGGCATATCAGGAGAAACTAATGCACACATCATATTTAGAACCGATGGTACAGTAAGCGGCGACTTCGGCTGCAACGGCTTTCACGGCGCTTATGTACTGCAAGAGGAGAGTTGGATTAATTTCGACAAATTGCTCAATACGCAAAAAATGTGTTTTGATACGAATGTAATGAATATCGAGAGTGAGATTAGTCGTGTATTGCAAATAGCCGACAATTACAATTTAACGCCAACACTACTTGTATTGAACCGCGCACGAATGGCATCTTTGGCGCGATTCGAGTAGGTAGATTTGGAATGATTTGTCAGGGCCATCGAAAAAAAGTGCAAGCATTTGATCACAAAATGGCATTTATTCGGCATAAGTTTGGCATTTGTTCAGCATTTGTTTTAAAAACGGGCAAAAATAGTAGGTAAAATCTGGAATATTTTTTGGGTAAAAACAGCGCTTTTGAGATCCGTTTTTACTGCAAAAGCAATATCTACCCCCTTAAGTCAACATTAACAGTTTAAGGTTCATTTAAAACGTGATCAAACGTTGTTGTAATCAAACATATATGCAGTTGCGTAAAGAAAATGAGTTGAAGTCATTTTCAGTCATTTTCAGTCATTTTTATCCCATTTTATCGCATTTTTATCCCATTTTATCCCATTCGCTCCTCAAAACAGGCATCAAATCATGCATTGTACCGTTTGTTTTGGAACGGCTAATTGGCGAGTACGATTGTAAGTATTTGAAAATTAGGAAAAAATCGGGTACAATAAAAAGGGTAATTTATGTACGTTGTATTTTGGAGCCCGTACATTGGGGCGATTTTTTATCGCCCTTTTTGGTGTGTCTGGTTTTTTATAAATTTGCAGCCAAATTATGACCGAAAAGTTAGTCGGCCAGTAGTGAAAAATAATATCTAAACAGTTAATAAAACTATGAATTTTAGATTTTCAGGTGGTTCGTTTCATATTTCTCTTATTACCATGCTTGTTGTGTTGCTTTATATTGGCGCTATTCTTTTTTGGCACCTCTACACTCCTGATTTTAACATAGTTATTCAAAACCCCGGTGCAGATAACCGTCATGAAGGTAAATCGCGCAAAACCGGCGATGTGGTCATAGGGGAGTTTTTTATGCAGTATGTTGATTGTGAAGGCGTAACGCGCTACATTTCTACGTTGACCGGAAAATGGTCACGTTTCAGAGGCAACGATTACAAAAATATTGTTCCTACAAGTATCACATTCAATTTTTCATCTGATTTTCCGGTACAGTGGAAAATAGAAACCGGCGAAGGGTATGCCGCTCCTGTCATCTATAATGGTTTGGTGTATTTGCTTGATTACGATGAAAAACTTAGCTCTGATGCCTTGCGCTGCTTTTCGTTAGAATCCGGTACAGAGCTTTGGCGCAGATGGTATCGTGTGCCGATGAAGCGTAATCACGGGTTTTCGCGCACAGCTCCGGAAGTAACCGATAAATACGTGATCACCATTGGACCTATGGGACACCTAATGTGCTGCAACTCGATTTCGGGCGAATTGAAATGGACGTTAGATATGCAAAAACAGTTCGAGACGGAAATACCGCACTGGTATTCAGGACAATGTCCAAGAGTTGAAGATAACCAGTTGATTTTAGCTCCTGCCGGAAAAGAGGTATTGATGGTGGGGATTGATGCTGAAACAGGTGAAATTGTTTGGCAAACGCCCAACACAATCGGAATTAAAATGTCTCATTCTTCTGTTATGCCAATGATACTTAGCGAAAAACGAACTTATGTATATGCAGGAATTGGTGGCATTTGCGGTATTTCTGCCGAAATTGGCAACAAGGGAAAACTGTTGTGGAGTGTGGATACATGGAAACCCTCAGTAATAGCACCCTCTCCCTTACAACTCTCCTCCAATGAGATATTGCTTACTGCAGGTTATGGTGCAGGCGGCGCTTTGCTGCAAGTAAAACATAACGACGGTAATTGGTCGGCAACTATTGTTGATCGCTACAAAGCAAACGAAGGATTGTCGAGTGAGCAACAAACGCCAATACTATACGAACAAATGGTAATTACCGTACCACCCAAAGATGGTGGAGGAATACGAGGAAAATTGGTAGCCTATTCTCCTTCCAACTTACGCACCCCAATATGGGAGTCGGCGGCAGATGAACGTTTTGGATTAGGTCCTTATTTAGTAATAGGAAACAACCTCTTTGCCTTGAGAGATGAAGGCGAACTGTATGTGTATCAGCTTCAACACCGAAAAATGACACTGGTAAAAAAACAACGAATCATGAATGGACATGATGCATGGGGACCGATGGCATACGCAGATGGATATTTACTTCTGCGAGATGCAGATAGGGTTTATTGTTTGAGAGTGCATGAATATAACAATAAGTAATAGTATTTATTCATAGTAATCGAATTTCAAGTGCTTAATCGTCATCCCCTTGTTCATTAGTTGACGGAGTGAGTCAATGCCAATTTTTAGATGTTCTAATGAAAATTTTTCAGTAACTAATTTATCGCTTTTTTCTGTTTTGATACCATCGGGAATCATGGGTTGGTCGGAAACCATGAGTAGCGCCCCCGTAGGTATTCGGTTGTAAAAACCAACAGAGAAGAGAGTTGCCGTTTCCATATCAATAGCAGTGGCTCTGATGGTTCTTAAATAATCTTTAAATTTTTCATCATGCTCCCATAATCTTCTATTTGTAGTGAAAACAGTTCCTGTCCAATAGTCTTTGTTATAATCTCTTATTGTTGAAGATATTGCTTTTTGGAGATTAAAGGCGGGAAGCGCCGGTACTTCAGGGGGGAGGTAGTCGTTAGAAGTACTTTCTCCTCTTATTGCAGCGATTGGAAGCAACAGGTCTCCCAATTCGATGTAGTTTTTAAGGCTTCCTGTTTTACCAAGAAACAGCACTGCCTTTGGCTTAACCGCCACTAAAAGATCCATAATGGTTGCTGCCATTGCGCTTCCCATCGAAAAATTAATAATGGAGATATTATCCTTTGTAGCGCTCTGCATCGGGTTATCAACTCCCATAATCTCCGTGTTCATCGTTTCAGCAAAATTTTCTACATAATTTTTGAAATTAGTGAGAATGATATATTTGCCAAAATCGGGCAGGGACGTTCCTGTATATCGGGGTAACCAATTAGCTGCTATTTCGGGCTTTGTTTGCATATTATGTGGGTTATTTTCTTACTTTTTTTGCTGCTTTCATTGCTTCATTTACGTTGTTAACAGCATTTTGTGTACTTTTCAGCAAGTCAGCAGTATTTATTTGACTACCTACTGCACGCTCCATCCAAAGTTTAGGAGTTAGTCTTCCCATAGCATACATTCTACAAACCTCATCGCCGAGGTTTTTATTTTCTAAATAATTACCTATCTGAAAATCAATGATATGTCCTATTGGATAAGCTGATAAATATAGAGGTGCATCTATCATGTGAGAGTAAATAGCGAGAACGGTTTGATCCGGTATTCCAAAAACAGGGGCGTAGTATTGGTTCCAAACTTCCCGTGCAATTCTCATTACAGCATGTTTCAAGCTATTTGCATCTGTATCAGGATTTTTGTACATCCATTGCCACACTTTAATATCCACTAAAGAGACGCCCATAATTTCGTAGCATCCCCAAAAAATATCAAGCGTAGTGAGGTCTTTCAGCATTTCATCATTATTTTCATACCCACCCAGCAGTTCTAAATCTTTTTTCTGAAAAGTAAAGGCTAATGCTTCAGTAAAAGCTGTATTCGGCACACTTTTCAAGAAATAGTTAGGCACATCGTGCAGCGAGATTGTTTGCTCAACGTTATGTCCAAACTCGTGAATACCAATATTGTATCCTTTGTAGTCCATACCATCTACAAAACGGGTTCTCAGCATAGATTTGTCTGATTTCATTTCAGCTCCCCATGCATGGCCTGCGCCAATAGAAGGGTCAACGTGAATGTATTTACAAATATATTCTGCTTTTTCAGGTGTAAATCCTAATTTTACTAAGATATTGGGTAAATCTTTTTGAAATGCAGCTACATTCGGATATTTTGCACGCACATCACTATCTAAAGAATCTTGATTAATAGAGCTTCTCGATTTGAATCCATCATACCAAATATCAAATGGTTGCAATTTCCTTTTTAATCTTTTGGCAATAATTTCCGCTACTTGTTTTACCTGCGGTGCAGTAACCAACGAAATGAAAAGGGCTTCAACATCTTCAAGTTTCATTTCTAAGTCGCTTTCAAAAGTTCTTGAGATGTTAGTACTACCGCCTGCATAACATTTATCGGTAGCGCTAACTGCATTAAAAATATTAAGTAAGTGCTGGTATCTTGTATTTGGCTCCGGAGTTGTTTGAATTTCAACAATATCGTGCAAAAAGGCTTTATTAGTAATCGGTTTCCAATAATACCCTTCCGTTTCATTCATAATTTCAGTTGGAATAGATTGGTCAATAATCGCTCTCATCACTGCATATATAAGATGTTGTTTCATTAACCCTGCTTCTGCATCTGCATAAGAGGCTTTAATCTCATCGCGCAGCCCCCAGTGGGAGATCAATTTTGTTCCGTATGACCAGTAGCGATGATTTGACCCATTGGCAATTAGCCACATAGGAATGTTGTAATTGGCAATATAATTATCGGCATTGGCGATGGCAGTCGCAATATTTTGTTTCAAATTTGCAGGCACGCGCGACCGAAAGTAGTCGCCCAGCCGAGCGTATCCCCATTCTGTTTCGCTCCATTTGTGTCCATTATCCTCTTTTTCCTCTAAAGTAAAAAACGGAAAATTCAACGCAATAATTAAAGCGATCTTCGTAGCAAACATATCATCAGAGAAATGTGCGTTAATATCGTAAGTAGCAAATAGATCGTCAATTGGCAAAGAATTGTATCCTACTACTTGTGTAGGGCGCAACAGCTCAATAGTTACACGATTATTATGCCCAAGAATGGTTTCAAAATTAGTGGCTACTCTATCAAAAAGTTGTTTTTTTTCTTCCTTTGTTTTGCAAAAATAATCATTACAAAAATTAAAGAAATCGGTTTCATTGCCGTCGGTATAATTCCAAAGCATGGCAGTTTGTTCTACCCCTCTTTTAATAATCTCTTTAGAGAAATCGGTGTTTTTTGAAAGCTCTAAAACTGTCTTGTTTCTTGTAGCGTCGAAAATAAATTGGGCATTCATAGTAAAAAAATGTGTCATAAAATAGATTGACAAAATAATAGTAAAAATTTTTTTCATTTATATATTTTTTTGATTATTAATAATTTACATTAAAATTAGGATAGTTTGAAGAGTTTGCGAATATACAAAAAAGTTGCGTGCTAATTTTCAAACATTCTGATAAGAAAAAAATCTACTTTTGTCGTCTCATTTCTTCCGCATGATTACACTGAATAATATCCACAAAACTTACTTTGGCGCCTCCCCTCTTCATGTGCTCAAAGGCGTAACAATGAAGATAGAAGCGGGCGAAATGATTTCCATTATGGGTGCCTCCGGTTCAGGGAAATCAACACTACTGAATATTTTAGGAATTTTAGATAATTACGATCAGGGGAGTTATTTTTTGGATAATATATTAATTTCAAACCTGTCGGAAACAAAAGCTGCTGAGTTTCGGAATAAATATATTGGATTTGTTTTTCAAAATTTTAATCTAATCAGCTACAAAACTGCGTTAGAAAATGTTGCATTGCCACTTTTTTACAGAAATCTTTCCCGTAAAAAGCGAAACAATTTGGCAATGGAATATTTAGAGAAAGTAGGCTTGGCGCCTTGGTCTCATCATTTTCCCAATCAATTGAGTGGCGGACAAAAACAGCGCGTAGCAATTGCGCGGGCGCTCATTACCCAACCCAAGGTGATTCTTGCCGACGAGCCCACCGGCGCTTTAGATAGCCAAACCTCTTACGATGTGATTGAGCTTTTAAAAGAGGTTAATCAAACCGGCATGACTATCATTGTGGTTACTCACGAACAGTTCGTTGCAGATGCAACAGATAGAGTTATTAGAATTAGAGACGGAGTAATTGATTAGGTGATTAGATAATTAGGTGATTAGGTGATGATACGATAAAAATTGCTGCAAGAAAATATGATTGAGCTACTACGAGAAATTGGAATTACTTTAAGTAGAAATAAGTTGAGAACTTTTTTGACCGGTTTTTCTATTGCATGGGGGATATTTATGCTTATGATTTTGTTGGGCGCCGGAAATGGCTTGAAAAATGGGGTTACAAAAAATTTCAGAACTCAAACTACCAATAAAGTTACTCTTTCCGGAGGGTACATTACAAAACCGGTTCCCGGAAAACAGTTGTGGCAAAGTATCACCTTTGATAGTACCGACTCACTGTTGCTCAATAGTTTAGATGAAGTTGGAGAAATTATTCCCTCTTTTAATCTTTGGGGAAGCTCTATCTCATACAAAAAAAGGAGTGTGGATATTACGCTACGCGCTGTAGTTCCTCAATTTCAAAACTTTGAAAACATTGATTTGATCTCCGGAAGATTTGTCAATGAGATTGATATACAAGAGAACAGAAAAGTGGCAGTGATTGCCGACAAAGATGCACTTGTGCTGTTTGATCATGCAGACCCATTAGAGAAGCAGATTCAAATGGACGGAATCCCTTTCACAATTGTAGGTATCTATAAAACAAGAGGCACGAATTGGTCGAACCGACTTTATGTACCCTTCTCTACCATGAGCGCTATTTTCAACCCTTCCGGAAAATTAAACAGATTTACTTTCACAGTTAATAACTTAGAAACAGTTGAAGCGAACAAAGAATTTGAGGAGGGTTTACGACAACGATTGAGCAGAAAGCATGGTTTTGACCCTGAAGATAGAAATGCCATCTATATTTGGAACATGCTGGAACAATATTTAGAGACCATGAAAATCTTTAACGCCATTACCATTTTTGTATGGATAATCGGAATTGGGACATTAATTGCAGGAATCGTAGGGGTAGGAAATATAATGCTCATCACCGTTCGGGAGCGTACCAAGGAGTTTGGCATTCAAAAAGCATTGGGAGCAAAACCAAGTGTTATTTTGCGCCAAATTGTACTTGAAGCGTTGTGCATTACCGGTTTGTTTGGCTATATTGGCATGGTTGTCGGTATAGGGATTACGGAACTTATAAATTTTGCGATGGTGAAAGCTGCTATGGGTAGCGATACGGAGTTTCAAGTTTTTTCCAATCCCACTGTTGATTTGGGAATTGCTGCTTCTGCCACCGTTGCATTAGTCATTGCCGGCGTATTAGCGGGTTATTTCCCTGCACGGAAGGCGGTAAAGATAAAGCCAATAGAGGCTTTGAGATATGAATGATGCTCTCCAACGTTAATTCTCTTCCAGAGCTTTTATTCCCGGCAATTCAACTCCTTCTAAATATTCCAGCATTGCTCCTCCACCGGTGCTAATATAGGAGACCTCTTTTGAGAGTCCAAACTTTCCTAGTGCGGCAATAGAATCGCCGCCGCCAATAAGAGAGTACGCTCCGTTTTTAGTGCTCTCGGCAATAGCTTCTGCAACAGCTTTTGTACCGCCGGCAAATGGGGGCATCTCAAAAACGCCCACCGGCCCGTTCCAAAGAATAGTTTTGGAATCTAAAATTACCTTTTTAAACAATTCAATTGTATGAACACCAATATCCATTCCTATCCAATCGTTTGGAACATTCTGGTCTTCCGTAACCAGTGTGTTGGCATCTTCTGAAAATTTATCTGCACAAAGGTTGTCCACAGGAAGGTAAATGTTAATTCCTTTTATTTTAGCTTGCTCGAGAATCTCTTTTGCCACAGTCACCATCTCTTCTTCAAAGAGTGATTTTCCATGTGTGTATCCCAGAGCAGAAAGAAATGTGTAACTCATTGCTCCGCCTACAATCAGGTTGTCAACTTTTTCCATTAGATTTTTCAAAATATTGATTTTTGTGGAGACTTTAGCCCCTCCAATAATGGCGGTAAAAGGAGATTTTTTTTCTTCGAGAACTTTTTTCAGGCTCTGCACTTCTCCATAGAGCAAGTATCCTGCGTATGCTTTTTCTGGAAAAAGCTTTGCAATAGTGGCGGTTGAGGCATGCTCCCTGTGCGCAGTTCCAAAGGCATCGTTTACATAAATATCGCCTAATTTGGCAATCGCTTTTGCAAAATCAATATCCCCTTTTTCTTCCTCTTTGTGAAAACGAAGGTTTTCTAACATCGCAACATCACCTGGCTTAAGTTGACTAATTTTTTCTTCAATATCAGCATCTAACAGATCTCCAAGAAAAATTACCTGTTTTCCAAGAGTTTCGCACACAGCGCTTACAATATGTTTCAAAGAAAAGGTATCATTTACTTCCCCTTTGGGTCTTCCTAAATGAGACATTAAAATAGCAATTCCACAATCACCCGTAATTTTATTCACCGTATCAAGGGTGCGTTTAATGCGGGTAACGCTGGTTACTTGCAGTTGTTCGTTTTGTGGCACATTATAGTCAACACGTACCAACACTTTTTTGCCTGCTAAGAGGGCTTGATCAAGAGATTTCATAATGATAAGATTTATTTTTAAAAATTTTTATTTACATCGTATAATTTGACGGCAAATGTATAATAATTTGTGAGAATTCATAGAATTAGCCCTTTCAACCTTTAATAAGCCAAATAATCCGGCAAATTCCAATGTGGCATCGCTCAATTTATACATAAAGTAAAAAGAAAATGACCAAAATAAAAACAGGAATGCAAATAAAGAAGAAGAATTTATACCCTTTCATCCCCATATATTGAGATTAATTTGATATGGCAATAAATCGCGAAAAGGAATTAAAAAGATGGAACAGAACCAATAACATGTTCAATCCTTATATAATGTAATTTATATTAAAAAAAATGCTTCTTTTGCAGTACTAAATTTTAAAGCCATGCCACACTATTACCCATTAAAAAGAATGAACAAAGAAGAGAGAGAACGTACTGTAACCAATCTCTTGAAATTACGCGAACAGTTCGACAGGGAGATTCCGCAAAAAACAGCTACGGATACCCTATTACTTGCCTCTTGGAATATCCGAGAATTTGGCGACAACCGTCGCAAAGAAAGCCTGCATTACATTGCCGAAATTATTAGCCGTTTCGATTTAGTCGCAGTGCAGGAGGTCGCTTCCAACATGAAGGGCTTGCAAGACCTTATGGCTCTGCTTAATTTGAATTGGGACTATTTCGTTTCCGACTCCACAGATGGCACAGCAGGAGGCTGTGAAAGAATGGCTTTTATCTACGACAAAAGTAAGGTCTCTTTCAAAAAAATGGCAGGCAAAATTGTTTTGCCCAAGAACAAGCTGATTAACGACGGAGCGCAATTTGCACGCACACCTTATTGCATTTCTTTTCAAGGAAACTGGTTTAAGTTTATCCTTACGACAGTACATATTTTTTATGGATCAACTGCTAAAGCAGATATGGAAAAACGTGTCAAAGAGATAGATGCAATAACTTCTGTGCTATCAAAACGTTCAAAGAAAGAAGAAATAAGTTATATCCTGTTGGGTGATTTTAACATTCCCAATGTGAATGACAACACCATGAAAGCATTGGAAAAAAACGGATTCTCTGTTCCGAATGCCATAAAAGAGCATCCCAGCGATTTGGGCAATTCAAAACATTACGACCAAATTGCATTTAACCTGAAATTAGATAAAAATATGACTGTTTTCTCAGAAAAAGAGCAGAAAGCAGGCGCTTTTAATTTTGCAAAAACGGTTTATACTGAAAATGATTTGGGAACATACAAAAATTATTTCCCCGACAAAAACGTTGCAGGTAAAACAGAGACTCAAATTATGGCCTACTACATGAAGACTTGGCGCACATTCCAAATGTCGGACCACCTGCCTCTATGGGTAGAATTAAAAATTGATTTCAGCAACCAGTATTTAGAAAAATTGATAACCGATTAATTGACAATAGTATGGAAAAAGAAGTAAAAAAATTATTTGACGACTACAATCAAAATTTTGAAAAACTAAGCATTCTTCTGAAAGATGAATTGCCAAGAAGCCTTAAATTGTTTAATATCAGATTTCGACTTGCCCTCGATATTATGGTTGATTTTAAAGGAGAGGTTTCACTAACAAAAACAAAAGAAGTTAGAGATACTTATGTACTATTAGCCAAGCTAATGGAAAGTTGGAATGCGTATGAAGCCCTGTTTCATTATGTAAAAGAAACAAAAAAATACGCGAATGTTAAAACCAGTATTTATAAAGCGTATTCAGAAGCTTTTTTAACAGAAGTAGGATCTATGCCTGTTCTCAAAGAGTCTTTAGATAATATAAAGACACAATTTGCTAATAATGATAGTTTTAAAAAAGACTTTAAGCAATACATACAAAAAATTATAGATAATGAAAATATAGTACCATCATTAACCGACTATTGCAAGAGATTTATTGACTGTTTTGAGAAAGGTAAAAAGATTTCCGGTATAGAAATTATTGCACTCATTTATACTGAAAGAAACATGTATTATCATAATGGCGAAACGGCAAAAATGGGTATAAGCTATAAGAACAGACAATACCTGCTTAAAACGTTGACGGCAAGTTTTCATAAACATATACTATTATTGATAACAAAAATTTTAGAAAAGGAATATCAGGAGAAAAAGTAGCCTCCTGTTTTGTGCGGTTTTTTATGTCAAAAAAATAATTCTTTAATTTTCACCTGATTAATGTTTTTAGTGTTGCGAAATTGAGTGTACCGATGTGTTTTTGCTGTATATTATCTTTGTATTTTTCAGCTAATAACTAGTCTGTTATAATAAAAATAGTTCCTGTGTAAGTTTTAGATTTTGGAAAAGAAGCATATTTAAAGGCATAATAATAAGTTCCGTCAGGCAGTTTCTTCCCGCCACGCGAAATACCGGCAAAAGCATCTTCCATATTCAAATATTTTCCATTTTTGTAAATACATTTATAATTCTTTTGATGGAAAACATTTTTTCCCCAGCGATCGTAAATGGTGAGTTCATTTTCACGCACAGGGTTTAGTTTTTTAATGCCCAACACATCATTGACACCATCGCCATTTGGCGTAATTACATTAGGAATCACTAATGGGCAATCTTCCACTGTAAGATCTTCAGGGGGAGGAGAGCAGCTTACAATGCGTAAGTCTTTTAACGTATCATACAGACTTGTATCCATATAGGCAATCACCAAGTAATACCCTGGCTCCTCAATATAGATACTTTTTTCGAAAACAGTGCTGTCCTTACCCATAAATCTCCAGACAAAGGCTGTAAAATTGGTTTCCAAACTAATAGTACCACCCATATCGTCACCGTCACAGAAAGCATTTTGGTCGAAAACAATACTTAATTGTGCGGTATCAATAATGGTAACGGTTAAATATTTCATGGTATCACAGTTTCCGCTTAGCGTATCAGCAAGGAAGACACGTACAACCGTTGTATCAAAGTCCCCAACATGATCTGGCGGACGGCGAATAATAATTTGTGGCGGCTCTGATCTGAGGTTAGTACCATCTCCCCAAATGACAGAATCGCAAGAACTGATAGAATACTCTTCAATAATATAGGGATCAACATGGATATGCCATCGTACCAAACTGTCGCAGTCCAACCCATATTCCAAACGATCATATCTATCCCAAGGAGTAAGAATTTCACTTTGAACATCAGTATAGGTAAGATTTCCATCTTTAGTAGGAACAGTAATATTCCTGCCTTGACAAACAGAAGTATCTAAAACAGTTCTGATATAATCAATATTGAGATCTGCTATCAAAACTAATGTATCTAAAATAGGGAGGGTATCAGTAGGAATCTCTATTTCTAAAGTAAGAGAAACTCTATAAGTATTTTCAAGTGGATATATCAAAAAAATAGGCATGCTGTCGCAAATATCAGTAAAATGGTAGTTATCCCACCAGCAATATTTTTTGACTGTAATTGTGTTGTCCAATTTTTGGAAGCGTAACCAGATAGTATCGTCAGGGCAGTATCTATCTGCCGGAGTATTTGAGTCATTTATCAGCATCTCAACATAGCTATTTTTCTGAGCATTTGGGGGTGATTTTTTTTTAGATTTTTGCGCAAAACCGGAAAGTGCAACGCTGCAAATTAACAGTAGGAGTAAGATTTTTTTCAACATAATTGTAATTATTTTTGAGGTTGCAAATGTACATCATTTTATAGAATAAGCTACCATTTCTGAATTTTGCACAGATGAGTTGCAAAGAGGATTAAATAAATATATCCTGGCAGCATTACACAATATGCCCATTGAACTCCGAAAGAATCAGAAATTAACCCATAAATTAAAGGAAGAATGGCACCGCCTGCAATGCCCATGATCAAAAATGCGGAAGCCAATTTGGTGTGTTTTCCCAAGTTGTGTATCGAAAGCGGCCAAATTGCGGGCCACATAATGGCGTGTGCAAAACTTAACCCAATAATAGCATAAACAGAAATTTTTCCGGTAGTGCAAAGTGCCACAATGAGCAACGCTAATCCAAGAAAACTGTTAATAATTAAAGAAGTGCGCTGCGAAATAACTTTCGGCACCAACCCAATTCCAACTATATATCCAATTACCAATGCCGATAAAGCTGCTACAGGATAATATTTTGAAATATCGGTAGGAATTTCCAACTCTTTGGCATATACAATCAAATAATCAATAGCCACAACCTCAACACCTACATAAAAAAAGATTGCAGCGATTCCAAACCACAAGTAGGGATATGAAAAAATGGAGTAGTGCAATGCTTTTGTCTCTTCCTGTTTTTCTTCATAAATTTCAGGAAGTTTAGCTATTTTTATAAACAACACTAAACCAACCAATACTGTAGTCATTACCAAATATGGAAAAATTACGCTATTAGAAAGTTGCTGCAATACTTTTTCGCGCAGGGCAACATTGGTAACGGAATCAAAATCAACCAATAAGTGTTCTGTACTTGAGAACAATGCGGAAAAGAGCACCAGCACACCTATCATGCCGGCAATTTTGTTGCAGATCCCCATGATGCTAATGCGTTGTGCGGCAGATTCAATAGGACCAACGATAGTAACGTATGGGTTGGTAGCGGTTTGCAATAACGCTAACCCTGTGCCTTGTGTAAATAGTCCAATCAAGAACAACAGGTAGTTGCGATCTATTGCCGCCGGAATGAACACCAACGATCCTATTGCCATGACAATCAATCCTAAAGCCATTCCGTTAGTAAATCCAATTCGTTTTAAAATGGCTGATGAAGGGATTGCCATCACGAAATAGGAGATGTAGAAAGCAAACGGTACTAACGAGGCTTTTGAGTCGGAAAGTTCGCACGCGGTTTTCAAAAACGGGATCAATACACTATTTAGCCATGTTACAAATCCGAACACAAAGAAGAGTGCACCGATAATGAAGATGCTGAAGGAGGAGGATTTTTGCATAATATTTAGATTTAAAGTTTAAGGTTTAAAGTTATCAGTTATTAGTTTTCAGTTTTCAGTTTTCAGTTAATACTAATTTCTCTTAATTCTTAATTTTCAATTTTCAATTCTCAATTCTCTCCACCTCCTTAATCCCCCGCCAGCGGGGGAGATTAATCATCTCATCATCACATCATCACATCATCTCATCATCTAATCAATCATTTCTGCTCCCATATATTCCTGCAATGCTTTTGGAATGAGTATTCCGGCATCGGTTTGGTTGTTTTCTAACAAGGCTGCCATGATGCGTGGAATGGCTAAGGCGCTGCCGTTTAAGGTGTGTGCTAAGCGTGTTTTTCCGTTTTCATCTTTAAAACGCAATTTCATGCGATTTGCCTGAAATGCCTCGAAGTTAGAAACAGAACTTACTTCCAGCCATCGCTGCTGGGCTTTTGAAAACACCTCCATATCGTAGGTTAAGGCAGAGGTGAAACTCATATCCCCGCCGCAAAGTTTTACTACTCTAAAAGGCAATTCCAATTGTTGCAAGAGCGACATGACATAGTTTTTCATCTCTTCCAAAGCCTGATACGACCTTTCGGGATGTTGAATTTGCACAATCTCCACTTTGTCGAATTGATGCAAGCGGTTTAGTCCACGTACATCTTTTCCGTAAGAGCCGGCTTCGCGGCGAAAGCATGCCGAATAGGCACATAGTTTTATCGGAAAATCGGACTCTTTTAAAATCACATCGCGGTAAATATTAGTAACTGGAACTTCTGCCGTAGGAATCAAGTAAAAATCGTCTAATCCAACATGATACATTTGTGCATCTTTATCAGGAAGTTGTCCGGTAGCATACGCAGAATCTTTGTTTACCATGTAGGGTGGTTGAATTTCGGTATAGAGGTTTTTTACGGCAGAGTCTAAAAAGAAGTTGATGAGCGCACGTTGCAATCGCGCGCCTTTTCCTTTATAAACAGGGAATCCGGCACCGGTAATTTTTGTACCCAAGTCGAAATCAATAATATCGAATTTTTTAACCAAATCCCAGTGTGATAAAGCGTTGTCAAGAGGTGTGGCATCTCCTTCCTCATAAACAATTTCGTTATCTTCTGCACTTCTTCCTGCGGGTACAGTTTCGTGCGGCAGGTTCGGGATAAGCACCATCAGTTCCTGAATGGCAATCTCTTTGGCTGCCAATAGTTCCTGCTTCTCTTTTTCTTCTGCTTTTAATCGTGCAATATCTTCTTTCGCCTGATTGGCTTCAGTTGTTTTTCCTGTTTTAAACAACATACCAATCTCTTTCGAAAGATTGTTTTGCACCATCAAATTGTCGTCTAATGACTTCTTAAGATTTCTAATTTCAACATCTAAAGCCAGCGCGTTGTATACAATTTGGCAGGCTTCAAAATTTTTAACTTTCAGTCTTTCAATAATAAAATCGGGATTTTCTCGTAAGGTTTGAATATGTAGCATAGTATTTAAAATTAGCCGGCAAATGTACAGAAAAACATCCAAGTGCGACAACAGCCTGGCAGCCGCCTTCACATTTCACGTATTTTAAAAAAAGTGCATTTTTGCAACCGCAAAAAAAAATTAGATGATGAGATGATGAGATGATGAGATGGTTAATGGTTAGTAGTTAGTGGTTAGTGAATAATAAATAATGAACGATGAATAATAGATTAAAAATTATTGCTTTCTCCCTTCTGTTTTCTGCTTTCTGCTAAAATATTATGTCCGGATTCTAAAGACTCTAAAATCTATCTTGGATTAGCTTCCATGATTTTTTATCCGGAATTAGAACAGGAGTGTTTAAAGCAGGGAATTGCTATTTCTCCTATTCCTGCCGTTTTGCTCCAAACGCCAAATCTCCTGCGTCTCCCAAGCCCGGAACAATATAAGATTGTGCAGTAAGTTCTTGGTCAATAGCGCCTACCCATATTGTGGTTTTTGATTGAGGTAAGTATTTTTGAATGTACTCAACACCGTCCACAGAGGCTATGGCAGATACAATATGGATATGTTTTGGAGCGCCCATCGTTAATAATGCTCTGTAAGTCAATGCCATTGACTTACCTGTAGCCAACATGGGATCAACAATAACCAATATTCTGCCTTTAAGCAAGGGCGCTGACATATAATCAATTTGAATTTCAAAATTTCCCTCTTCATCATGTTTTCTGTATGCAGAGATAAAGGCATTGTCTGCTTTGTCAAAATAGTTTAGAACTCCTTGGTGCAGAGGCAACCCTGCCCGTAAAATAGTAGCCAGAACGGGTTGTCTCGAAAGGATATCTATTTCTACTTCACCTAACGGAGTAATAATGCTTTTTTTCTCATAAGGCATTGTTTTACTGATTTCGTAAGCAAATATTTCTCCTATACGTTCTAAATTTCTTCTAAAACGCATTGGGTCGTTTTGAATATCAATATTCCTTATTTCCGAAATAAATTGATTGAAAAGAGAATTTGTTGCCCCAAGATTGTTAATTTTTATCATGTATTATATTTTTAAATAGGTTTTAATTATTCGTCTCTTAAAGCGTCAATGGCTTTAATACGCAGTGCATTTCTGGCAGGAATGATACCTGCAATTAATCCTGACAAAACGAGGATAACAGTCCCCGCTATTGCCATTGACAATGAGATAGTTGGATTGGAAAACATGCTTCCGGAAGTTTGTGTAGCCTGCTCAGTAAGAACTAAGACCAAAATACCGAAAAACATACCGAGAAACCCTGCTATGAAGGTAAGCAGCAGACTTTCCATCATAATTTGTCGCGTAATCACTTTTGGTTTTGCGCCGAGGGCACGTTTTATCCCAATCTCATTGGTTCTTTCTTTCACTGTAACCAGCATAATATTGCTAATACCTACAATACCTGCGAACAGGGTACCCATTCCTACTATCCAAATTAAGACTGCAATCCCAATAAAGAGGTAGTTAAACATTAAAAACATATCCTGAATATTCATAGTCATTACGGCGTTGTTGTCCAAAGGAGAAATAAGATGTTTTGAACGCAAAATTGTTTTTACTTTTTCTTCAATAGTTTTAATTTTAACATTTTCAGGCACAGCTATTGCAATAATATCCAGTGCATTTCCTCTTCTTCCTAATTGTTGTGCCGTGGAAGAGGGTATATATATGTTGGTGCCAGGATCACCTCCGAAGTTAATATTTCCGGTTGGCTTAACAATCCCAACTATGGTGTAGTAAACAGCGCCCACCTTTATCATTTGTCCCACAGGGTCTTCGCCGGAAGGAAAAAGTTGATCTGCCGATTCATTTCCTATCACACACACCTTTCTTTTATCCACAACATCTAAGAATCCAATTCCTCTTCCTGAAATAATATTCTGTTTGTCAATTTCATAGAAAAAATGATCAATTCCTTGAACAAAAACATCAACATTTTTATCACTATAAGTTGCTTTAAAATTACCTACCCATAGCATACCTGCTATGGTTTTTATTTCAGAAATCTGGCTTTTAAGAAGTTCAATATCATCTTGATTCATATTCCACCAACGTCCGGCATTAAATCCTTTGTATTCAACAGTAGTAGTTCGTGCAAAGACAAACATTGAATTTGTAGCCACATTGCTCACTTGTTTTTTCATACCATTTTCAAAGCCTTGTCCAATTCCCAACATTCCAATAAACATAAACATACCCCAAAAAACGCCAAAAGCAGTAAGAAAGCTACGCACTTTATTGCGCGTTATTGTCTGCCAAATTTCGTGAAGTTTTTCTAAATCAAACATAGGTTTGTGTTAAACTTTTCTCTAAATTAAATAGAAATTGCAATCCTAAATCCTGTATAGTTGCTTTTTTGGTGGGGAGTGATGTTTGTGCGGGTAGAGATCCGGCGCTTTTGTACCCACAGGATGAGCCTTTTGCCCGCTATTAGCCTTATACCAGGCAATATCATCAATATTATTACTGCCACTAAACTTGTACCCTTTGCTTTTGTTTCCTCCTCGAGCTGCGTACTCCCATTCGGCTTCTGTGGGTAAACGATATTCCTTCCCGGTAGCGGCATTTAATGTAGCAATAAAAACTTGTGCATCTTCCCAACTTACTTGCACAACAGGCAAATCGTCACTCACGAAAAAATCGGGGTTCGTTCCCATAATAGATTGCCATTGTTTTTGCGTGATGGGATATTTGGATATTTGAAAATCACTAACTGTAACATAATGAGTGGGTTCTTCTCTGCCGTCTAACGAACAATCGCTATCGGTGCAACCCATGGGAAATGTTCCCCCTTTTATCATAACCATTTCAGGTTCACCCGCAACCTTCTTGCTTACATTCAGTGGACAACTTGCCGTTTTATTCCCGTCAGATGTAGCAATAGAAATAATTGCAGTTCCCTCATGAAGTGCTAAAATCATGCCATCTTTAATAATAGCCACAGCAGAATTGCTACTCGACCATAATAGTTTTTTATAAGTAGCATCTTCCGGAACCACTGTTACGATAAGTATTCCGGTGTCTCCAACAGAAAGAGTTAATGATTCTCTGTCGAATTGAAGAGCGGTAACAGGTACTTGTTTGCAAGTAACAATAAAAACCATTAAAAATAAAGAGAATAGAATAAGCAAATAGTGTTTTTTCATATTTATTAAGATTAAAGTTTGAATGGTTAAATGAGAGATAATATTTTCAATTATTCGAAATGAATATTAGTTTGCAAAAATATAATTATTATCACAACTAAAAAAATAAAAAAAGTAGTCGGGCTTTGGCTGTTTTTTATAATTTTGCAACTTGTTTACAAAAGTAAAATTAATAGTAATTATATGACAAAAAATATTTATCTATTCACAGCAGTCATTGCATTTTTCTTATTTCATTCTCAAATATTTGCACAACAAACAAGAAAAACGAATATTGTGAGTGAAAGCTCGCTCCCATACATTGATATTCCCCCTTTTGTTATTGAATACGAAACAATTCCAAAAGACAGCAATACTTATATTGTGGCTGAATATAATATTGGAATTATGCAAGATTTTATAGAAATAAATCTTGATGATTCAATAAAAAAATATGTGGATTTAGCAACTACTGATATTTTGCTAATGTATGATGCAGATGCTCTAATAGGATTAAGAACAGATACAAGTACAAATGAAGTTGGTGAAATGGTAGTTATTTTGAGAGGTTTTCCTATAAGATGGACGGATATAAAAACTTTTGAAGAATATTATGCAGAAAAAAATCGATCAAAACCAAAAAAAACTTATAAAAAAGGGAGCTTGGGACTTGACTTAGGTGCCGGAGCTATAATAAAAAAGGAGGTCAATATATCTTATCAGATCCTTGGGGGTTCAACAAATATCAATACCCCACTGTTGATACTTTTAACACCTGCGCTTTACGTATTGGCTTTGTTTTTTAAAAATCAAAATTTCGACTACGCTCAATTACAAAATCTAAAATCTAAAATATAATTATGATAAACTACAACTTAAATTTTAAAGTTGCCGACATGAGTTTGGCAGACTGGGGCAGAAAAGAGATAGAAATTGCTGAAAAAGAGATGCCGGGGCTGATGGCGCTCCGTGAAAAGTACGGCAATTCGCTACCTTTGAGAGGCGCCCGTATCACCGGATCGCTGCACATGACCGTGCAAACTGCCGTGTTAATAGAAACGCTTACGCATCTCGGCGCCGAAGTGCGCTGGTGCAGTTGCAATATATTCTCCACACAAGACCATGCCGCTGCAGCCGTTGCCGCAAAAGGGATCGCCGTATTTGCGTGGAAAGGAGAAACGCTGGAAGAGTATTGGTGGTGCACCAACCAAGCACTTGCGTTCCCCAATGGAAAAGGTCCAAACTTAATCGTGGA
>Ga0123353_10002365_pt1 | contig 23435 bp, 16 predicted proteins | sample TergutLab28metaG_3_FD_92763 | JGI IMG/M metagenome (GOLD analysis project Ga0123353, IMG submission 92763) | Labiotermes labralis P3 segment gut microbial communities from Petit-Saut dam, French Guiana - Lab288 P3 | ecosystem: Host-associated > Arthropoda: Insects > Digestive system > Gut ... | reverse complement strand
TCTTTTGCCATCTCCATGAACTTGATATACAGGCAGGTGTTCACAAAGGGTTCCGGGAGCAGGATGCCGTCTGGCGCGCACCATTCACCCAGGCACCAGCCGCCCTCCTCCTCCCGGCAGACCAGGCCGTTTTCGCAGCGGCTGTGCATGTAGTCGAAATAGCGCAGCATGTTCGGCAGAAACTCCCGCAGGATTTCGATTTCGCCGTATTGCTTATAGAACGTGTACGGCACCACGACAATGGCTCCGCCCCAACCGGCGGGCCCTCCGCCGCCGCCCGCAAAGGGCGCGGTGTGCTGCACGTGGCCGCTCTCCTGACACTGGCAGTCCGCGATGTCCTGCAGCCACTTGCGGTAGAACTCCCGGGAATCCAGCAGCAGCATGGCCGATTCGGCGCAGAGCTGCCCGTCCCCGGTGTAACCCAGCCGCTCGATGTGCGGGCAGTCGGAGGGAATCCCCGCGTGCATGTTGCAGAGCTGCGTGCGGATATAACTCTCGTAGAGCCAGTTCAATTCCTCGTTGTCGCAGTGAAACGCAGAGCTGATGGGGATATCCGCGTGCACCACGCGCACGCACTGTATCGTCGCATTGTTGCTGAGGCTGAAATAACGGAAACCGTGCCAGCAAAACTCCGGCGCACAGGGCTCGCCCGCAGTGCAGTGCTCATATTGATTCTTTTGAATCTGCCATTCCCAGCCGCAGGAGGAGAAGTCGAGTGTGCCGTCCGCGTACACTTCCTCCGCATAGACCACGGAGACCTCCGCCCCGTCCTCCCTGGCCGCAACCACCGCGTGGCCGCTGATGTTTTCGCCGCAGTCATAGACTGTGCAGTCCTCGAACTCCTTTAGGACTTTTGGGTTAATTGTGCGGATGACCCTGTCGGGCGGACAGGTCTGAATATAGAACACGCTGTCCGGCGTTTCGGAGCCGCAGACAGGCTCCCAGCCGCTGTCATTGAAGCCGGGTTCCGTCCAGCCCGGTTGCGCGATGGCAAAATCGTAGTATTCGCCGTAATAGAGGTTGCTGAGGGTGCAGGGGCCCGGCGCCCATTTCATGCGCTCGTCTGAATCCGCGTAGAGCGTCCCTTCCAGAGTCTCCAGGGCAATCCGGTAGCAGAGCGCGCATCTGCCAAAGGGGATGCCCCCCTCCGCCCAGCGTAGGTTCTGGGCGTACCAGCCCGAACCCAGCGTGACGCCGATGACGTTCTCCCCTTCGCGCAGATAGCCGCTGACGTCATATTCCATCACATAGATGCGGTGGGAAAGCTTGTCGTAAATCGGGTAGTCCATTTGGGAGAGGTTCCGTTGCCGGTAATTGGAGTTGGCGGGGATCAGCAGATCGTCCGATACACGCCTGCCGTTGAGGAACAGCGCAAAGAAACCCAGGCCGCAGATGCGTATCCGGGCGGAGATGACTTCCCCGGCCTCAAAGCTGCCGCGCAGCATCGGCACACCGCTGTCCTCATAGTCCGCGCTGACCCATTTCGCCTCGCCGAACAGTTCCTTGTGTGTCATAGCTGCCTCCGATGTCAATTCGGTCACTTCCTTCTCCGCAATTATAGCGAATTAGCTTTAAAACAGTTTAGGCCCTGCTTTCGCGCGCCGCCGCCAACTGCTCGTCCATTTCCTTCAGACGCTGCCTGTTAAACGGGTACACAAAGGCCAGTAACAGGAAGGCCAGCAGATACATAACTACGGGCGCGCCCGCCGAAATCGTATAGATGCCGCGTATGACTTCGGCGCTCTGGACGGTTACCTGCTCGGAGACCTTGTAGCCCACCAAGGACAGCAGTCCCGTGCTGGAAACACCCGCCACCGTGTGGCCGAGTTTTCGGGTGAAGGAGAAAAAGGCGTAGCTCGTCCCTTCCTCCCTGCGGCCGGAGAGCAGTTCGTGGTAGTCAATCGCGTCCGCCGCGAGAGCCCAGGTCTGCGTTGACAGAAAGGTGAATCCGAGTCCGGCAAGGAAGCTGAACACGAAAAAGACGTAGGGGTTCTGTGTGCGAAAAACCAGCAGGACGCTGTAAGACAGCGCGGACAACAGCAGCCCTGCCGAACAGAGCTCCTTCTTGCCGAAGCGGCGCACCAGCTTGCCCACAAACGGAATCATGAGCACCGTGGGCGCGTTGGCGACGACCGCATAGAGGGAATACAGCTCCGGCTGTCTGAAATAATCCTTAAATAAGTATTGGTAGGCGCTGTTTTGAAAGTAGGACAACGCAATCGCCAGCATGGCGACCAGGCAAATCGCGATAAAAGAGCGGTTTTTCAACAGCAGACGAACCGTATGTAAGACGTTGAATTCCTGCTTCTCGGCGGAATAGGCCACGCGTTCTCTCGTCATTTTGAAACTGGCGCTGAAAAACAGCACCGAAACCAAGGCCAGTACGCCTACCGCGAGCTGGAGCTTTTTGGGATCCAGCGCGTTGCTGCCGTCGGCGTTTTTTGTGTAAACAAACAGCGGCAGGATTAACATGGTCGGAATCCCGCCAATCCCGGAACCGATGGAGCGGAACAGCGAAAGCGCTGAGCGCTCGTCCTCCTTGTCTGAAATGACCGACACCAGGGAGCCGTAGGGAATGCCGATCATGGTATCGATCATCACATAGGAAATGTAGGTCACATAGGCAAAAATGAGGCTCTGTGCCGGACTCAGGCCCGAGACCTTTGTAAACAGCGCGACCGCCACAACGGTGTGCGGCACCAGGAACCAAATTAAATAGGGGCGGAACTTTCCGTGCTTGGAGGGCCTGCGCGTGTCTACAAAAGCACCCCATATCGGGTCGCTCACCGCGCTCCAGATGCGCGTGACAGTGAACAGGACCATCACTTGGTTCAGCGGGATATACAGTGCGTCGGTATAAAACACCTGCAAAAAAGAGGAAATCAGGGCCGTCGTCGCCATGATGCCCATATCACCCAGCGCGTAGCCCAGCTTATCGCTGAAACCGATTTCTTTTGCCGATCCCGCGAGAGGCTTTTCTTTCATCAATACTTCACCGCTTTCCGCAGAAATATTTTTGATATACTTGATTATATCATGGTCAGCCCATAAAACCAACTGCAGCCTAATCTTCCTCCCGCTGGAACATGCGAAAACCGAGCCGTATGGCCCAGGCTTTGCCGTTCCGCATCAGGAACCGGACATTGGCGCTCTGGTCAATCGGATTCTTCCCGTCCGCGAAGACGAATACCGTCGTGTCGCAAAACAGCAGTTTGCCCTCGCTTTCCATGTATTTCATGTACAGTTCGCCGTCACCGTTTAAGGAAACTTCCGCTTCCAGCTGCGGAACGGATTCGAGAGAGATATAGGTTCCCACATACATTTTGGGGTTGTCCGGTGCGTCTCCGTGTGGGGAAGAGGATGCTTGGCTCGTGTCGAGGGGCAGCCCGAGCAGCATGTTGAAAATCGCGTAGAGCGGCGCGGTCGGACTGATGCCACTCTGGTTCGTCAGTATGGCCGCCGAATAGCCGCGGTCCTTGAAAAAGCCGCACATGGCCGAGATGCCGGTGATGTTGCCCCCGTGCTCACAGATCACGGTGTCCTGAAATACGCGTTTCATCAGGCCGTAGCAATAGACGATTTCGGGAGTTTCGGGGAAGATCGGGCCGACCTGGCGCGCCACACAGCCTTCTGGTAAAATCCGCTTGCCGCGGAATATGCCGTCACAGGAGAGCATTTCATAGTATTTACTCATGTCCTCGGCGGTCGATTTGATAAATCCGGCGCCCCGGTAGGGTGGCGCTTCGTCCCAGTCGTCGGTGCTGTAAAGCTGCTCTTTTACGAGGATGAACAGGCTTGTGATGTTGCCCATTGCCTTTGCTTCATCAATGCTGAAGGTGGTGCGTGTCATGCCGAGGGGCGCGAAAATACGGTCGTGGGCAAACTGCTCCAGTGTTGAGCCCGACGCGATATCGATGATGGCATTGAGCAGCGCGTAACCGTCGTTGCAGTAGCTCATGTACTCACCGGGGGCGCCGAGGACTTCGTAGTCGCTGTCTGTGATATAGTCGATGATTTCACCGGCCGTCGCCATTTTGGAGCGGAACATCCTTTTTCCCATTTCGACGATACCGGGGTCAACCCAGGGCCCGTATTTGGTATGGCAGGTCATCGACATCATCAGGGTCGGGAGAGGCGGAATGCCGCTTGTCATGTTGGCGAGGTGATGAACCAGCAGCGCTTCCCGCGGCGTGCCGGGCACCTCCAGCTCGGGCAGATATTTGTATACCGGGTCCTGGAAGCTGAGCTTGCCTTCGCTTTCGAGAATCGCAAGACAGGTGCCGGTGATGGATTTGCTCACCGAGCCGATGCCGAAAATTGTCTGGGTATCGACGGGTTTTGCCTTTTCCATGTCGCGGTAGCCGAATCCCTTTTGATAGATAGGGCCCTCTGGGCCGGTTACGCAGACCGCCATACCGGGTATCTTTTTTTGTTCGGCATAGTCTTTCAAAAACACTTCAAGCTTGTCTGTTTCAAAGTTCATGGTCATTCTCCTTTTTTCACAAATGATTTTTGGATAACCGAGGCAGGAGAGATTTTCTAAAGTTAAGTATAGATTCTTTTTCATGAAAAATCAACAGAATACCACAAGGCATTCATAATTTTTACGCAGTCCATCCGCTTTCGTGAAAAAGAATATTTTGAAGCGGATCCGCTATGCCTTTATATTTATTTTGACAACAGGGAGAGTCCGTGATATAATGGCAACAGCAAAATGAAGGAGAGGGTTTATATTGTTTAAGGGACTGCTGAGTAAAATCAACAACTATGTAAAAAAAGTCCTTGGAATTGAGGGCAGCACCATGGAAACTCTGATGCCGATGCTTACATACAGCGCATCGAACATCGGTAATTTAGGGGCGTCGATGGTAATGACTATCCACGCACAGCCTTACACGACCTATATCGCCGGCATTTCTGCAGGGCATGGGGCACAGATAGGCCTGGTCAGAAGCATTTGGGACGCCGTTATCGACCCCTTTATCGGCTATTTTGTAGACAGAACCCGTTCGGGGCTCGGCAGGCACCGGCCGTATATCATCGCTTCGGCGATCCCCTACGGAATTTTCTTTATTCTGCGCTTTGATCCTTTCAACATCTTGAAAAATTACAGCGTAAACGGGAAGCTGGCCTATTTTTTAGTCATAGGCATGTTGATGGCGCTTTCCGAGAGTTTATACTCGATATCCCGCGATTCTATGCTGCCGGTAATCGCCCCCGGTTATTTTGAAAGGACGCAGTTTGTTTCCGTGCAAAGCATTGTGAACGGCCTTGCTATTTTCCCTGTCCAAATCGCTTCGACGGCCATCGTCGGCATCCGAAGCACCCAGGAATACACCCAGGAGCTTATGCCCACGCTTTTGAAGCTGATTATACCGATGGGCATTGTGCTGACTGTTACCTTGCTGATCACCGGCGTCTTTACGAAGGAGCCGAGCTCCAAGCGCGAGGTTTTTCCCAAGGCGGATGTTTTGGAGATATATAAAGAGATGAAACAAGTCTTTTACAACAAGGCGTTTCGAAAAATATTCTTCATGTCGCTTTCCTATCTTTTTCTCTTGACGTTTACCACGCAATCGAATATGTTCTTCCTGAAGGACGTCGCTGAACGGTGGGAACTGCGCAGCCAACTTCTGCTTCTCTCCAGAATTGAGGCGATCAGCCTCCCCATCAATTACTTCCTGACGAAAAAATACGACAAGAAAAAGATCAACGAGGTGTATGCGCCCTTATTTTATATCGGCACGGCGCTGGGGCTGTTTGTCAAATCGGCTTCGCAGGGCGCTTCTGCCGGGCTGATGACCTTACTTCTTTACACGCGTGAAATACTTACCGTTATCGGCATATCCGGCTTCGCTTTTTCCTCCGCCAATATTTTCCCGGATGTCACCGATGTCGACGAACTGATCACAGGCAGACGGCGGGAGGGTACGATCAATACGATCCGGTCGTTTATCAACCAAATGACCCAAGGTTTTATGGCCTATGTTGTAGGGATTATTCTGGAATGGTTCGGCGTCACGGACGCTTCGGCGGACGAACCGCTGTTCAGAGCGAGGGCGACGGCTATCAGCCCGCGCTTCGACAATATATTTGGCCTGAAGCTGACAAACGCGGTCATTCCCATTTTTCTAATTTTCTTTGCCATGCAGCAGCTCCGCAGGTATAAAATGACGCAGGAGGACCACGAGCTTCTGCAAAGGGTCGTCAAAGAGAGAAAAGAAAACGGTGTTGTTGAAAACATTACCGATGAGGAAAAGGCTAACCTGGAGGATATTGCCGGGCAGAAGTGGGGCGATATGTGGATCGGAACTGCTGCCAGAAATGTGGAAGCAGGCGTAAACAGTTAGGGCGCGTATCGAGCTTCGGACCACAAGTTGTCATATTTTTACACAGCCGATACGTCGTATAAAAACGCTTCGTATCGGCTGATTTCTCTTTGTTTTTCTTTTACCGGCAGGCGCCTACAAACGAGCTGAACAATTTTTGCCCGCCAATTTGGTGCGGCGCGTATTCCGGATGCCACTGTACCGCCCATACGAACTGTTTTCCGGGCATCACCACTGCCTCAATCAAGCCGTCCGGCGATTTTGCCACGGGTGACAGACCCGGTGCGATGGCTTTGATTCCCTGATGGTGATAGCTGTTCACCTGTATTTCATCTGCCTGCAGCAACTCCCGCAGTTCTCCGCAAAGGGATACCGTGTGCACCGGAATGTCGTATGGCGGTTTTTGATAATGACAGACACCGGAAGGCAATTCCGCCGGAATATCCTGATACAGGGTACCCCCCAAAAAAACGTTAAAAATCTGTATGCCCCTGCAAATACCGAGGGCGGGCGTGTCCGCGTCCAATACCAAACGAAACAGGGTCGCTTCCATACGGTCGCGCAGCGCGCAAATCTCTCCGCACGCCGGCACTGCAACTTCGTCGTAGTATTCCGGCGCGATATCCTGACCGCCCGTAAACAGAAATCCGTCGTATCGTTCGGCAAGTTCCCCGATCACCTCTCTGTCGTCCGTAAGCGGCAGGATCACCGGGATTGCGCCGCTTCGCAAAATACCGTCCAGGTATCCGGGCAGCATCCAAATGCTGCTTTTTTCCTCGTCCCACAAGGGGATTAGACCTATGATCGGCTTTTTCACCGGCAAAACCTCATTTTTTAAGTGATTTTACATAAATTATGCATCTACAATTTTACTACAACTCTGGGAAAACCGCAAGACGGAATCGTTTTCCCATCTCTGTTACGGGTCTGTAAAAAAAAGTAAATTATGCCGAATATATTTTGTTCTTTGTTCGAAAAAAGCATTGCGCGGGCAGGGAATTTCATGTAAAATAGAGTTGCGTGAAAGAACAAATTTAAATCATGTTAAGGAGAATACTCATGAAAATTATTGCGTCCAAAGAAGCGCCGTCCGCCATAGGGCCCTATTCGCAAGCGATTGAACTGAACGGAGTGGTATACACCTCGGGGCAAATTGCTTTGCTGCCGGAAACAGGTGAAATGGTGAGCGGCGGGGTCAAAGAACAGACCGAGCAGCTGATTCAAAATTTGAAGGCGGTATTGGCCGCTGCCGGCTGTGACCTCAGCCATGTCGTGAAAACCACCTGTTTCTTGACGGATATGGGTGACTTCGCCGCGTTTAACGAGGTGTATGCCGGACATTTCACGGGGAAACCGGCCCGCTCCTGCGTGGCGGTGCTTGCCCTGCCGAAGGGCGCGCTGGTGGAAATAGAAGCCATCGCGCAGCGCCCCTGATATGTCCCAATAATTTCGAGAGGAGTGTCACTATGCGGGTAATAAATCATCCGATTCTGGGAGAAGATACCAGCCCGGAGAGTGTAAGCGTCACCATCGATGGACAGCTCTGCCAAGCAAAAAAGGGAGAAATGATTGCGGCGACCCTTTTGGCGAACGGGTTTCAAACCCACCGGTATACGGCAAAGCGCCATGAGCCGAGGGGCATCTACTGCGGCATTGGCCAATGTACGGACTGTGTGATGACAGTGAACGGGGTTCCGAATGTGCGCACCTGCATCACGGAAATCGCCGAGGGAATGGTCGTCGAAACGCAGGAGGGTTTCGGTTTTGCCGGAAAGCAGGTGGAACAATTATGAAAAAAGATGTCGTCATCATCGGCGGAGGCCCGGCCGGGCTTTCCGCGGCGATTGAAATCGCGAAATTTACATCCAATGTGCTGGTGATTGATGAAAATCGAAGCCCGGGCGGGCAGTTGTTTAAGCAGATACATAAATTCTTCGGCTCCAAGGCCCACGACGCGGGCGTCCGCGGGATTGACATTGGGAACCGGCTGCTTGCGCGGACGGAGGAGCTGGGGGTTGAGGTCTGGCTGAACAGCGCCGTCATCGGGCTGTTTCCGGAGAAACAGGTCGCCGTCCTGAAGGACGGCGAAACGGCGGCCGTGGACGCCGAGCGGGTGCTTGTCTGCACGGGCGCCTCCGAAAACGCCGTCAGCTTTCCCGGCTGGACGCTGCCGGGTGTGATGGGCGCGGGCGCGGCACAGACGATGACCAACGTCAGCCGCGTGCTGCCGGGCCAGAAAATCTTGATGATCGGCAGCGGCAATGTCGGCGTCATCGTTTCGTATCAAATGGTGCAGGCCGGCGCGGAGGTGGTGGGCATTGTGGAGGCGATGCCGCGAATCGGCGCCTACGGCGTGCACGCCTCGAAGGTTCGGCGGGCCGGCGTTCCCTTCTACCTGGGCCATACGATCCTGCGGGCGGAGGGTCAAGGCCGTGTCGAGCGGGCAGTGATTGTCGCTATCGACGAAACGTTCCGGCCGATTCCCGGCACGGAGAAACAGTTGGACGTGGACGTCATTTGCCTGGCGGCCGGGCTGCGGCCGATGACCGAGCTTGCTTGGATGCGCGGTGTCCGGCATGAGTATATCCCGGAGCTGGGCGGCTGGATGCCCCTGCACAATGCGGATATGGAGACCTCCGTGCCCGGTGTGTATGTCGCCGGCGACACAGCCGGGGTGGAAGAGGCCAACACCGCGATTGACGAAGGCCGCTTGGCCGGAGCCGCGATTGCGCAGAGCCTGGGCCTGTTGGATTGCGAAACCGCGGAAGCGCAAAAACAGGAGATTCGCGAGCGGCTGGCCGCCCTGCGGCAGGGCCCGTTCGGCGAGAAACGTTTGCAAGCAAAACAGCGCATTGTGGAGGGAGGAATCGACATATGAGCACACGCGGCATTTTGACCGACGGGTATCCGTCGATGGACGAAATACAGGCGGCCAACGGCTGGCCGTCCGAAGACCGATTTCAAAAAGGTCCCGTAGCCATTCTGGAATGCGTACAGGAGATTCCCTGCAATCCCTGTGAGGACGCCTGTCCCTTCGGCGCGATTCAGGTGGGCAGCCCAATCACCAATTGCCCAACGCTTTCGGAAGAGAAGTGCACCGGCTGCGGTCTCTGCGTCGCCCCGTGCCCGGGATTGGCTGCTTTCATCGTGGATAAGACCTACAGTCCGGCGGAAGCGACCGTCAGTTTCCCCTATGAGTATCTTCCGCTGCCGAAACAGGGAGACAGCGTTCAGGCGGTCAACCGCGCCTGTGAATTTGTGTGCGAGGCAAAAGTCGTCAAAGTGGTTGAAACCAAAAAGCAGGACCGTACGCCCGTTGTTACGATCGCCGTTCCGAAAGAATTCGCGGATACGGTTCGAAGTATGCGTAGATTGGGCGCGCCCATGCTGGCCGTCTCCCCGGAAGCCGCGGAACCCAATGTGCTGCTGCCGGACGATGTGTTGGTTTGCCGCTGCGAAGAGGTGACCGCCGGGGAGATCCGCAGAGCGATCCGGGAAGAGGGCGCGTCTTCCGTCACGGCCGTGAAGCTCCGGGTACGGGCGGGCATGGGGCTTTGCCAGGGAAAAAGCTGCGGGAAGATCATCACCCGGATGATTGCCGAGGAGCTCGGCCTCCAGCCGCAGGACATTCCTCCCGTGAAGGACCGCCCGCCGGTCCGGCCCGTTACATTCTCCGAGATAGGAGGGGAACAACATGACTAAGAAAGCGGACGTTGTTGTCATCGGCGGCGGTTTGATTGGCACTGCCGTCTTTTACACGCTGGCCAAGTCTGGCGTCAAAGTGATACTCATTGAGATGGGAGACATCGCCAGCGGAACCTCCAGCCACTGCGACGGCAACGTGTATGTTTCGGACAAGATGCCGGGGTATGACGCCTACCTCGCCAAACGCAGCCAGGATTTATATCCCATTTTCGCCGACGAGATTGGCTACGACTTTGAGTGGACCCGCGAAGGCAGTCTGCTCGTGATGGAGAATGACGCGGAAATGGCCGAGGCGGAAAAGTACTGCCAGGGGCTGGCGGACTGCGGGATTCCCATCCGCATGCTGAATGAGCGTGAAGTCCACGAGGAAGTGCCAAGTCTCACCAAATCTGTCATCGGCGCCATCGATACCCTGTGCGACGGGTCCGTCTATCCGCCGGGGCTCTGCTTTGCACTCGTACATGGCGCGAAGCGCCTGGGCGCGGAGGTGATGACCCATACAAGAGTAATCGGCATCGACCGCGGAGCAGACGGCCGGATTGAACGAGTCCGGACGACAAACGGCGATATCCTCACGGACACCGTCGTCAACGCCGCCGGTATCTGGGCGAAAGAAATCGGCACGATGGTCGGCCTTCAAATCCCCATCGAGCCGCGCCAGGGGCAAGTCCTTGTGGGCGAGCAGACCTTCCAGTTCTCCAGGCGCAGGGTCGTGGAGTTTGGGTACCTGATGGTGAAACTGCAGGGCGGCGAATACAAGCGGGACGTGGATGAAGACATTGAGGAATACGGCGTCGCCATGGTCTATGAACCGACGCGGGACAACAATTTCCTCATCGGCAGCAGCCGCCGCTTTGTCGACTGGGACATGGACTGCAATTTCAACGTGATGCGCGCGCTGGCCAAGCGGGCCCAGCACTTTTTCCCCGTGCTGAAAGACATCAAAATCATTCGCACGTATACGGGTCTGCGCCCCTACACACCGGACCACTTCCCTATCGTTTCCGAAACAGAGGTTCCCGGCTTCTATATTTCGGCCGGCCATGAGGGCGACGGCGTCAGTCTGGCGCTGGTCACCGGCGAAATCATCACACGGATGGTCCGGAAGGAAAAGCAGGGAATCGATATTGAGAAGCTGTCGTTTCAGCGGTACTGCTAGCAGCGCACCGATGTTGGGTATTGACTTTTGCCGGAGGATACGGTAACATCATCGCACAAAAATCGCCTGCTGCCAGCGGATTTTCCCGCCAGCAGCAGGCGAAGTTTCGGAAAAGAGCCGTATATTGATGAATCACATAAATAACAGGGGGAAACAGCATGCCAGCTAACAAAACAAATTCGGCAACTCTCAACAAAACCACGTTTCGCTTTGACGAAGAAACGGGGGCGTTGCTGTTCTTGGGCAGCGACCTGTCCGGAGACTTGATTCGCAAAGGAAGCGGAATCGTCGACATCGCGTGGCCGGTTCCTTTGGACTATGAAAATCTGAGGCTGAGCGCGGACGGAAAGGTGCGGGATGGGACCAAGCCGGAAATCACTGTCTCAGAAAATGAAATCACGGTTTTTTGGCAGAGACTTTCTTCCAACACGGACATGCCTCATTTTGACTGCATGGACGGCGGGGTCTCCGCCCTTGTTACGTATAGAGCCTTGGAAGACGGCCAGTCAATCGCAATGAGCTGCAAGGTCACGAACCATTCGGAAACTGCCGTAAGGCAGGTGCTGTTCCCCGATTTCAAGGGGCTTCTGCCCATCGCGGGCCACGAGGATACCCGCTTTACCACCCTCGGTTTTTCCGAGGCGCCATTCGTAACACAGGCGGATATCCCGGAAAAGCGGCATTTTTTCGCGGAGTATCTGCCGGTCTGCGGGCAGTTTTTTCGTGCCGGCGGATATTTTAGCGGGAACGGCATGATTGGGCGCTGGTACGATTACGGCGGACTGGACGGCGGCGTTTCGGTCTACCGCAAATGCTGGGGTTGGGGCCCCGAAAATCCGGATCACATGGGCCTGCAGGAACAAACTTGGGTACAGTTTGACAACAACGAGGATACCCTGAGAATCGCGGGGGTGCATTCCACCCGGCTGGAGAAGGGCCAAACCTATGAAAGCGGAGACTATATTTTTACCCCCCATGCGGGCGGCTGGGCCGAGGGCATCCGCCCCTACGAGTCCTGGGTGGCGCAAAATAAAAAGCGCGTCGTGCCGCTTCCCGAAAAAATCCGCGATGGCCTCGGGTTCCGAACCTGCTGGATGCAGGAAGGATACCCCGAGGACAGGGATCTGATCAACTGGCGCTACCATGAAATACCGGACATCGCGCGGGACGCGGCCGAGCACGGCATTTATGAGCTGAATTTGTGGAGCGCGCTGAACAGCGAATATATCCCCTGCGACGAAAAAAGCCTGTATGAAAAAACAATCCTCGCGGAACTGGGCGGATCTTCGGAGTGGTTTGAAGCGTTGAAACAATGTGAAGCGCTGGGCATCAATGTTTCGGCCTTTGTTTCCTGGCTGTCCCTTTATAAAAAGAACGCGGAACGCTACGGTGTGGAAAACCAGCTGCGGGGCGCAGACGGCGGCTGGACCGAAACGCGCAAGGCCGTGCCCTCCTTCCGTCCGCCTTATATGCAGCGCTATACCTGTTTGGAGGCCACTTCCTTTGACAATGCGCTGCACCGCAGTGACGTGGAAACAGGGCTTCGGCTGATACGCGACAAGGCAGGTTCACCCTCTATCTCCTGGGACCAGGTGATATTAAACAGCAATGGGATTTTGTCGAATATCTTGCGGGAATTCCGGAAGGAAACGGCTGAAATCTATCCCGACGCAGTGTTTTCAGGCGAATCGACGTATCACTTCGAAGACGACATTGATTACCTGGATTATACCTGGGATTGGCTGACCTGGCCCGGCACCGGCGATGCGCGGCCCTATATCCGTGCGGTAAAAACCACCCGGCCCAACATCAACGTGGACTGCAGCCCGCTCCACGCCAAACTTTGTTTCATGGATAATATTTTTATGAATATATTTCCATCAAAACCGGGCGGCTGCAACGGTTCGGCCATGATTGCCGATTCCCCGGAGTTTTCCCGTGTGCTGAAACGGCTGGCCGCGCTTCGCAAAGACTATTTGCCCTACTTCACGCAGGGCGAGATGCTGGGGGACTGTATTCTTTTCCGGCCCTGCAAAAATGCGCGGGTAACGGGTTATATTCTCGAAAACCGGGTGTTGATCATCGCCGTAAAGACTGACGATATGCTGAGCTACATCCCCTATAACGCCGAGTGGTATTTGGGCGGCGGACCGAAACGTGTCCTCATCCGCGATTTGAACGGCGGTCTCGTTTATGACTGGGAACGGTACGCGCGGGACGAGCTCACACTGGGCGGCGCCTCCCAGGATTTATTTATGATTGAAATTTTAAATCCCTGAGCCGGTAGATTTTGTGTTGACAGGCCGGATACAATGAATCATAATAGGGGTATGTTGGAAATGATAGAGCGAATGGAGGATACAACGTGCGGATGCAATGGACCTTTGACGCGAAAAATCCCGTCATCCAGCCGGGCGCGCTCCACGGAAAGCTGGACGCGGTAAGGGCATCCTCGGCCTCCATTGTTCAGCTCGGAGAGGTTTACCGCTTATACTACTGGGGAACGGGAGACGACTATAAAAACAGAATCCTGATGGCGGAAAGTCCTGTCGAAAAACCAAATATCTGGAAGCCCCTGGGCGCTGCGCTGGAGCATCAGGAGGGTAATGCGTATAACTGCGGCGGGCCGAGCTTTCCCTGTGTCATGCCGGTTGATGAAAAAGTCTGGTATCTATATTGCTGCGGGTGGGGCACCCCGCGGGCAGACAATACAGTGTCCAACACAACCCTGCTCGCCATAAGCGAAGACGGGGGTCTCACATGGAACTATCACGGCAACGAACCGGTGATTCCCTGTGATAAGAGTTTCGATTATAACGGTACCGGCAGTGTCTGTGTACTCCGCGAATCCGGAAAATTCAGGCTGTATTATACGGCCATCGGCGATTATTTCCAAAAACCGGAAGGAGTTCAGACCGGCCACGGAGACGTTATCCCTCATATAGGGATCGCCTACGCCGTTTCTGACGACGGGATCCACTGGGAAAAACCCTATAACCAGCTGTTAATCAAACCGAGAGAGTTCGACACGGAGCCCTATGAATATATCTGCTCTAAACCCTGTATCGTGAAGGAAGATACTATATACCGGATGTGGGTCAATACGTTCGGAACGGCTTACCGGGTCAGAAGCCTGGTTTCCCATGACGGCTTGACCTGGACATGGAACCCATGTGGGGAAGACGGAGAAATGGCCATCGGTGAGCCGGGCACTTTTGACGACAAACAGCGCTGTTACGCGGCGGTGCTTCCCTATGGTCAAACATACCGCTGCTGGTATACGGGAAACGATTTTGGGATTACGGGAATCGGCTTTGCCGCAGGAGAAATACAACGGGAGATTTCATGACAAGTAACCTGGAAACATTGTTTCAAAATAAAAAAGTGGTCCTGCTGGGCTGCGGCATCTCCAACAACGGGACGGCCAAGCTGCTGCAAGCCCAGGGGGCAGACGTGACCCTGTGCGACCGGCAGACCCGGGAAAAGCTGGGCGCGGCCTGCGGCGAACTGGAGGATGCCGGAATCAAGCTCCGTTTGGGGCCGGACTATTTGGACGCGCTGGACGGGGCGGACATCATTTTCCGTGCGCCGGGATTCTATTGGGGTTCGCCCTCTCTGTCTGCGGCGCGGGCCAAGGGTAAAATCGTCACGAGCGAAACGGAAGTGTTCTTCGACTTGTGCTCCTGCCCAATCTACGCGGTGACCGGCTCGGACGGCAAAACCACCACCGCCACCCTGATCGCGAAATTTTTGGAGGCCCAGGGACGGAAGGTACACCTGGGGGGCAATATCGGGACTCCGCTGCTCTGTGACATCGAAAATATCCAAGCGGAGGACGTTGCCGTGGTCGAGCTGTCCAGCTTCCAGCTGATCTCCATGCGCCGCTCCCCGGATGTGGCGGTGATGACCAATCTGGCCCCGAATCATCTGGACATCCACCAAAGCATGGAGGAGTATGTCTCGGCCAAACTGAATATCCTGCTACATCAAAACGCCTTTTCTAAGGCGGTGCTGAATTGGGACAACGCGCTTACCCGCTCCTTCGCCGCGCTGGTTCGGGGCAAACTGGCTGCTTTCTCGCGGGAGACCGTGCCTGACCGGGGCGCCTACCTGCGGGAGGACGGGACAATTTGCATGTCCGAAGAGGGCAATACCCGAGAATTGTTCCACAGGGACGAAATCAGGCTCCCGGGTATCCACAATGCCGAGAATTATCTGGCCGCCATAACCGCTGTCTGGCCCGAGGTGAGTCTGGAAAATCTGCGGAAGGAGGCCGGTTCTTTCGGCGGTGTGGAGCACAGGCTGGAGCTGGCGCGCGAAGCGGGGGGCGTCCGGTGGTACAACGATTCCAAGGCAACCACCCCGGGCAGCACGCTGGCCTGCCTGAACAGCTTCCCTCAAAAAATCATCCTCATCGCGGGCGGCTACGACAAGAAGGTATCTTTTGCGCCGCTGGCTCCGAAAATCGTCGAGCGCGTGAAGGCGCTGATCCTAATGGGGGATACCGCAGGTCTTATCGAGGCGGCGGTGCGGGACTGTGAGAAATTCGACCCGGATATCCTGCCGATATTCCGGGCCGGGTCCATGGAAGAGGCCGTGGATTTTGCCCAAAAAGCCGCGGAGCCGGGTGATGTGGTCGCCCTGTCGCCGGCGTCGGCCAGTTTTGGCATGTACAAGAATTTCGAAGCGCGCGGACGGCATTTTAAAGAAATCCTGAACTCTTTGCACTGAAAATTGATAGGAGCGTTGTTATGAAATTTGAAATCGAAAAACTGGAAGCCTTTCTGCAAGACTTCGCGGAGCAAAAACAAGTGCCCGGCATGTCGGTCTGCGTAAACGGGCCGGAGGGCAGCATCTACAAGAAAGGCTTCGGCTTCTGCGACGCGGAACGGACGCAGCCGGCCGACCCCGATACGATCTACGGCATCGGCTCCACGACCAAAAATTTCGTCTGTACCTGTCTCGCGATTCTGGAGAGCGAGGGCAAACTGAGCTTCAGGGATCCAGTGTGCAAGTACTTTCCCGCGCTGAAAGTGCCCGGAACGCCGCGGGAGTCGCTGCTGCTCTGGCACCTCGCCACCATGACGAGCGGATTCCCGCCGCTCCCGCCGCTGCTGATGTCGCTAATGCACCACTCGGAGCCCATGCCGCGGGTGGGTTCCGCGGAAATCGAAATGGGGCGAAAGATGATTCCGTTCCCGATGGACACCATCGAGGAGGTCATCAATTTCATCTCGAACAACAGCGCGTATTACGACATGCTCGGCGCCCCCGGCGAATACATGAGCTATTTCAACGACGGCTACGCGCTGCTCAGCGCCGTTGTCGAAATTGTGTCGGGCTTACCCCTCGGGCAGTTTGCCCATGCGCGTATTTTCGCACCTCTCGGCATGACACGCACGACCTTTGACACTGATGCGGCAAAGGCAATGGGCAACATCACAAGCCTGTTCAACCCAGAGAACGGCGGGATTGCCTGCACAGACGTCTGGCCGGCAGCGCCGCCTTTCGACGGGGCCGGGTTTTTGAAATCGTCCGTGGAGGATCTGAGCAAATACTTTGAAATGCTTGCCTGCGGCGGGATATTCCGGGGGAAGCGGATTCTGCCAGAGGGCTGTGTTGCCCGCCTGTGCGGCCGGGAGTTTCCCGAAACCGCCGAGCTGACCTACTGCTGCGGCCTGATGAAACGTGTGTTCCGGGACGTTGTGATCTGCGAACACCTGGGCAGCATCACCGGCGTCTCGTCCATCAGCGGCTTTTTCAAAGACAAAGGCTATTCTGCGTCCGTATTGATGAACCTGACCAATGTCAATTCCAACATACCGCTCAATGCGGTTTACAATATGCTGCTCGGGTTGCCGATTGAAACCAGCCACGCGGCCTCCATGCCGCAGGGCGACGCGCCGGAAAAACCCGGGATGTATGTGGGAACTTATATTTCTATTGAGCCGATTCCCCCCTCGGAAATTCAGGTGACTATGGATGAAAACGGCGCACTGTACATGGAGGAAAATGGGATCAAAGGCAAGCTGCTGTTCTGCGACAAGACGACTTTTATCTACGACGACGGGAAGGAGACGTTGGAATACTGCCCCAGGGTTACTTTCTATGTGCGCAACGGAAAAGCTTGGGGGTTACACCATGTTTTCCGTATGTTCCGGCGGGATATTTCTGTGAATTAGAATTATTACACAATAAATAAAATGAAGGAGAGTCACTATGAAATTTGAAATCGCAAAACTCGAAGCGTTCCTCCAGGACTTTTTTGAAAAGAGAAAAGTCCCCGGCATGTCGGTCTGTATCAACGGGCCGGAAGGCACCCTCTACAAAAAGGGCTTCGGCTTCCGCGACCTGGAAAAGGAAAAGCCAGTGGACACCGAAACAATTTTCGGCATCGGCTCCATGAGCAAATCCATCACCGCCATCTGCCTCTCCATCCTCGAAAGCGAGGGTAAGTTCAGCTTCCGCGACCCCGTGAGCAAGTATTTGCCCGCGCTGAAGATTCCGGGCACTCCCAATGAGGCGCTGTTGGTGCACCACTTCGCGAACATGACAAGCGGCATCCCGCCCCTTCCCGGGACGTTTATCTCCATGCTGGCCCACACGAATTTCGGGCCGTGGATTGAACCCGGTCTGGTTGAAATGGGCAGAAATATGGTTTCGAACCCCATATCGACTGTCGAAGATTTGATTGAATACATCAACGGCAGCGACTACGAGCCCCTCGGCGCGCCGGGCGAATACATGAGCTACTCCAACGACTGCTATGCGATGCTGAGCACCATCGTCGATATCGTGTCGGGCTCCACGCTTGAGCAGTTCGCCCACGACCGCATCTTCGAGCCACTGGGTATGACGCGCACAACTTTTGATATCGACGAAGCAAAGGCCATGGGCAACATCACCAGCATCTTCGCCACCAACGGCGGCCAGCTGTTCGCCAGCGACGACTGGGATGTCGCGCCGCCCTACCGCGGGGCCGGATGGGTAAAATCCACCTGTGAGGACATGTGCAAGTACTATGAAACCCTCGCCTGCGACGGCGTCCTCCGCGGCAAGCGCGTCCTGCCAGAGGGCTGCGTTGCGCGCACGATAGGCCACGCCTTCCCCGAGACTGCCGACGGCATCTATTGTTACGGCATGATGAAGCGCGTCTTCAACGGCCTTGTGCTCCACGAGCACGCTGGCGGCATGACAGGGGTCGCCTCCATGGGCGGGTTCTTCTTCAGCGACGGCGGCTACGCGACAACCGTACTGATGAATATCGGCATGAGCGGCGCTACGGAATCCGGCCCCAGCCCGGTTGTGCCGTACCTCGCGATGACTAATATGCTGCTTGGCCTGCCCCTGAAGGCCAACCATGTGCGTTATATGCCCAGCGGCGAAACGCCGGAGGACCCGAAGATGTATGTGGGAACCTATGTGTCGAACGAATTTTTCCCGCCGACGGAGTTTACGATTTCCAAAGGCAAGGACGGCGAGCTGTATGTCAACGGCTCCAAGAGCAAGCTGCTGCTCTGCGAAACGACTGTCTTCGCCCTGGACGACGGAACAACGCCGATTGACCAGAGCCTCAGGGCCAAATTCTTTATCCGCGGCGGAAAAGCCTGGGGAATGGATATCGGCTCACGCATGTACCAGCGGGAAGAGGATTAAGCCTTTTGTAGCCCTACTCCTTCACACTGTCGAACAACCCGAGGAACGCGTCCGTAAGCACAGCGGCGGTCCGCGGCCCGGCGGAATTGGTCTCCTCGTAGTGGCCCTCGCCGGAAGAGTCTTCGCCCTCTAGGATGTAGGGCAGCCATTTGTGGAGGAGGAAGTCGTTGTCGGGGATGATATAGCCGGTAAAATTGTTTGCCATGCCGAAGACGATCTGCCGCCGCGACACAAAGTCATAGCCGGCCATGGATTCGAATATGGCCTTGCGGGGGTACTCCGTACCCAGCGCCGCGGCATCCGCGCCCAAAAAGCCGCCGAGGAAGAGCTCCGGGGCAGGTTCGCCGGGCACGACAAGAATATCAATGCTTTCGGCTTTGTCCCCCAGGCGCAGATAGCTGAGCTCACAGGTCGCGGCGTATTTATAGCTTTTGCCGTGCACATTGTAGCCCGTGTGGTTGAGGATGCCCGTCTTCACCGCCATAATGAACAGCAGGTTTTCCAGGGGCAACTCGAACTCCGCGCTGACAATGTTGAGCAGCGCGGGCAGCTCGGTTTCATCGCTTACCTGCCCGCGCAGACCCAGGACGTATTCCGCGAATTCCACCCCGCCGGCCCGCGCGAGCGCCAGGCGGTTCTCACTCCAGGTGCGCAGATCGCGCACGGTAATCATCGCTCCCAGCGCCCCCTGGATGAAGATGGTCTCGGCCCCGTTTTTATTTTCATAGATATACTTCGCCGCGTACGCCGGGAAGTCCGCGCTGATTACGGTATTGCCTCCACCGGTCGTCTCGGGGTGTACCCCCGCGCTGAGGATATAGAGCTCCTTCGCGCCCGCCGCCGCGGGCACAAAGCGGAAACGGCTGATCAATTCTTCGAACACCGCGGGCGGACGGGTGTCCATTATCATATCGCCGGACTCCGCCGTGGCATAAAACAGCTTGCCGTCTTGGCGGTTTTCGTAGGCGTCCTTCATGGCCTGCGCGGTTTTCTCGATCATCAGCTTCTGGTAGGAAGGCACTTTCCCATCAAATGGAATTCCCCACATGCCGATGGTATCGATGCCCGCGTGGGTGTGGGTGGCCGCGATCTGTATGCTTTTTATGCCCTTGCCGCGCGCCCAGTCCCACACGAGCGCGCGGATGGCATTGGCGTCGGTATTCGATATGCCAACACAGTCAATCACGGCATACAGCACTCCGCCCCGTCCGGTGTTGTCGTCGAGATAAATCGCTTTGGCATACAGGTCGTCCATGATGTCGGTGGACTTGTTGGGGCCGAACCCGGCTACCCGGTAAACGCCGTTCTTGATGTTTTCGCGCACCTCGGGGCTGTCTGTTAGATTTTGCTTGGCAAAGCCCAGAGTCCAACAGTCGCCTGGCTCCCACAAGAATTGCACGTCGCCGGGCATGAAATAGGGGTTGTCCCGCTTGCGGCCCGGCTCAGAGGCCAGCTTCGCGAAGCTGGCCGTGAATTCCCGTGCCTGTGCCGCGAACTCCCAGTCCGGCACAAACAGGTTGAGAACAGCCGAAGGCACAAAGGCGATGGCCATAATCAAAGAAAGGATGATAAACAGGGGTCTGTAAATAAATGGTTTTCCTAGCATGAGGCACCTCTTTCTGGATTTGTTTTTCCTTGTATTGATTTATAGTATAAGGTCATAACGCGGAAAAGGCAAGCTGAGATGACTTGAACAGCAAAACAATCTTGAAAAAATTATGGATGGCGATTCTTGACAAAAGCAGATTGCTGTTATACAACAACGGTAGTTCCGCCTCATGAAGCGAAAAACTGAAGCGTAAGCACAGAACCCTCCTGCAAGGTGACGGCGTCCTCCAGGATCGTCCGATTGCCCTGCGTATGAAAGACAAGCGCCCGACTGTCCAGCGTGACACTTTGCAGGTTCTTCATGCTCGCGAGGCCGATTTCCCGCAGCAGAACACTGCCGCCCAGGCAACGGAGGGAAAATGTTCCGCCACCGCAGATGACCCGCCCCCACGCCCCGGAAAAGGCCCACAGACTGCGATGCGTCTCAGATGCCTGCAGCCTGGCAAAGAAGACGGCCTTTCGCGTCATATTCACCCGCAGCCCCTGATAGGCCAAAACCAGCGACCAGGCGGCCATAGAACGGGCATAATTTCCGCCGCACTCAATCTCGTTCCAGGGGTTGCGGCGCTCTCCGTCGTAGCGGTTGCGCACGGCGCGCACGCAGTGCAGGCCCTCCTCCTCCAGTCCGTTTTGAATCATATGGCAGGCGGCCGCGTATTCAAAGCCGTGCATCGTCTCCTCTGCGTAGGGCGCGGAGATTACGGGACGCTTCTTGTGTTCGGGATAGGCGCAAATTAAAAGCCCGGCTTCGTCCTGCAGGCAGTAGATGCGGCAGGGATTGGCGCGTTCTCCCATAGTTTCGACGAAGTTGTATTTGTAAATAGCGCCGAGCGCTGTTTTTACCCGCTCCCGGTCGAAGATGTCCCCCAAGCCGTTGAGATCGGCATGCCACTGGCCCAGCAGCTGGTCTATGGAGGAGCCTTCGCCAATCTGATATTTGAGCTCCTTTGCCTCCGGGTTCCAGTAGTAGTGCGCGGCCCCCGGGTCGTTGGCCAGGTAGGGGTCTAAAATAGAGATATCTGTCAAGTCGATTTTCTGTATGTAATATTCGCCGTTCCAGAGATGCTCCTCCACATAAGATTGACCCTGTTCTTTCAAGCCCCGGCAGGCCTGTGCGAAATCCGAATCCTCCATGGCCTCCGCCATCTGCGCGGCGGCCTCCAGGGCCGCCAGGTACATGCCGGTCAGCCAGCTGTTGGGGCCGAAGAGCTCCAAATCCAGGGTGTGGTGCTGGCGGCCGGTCAGCACGCCCGTTTTGCCGGAGTCCCAGCGGTCCGGGTTGTTCTCCGACCAGGCAAATTCCAGCGAGCACTTGATGGCGGGCCAGAGCTTGGTCAGCCAGCGGTTCTCCCCGCAGAGCTTCCAGTCCCGGTAACTCTTGATGATGCCGCCCATCTGGCCGTCGGCACAGGCGCGGAAGTCCGGGGGCGGGCTGCCGGGAGGCAGCGCGAGCCGGAAGGCCATGGAACCGCTGGGTTTCAGATTGTAAGTGTAATCCAGCTCGCGCATGGAGCGCTCCAGGGCCGGGAACAACAGGGGCAGGGCATATTGGTAGTTCCACACGTGCTGGCAGGAGCCCTCGCAGGAGCCCTCCCTGGCGTGGGCGCCTTCCCAGCCGTAAAAGCTGCCGTCGGTCAGCCGGATGCAGGTGGGGCTCTTGAGCACCGCAAGCGTGGAGGCCGCTACGTCGATGACCACCCGCGGGAGACTGGAATGATACATCGTGTCTACAAAAGATTCCACTTTTGACGCGAGCTTCTGCCAGTTGCCGAGTCCGTAGTCCGCGACCGCCTTCGCGTTTTCGAAGACCGTGGCGTACCAGTTTTTCCAGACCGGGTGCTTCTCTTTCTTCGACCAGTACTTTTCAAAATTTGGGTAGTACCACGCGAGGGCGAAGCGAACGATTTTTGTTTCGCCCGGAGCCGCCCGCACATGTGCGCAGAGGACACCGTGCTCGGTGACGTCTATGTTTGATCCCACAGGGGAAAGCACACGGTCTTTCAAATGTCCCGGCGCTGTAAAATCGTGCCAGAACATGTTCAGCCCGTCAAACCAGCTGCCGCGGTACCAGTTTTGCTGCCAGCTCAGATCCTCCGCGTCCGTGGCGAGGCACAGCTGCCCAAAGGCGGGCGCGGCGGTATCGTCAAGGCGGCTTTCCAAAGAAAGATAGGTCCGTCTCTGTTCCTGCGAAATAAAATTGCAGGGTGTTTCGGCATTGGCATTCGCCAGCGTGAAGGCAATTGAATAGTCAATCAGCTCGGTATCGGTGTTATGCAGCACTACCTCAAGCATTGCCAGAGGCAGGGAACTGTCAAACTCATTCGCAGGTTCAAAGGGGCTGAAGGCCCGCAGAGACACCTGCGCTGGGAAGCTGCCCTCAAAGGTGTATTCCGCCAGAGGAAAACGCCCGGTCAGCACCGTGTCGTCAAAGTGCGGGATGCCGCAGAGAGTTTCGCGGGCGGGGCCGTAGCTGTAGCCGCCGAAGCTGTGCAGGCCCCTGCCCATGTAGGGCGGGGGAAGCCTGCCGTGCATTACGCGAGCATCCAGGGTTTTGCCGTCCCGCTCCGCCTTAACGGCGATATGTGAAAAGCCATTGTAGCTTTCCTTGTTGGGATGATTTTTGATTTCCCAATCCACAAAGCGGGCCGAACCGTCGAGGGATATACAGCCTGCGCCGATGCCGCCGAGGGGAAAGCGCACTTCATTGAGCTTTGATTTTGCGTAACGAAAATCGGATGACACTGCCATGAGGTTACCTCCAGTCTCTCTTGTCCCGGATGATTCGATGATAACAGTATAGCACAAATTATGCTGTATGGTTTGCCTTTGGGTAGGCTTTTTTCAATTTGTACCGTTTCATATATGGGAGTGTTTACAAATTAGCTATGATGTGATATAATATACTCCGAAGGAGTTGATTATATTGTATTGCAAGAAATGTGGCGGAGAAAAACACGTGAAGGCAGGGTTTATACAAG
>Ga0123353_10002364_pt1 | contig 23436 bp, 14 predicted proteins | sample TergutLab28metaG_3_FD_92763 | JGI IMG/M metagenome (GOLD analysis project Ga0123353, IMG submission 92763) | Labiotermes labralis P3 segment gut microbial communities from Petit-Saut dam, French Guiana - Lab288 P3 | ecosystem: Host-associated > Arthropoda: Insects > Digestive system > Gut ... | reverse complement strand
TGTTTCCATCACAGTCATTAAATACACCTCAGTGATTAAGTTGTGTTTGACTACACACCTTTTCCTATTTTCACACACACAACGGGGATGACACACTTCCTAGAGAGCGTTGAATGTTAAGACGTTACGTGAATTTTGAATTGAAAAGGGCGTGAGAAGGGGGACTCGCAGTGTCAGGTGCAGTTCTACGACTCGTGACACCGGTGTGGAGGTAATGAGAACAAACGCCATTCATCCCAGTGTCAATAGTTTGAAATCGCAACTTGATAAAGACACATTAGCTTAAAGATGCTGATGCCCATAACACTTGGCAATATTAATATTTCTGCAGCTTGCAATAACCAATGCACTCCGCACACCAAGCTGATCGTATCCAATTTATTATACGGTTCTTCCTTAACTTCATTCAAACGTATACAAGAGTACTTATTTTTGGGCCTACCTGTACTGCCGAAGGAGAGAGGAGACAAAGGTCACAATGAAGACCCAGAAGAGGGCCTCGGGAAGATCCGATACAGAACACCGTCCATTGAATCCTGCGGCATCTGGTTGACCCTGACAGATCTCTACACCCACCACAATAATTCGCCGATGATCTTGTGCGAGATGGCAGCAGCCCCATCAGGCTCTGAGTGGCCTTCAGCTCCAAGACAGTAAATGTTGTTGGTTTGAATCACGCGGAATCTCCGTGAGTTCCTTGCAAAGTAACAAAAGGCACAGTGTCAGTTGTGCAATGAAAAGGGTACAGACATATTCGCAAACATGTTCATCAATATAGCAACACCTACATTCCTATAAACGACCGAAAATCTAATATCTTATCTGCACTACAATTACACTGACACGCACTGTACCAGGTTCTTTTGGTATCTGGCAGATATATAGTAGCTACACGTTTCGGCTAGTAAACATCCATTTCCAAAGCAACTCCAGACCCTTTGTACCTTGAATTAATCAAAGGTGAAATGGATTTCAAAACTGTAAATATTTGTATCTGTAATAACAGAACGAATACATCACGACAAGATAAAGCCGGCATTCTTATCACTTATTTATTTTATGTATATATATATACACATACATATTTCCTTCGTTATGTTCTACTTCACACAGACCAACAACATATAACGGTGTACGATCCTCAAATGTTACAAAAATTCGATCAAGATGGAGTTACTATTCCAGGATTTACGCGGAGAGCATGAGGAGAACGGAGTTAAACCTCAGTAAAGAACCGGACCGAGATTAATACACGGGACCCACATAAAGTGCAAACTAGATCACAGTATTCTGAGATATGACGCCGTACTCTTTGGCAAATTGTTACGATATTTCGGAGACGCCTGCTGCCGCAGGATAGGCTCCGACTACAGTGAACACTGTACACTTCATACACAGAACTATGAAGAAGTCAAATGACACAGATTCCCAGCTACTGAACTGGGATATGCAGAATTGCCAAATATCTGCTACTGCAGTCTTCGTGTCAGTAAATACAGAAATAATGAATATTTACTTATAGGATACTAAGAGATGGCCTTACAGTCCTTCAGCCTTACAAATTCCCTTTGATTCACATGCAATGCAAGCACCTTCAGAACATTGCGTGACGGAATTCGACGCTTAACCGTGAAACCAATATAAAATTAACACTTGATGGGTCTCCACCTCAGAAATATGCAGATAATTCCAAGAAGCAGAACCGGACGTGTAATACGTAATTTCTATTTTATGTATTCCTTCATTCAATGACATTTAATTCTTTGCCCTCTGCACACCTGAAGGTCATTTACGGATAAACCACGTTCTGCCTGCAGCCAGCACATTCAATGTTATAGAGACCGGAGTGTCTTAGTTCATTCCCTGTCAGGAACAAAAATTTTCGCTTCCCCACTGTATCCAGACAGATTCCATGGAATAAACTCCGTCTTCAAAAAGTAAGAATCACTCGGCTTTTCAAGAAATTCCCCACCTAGCAACAAGGACTAACATCTGTCCCCATCCTAGGCCACTCCGATGCACTATTTCTGTACGATATATCTGAAAGTTATACTACACCTATGAGTACCAATCACGTAGTGGTGCAGTTGGTTAAGGTACCGCGATACAAGTCTGAAGGTCGCGGGTTCGATTCCCGATGGGGTCATGGGGATTTTTCATTGAAATAATCCATTCCCCCCCACTAAGGGCCCGGAGTCGACTGAGCCTCTAACAGAAATGAGAATCGTGGAAGTCTCAGGGGAATAAAGGCGGCCAGTGCTTGAGGCTGACAACTTTACCACCTTCACCTGGGAGCCTCAACCTCCTGAAGCCCCTGAGTCTGTCCAGGACTGTATAGAGATAGTTTTAACTTAACATTTTAATGAGGACCGAGCTGGTAGAACTTCAACGACCCCGGAACACGCATTCTTTTGCAAATTTTTCAATACTTCAAAAAAGTTACAGTACAAAACAAGAATCCAAAAATGTTACATAAAACCCTTAGCCACCTTCAAATTCTAGGCACCAGAAGGGTGACTTGAAGCAAGCTTCGTACCAAGAAATCACAGACATTACGCGCCACGCTGCGACCTGACATCAGGGATTCGTGCACCCTTCATGCAGAACAGTTTTAAAATTGTTTATTTGAAAGGATTCAAAATACCGGTTAAAAATATATCTATTTCTCTTCTCCAAAACATCCAGACTGACTGTTGGACCCACCTATCCTCCTCATCAATAGGGGGAGGGGGGACAAAAGAGCCAGGGCCTGAAGCTGACCATTCGCCTCCATCAAGTGCCGAATTTAATACAACGTGCAGTTGCACATCCTCTCCCCTGTATCTTGTTGGCGTGTGGACCTCCAGTTGATTGATTGATTGATTTACGATTGGCTTCGAGACCTTACGGTCCCGATGCACCCAGGCCTTAATTGCTGGGCCCTTTGTGCTGCACATCAATTCATGGGAGCCCTGTTACTAGGCTAAAGTTCCAGATGGCCTTCAGTTTTACACTCTTGATGTCCTCTGACTCCAAGAAGAAGGAGCCCTGGACCTCCAGTACTGTACAGTACCAACTTTGCCTCTACTTTATTCGTTGTGATGCAGCAGTACTAAATACTCTTTGTTGACGGAAAGGATTGAAGTCTTAAAAGAAGAATAAGGAGTTGATACAAATTCGACGCGACGGATCGCCCGAAATAATTTTTGTGGAGCTATAAAAGCAGTCTTCATAACTCCTTGATGGTTTCCTGGTTTAATGCAGCTGTACATTCAACAAACTCGCCTACTCCATCGAAGAAGTAACAAGAAAAACGCGAATCCTTCTTAGTAGTTACTGGTCCGTGCTACAAGTCCTCAGCAATAAGAGCAACGCAAAATATGGAAACGCTGTAAATGGTTCGAGTACCGTATCTACAAGAAATGCCAATATACGGTAATTTAGCACAAAAAAAGAGCAACGTTGCTGAAAAACCCCGAGAAGTTCAGCAGAGCGACATAGAGAGTGACTTGCATTGTGCTGGATTTTGTTCGGAATATCGGAGTGGGAAATGGTTGAAGGAACTGGCTTGCCAGAAGATGAAATTCAGCAACCAGATCTGAGGTTTCCACAGCTTCGACTATGATGATTCAGGTGTTCTGGTTTGTTACGTTAAGAAGCAGATTATTGATTTCCGACGTTTCGAAGAAACCTACCTCCAGGTTCAAGGATCATGGAATCCCTGTTGCAGCATTCCATGACCTTTGAAAAGTATCCTTCCAAGTAATCTTCATCAGCTCGGGCTGGTAGTCCCCGACCTCTCACCAAGGCCCGGGGTCGATCTCCAGTCAGTTCACATTAGATTTGCACAATGAACTAAAATTTTCTCTGAGTACTACCGTTTTTCCTTGTGAGTATCATTCCACAATTGTCAATTCCATTCATTCACCAATTCATTCACCAATCACCAATCTGAGGAACTCAGAGAGTCCTTAAATGACACTTAAAATGCAACATCCCGTATAATTATGCAGTTCCCTAAAGCCCGTTCATGTTTTAGTATGCCAACAGGTACACAGTCGTCAGACTGGCCTATGTTTCGGACTGCACTACGGTATATGAAGCCATGTTACCAAATTACTGTATGTGAAGGCTCTGCAACAGTTAGCAAACTTTACACGTAGCACGTGTATTTTGTCGGATCCAACAGGTAAAGGCAATGCGTAACGCCAAGATCTGAAATCCAGCTACGATAAAAGGTAGACATAGACACTTTCCACTGATGTCTGAAGTTCTAACATGAATTCTCATGTATATAGCATTTTTCTGACGTCTGACAATAGCGGTCTGGTTTCGGAGGAACGTGCAGCATCCATAATCAGGGTGAATGAATAAAACGCGATAATAGAGGCAGTGGATTTCTCTGAAATGTAGGTAGCTATATATCTACCAAGTTACACGGCGTCACATCTTACAAGGTTATCTTCAAATTATTTCACGTTTTCGTTATTAAAACACTAACTACTGTTATGGTACAGGTAGAGATACGACTGGATTTGATGAAGCGCCACGTTATGAAGGAATAACGTACAGTGGAAGTGGAACTCCACTCATTCTCGTCCTCGCACTACACGCATGTGAGTTATGAGCTTCAGCCAATGACCCCCTTAGCCACGGTAGCCACTGATTCGGAGGCTGGATGATACCCTTACTGGGCCCAACCGCTTTAAAGATATTGCCCTGCCCATAATCACAAATTCTGACATCCAGCCCCTAGCCTAATCATTATACTGACTGAACTACCATAGTAAACGTAAGAATTTGAAGCCAGCAGATAAACAAAGGCAAACAAACGTTCGTGGTTAAGATAAAAGAAAGTACAGTGTGGCGGTCAACTTTCCTTTGTGTGTTACGTCTAATCAGGTCGAACCGTGGGCTGCAGCGGTGCTACTGCAGATCGCAGCTACGTCAAGGCCACATCAAGTGATGGGTCACTTTCCCCATCGTCGGTCATGATGATACAGTTACACTTGTTACATCACAGTTGCGTGTGAAGAGAGGGAACTGAAATCTTTATTACGGAGACTGTTGTTTTATCAATGGCAAGTCCCAACACAGTTACTGCACGTCACACTGCCCACGTCTCTTCAAGGGTGTGTCTAGGGACGGTTTACTTTTATCATAAATCATTAGGGCGATCAGACCAACGACGATGAGATGGGCGAAGCAAGGGGTTCACAAATGCACCCAAAATTTTTGTCAGAAAATCTTAGATGTCCTCGAGCTGGAAAAATGCAACAACCAGGAAGTTGTTACATGGATTCAGATGACCCAGGATGCAATTCAGTTGAAGGCTGTTGTGGACACGGTCACGAAAACTTAAGTTAAACAAAAATGTCTTGAGTAGCCGAGCGCTAGATGACTGTGACAAAATGGAGATCTCAGTTTCAATAATATTACATAGTAAAAGTTAAATCTCCAGTAACGATTCATGAAGACTAAAGGGGGAGGGGAAAATATTGGGCTTCCGTCTTTACTTTGACATTGGGCACAACTTGGAAGGCACAGTTGTCAGCTTGATGCTCCAGCCGCACTTTACCCCCAAGAAAATTTCTTGGTACTCACTTCGGTGGAGTGGTTTCCAGTGCAAACGAATGTGGCCAGCAGGAATAGGTCACTTGAAAATTTCCAAGTACCCTACCGGGAATCACACCCGAAACCTCCCGTCTTGTGGCGCTGTGCCTCAAGCATCTGCGCCACTGACCGTATTACCACATAGCAAAGGTAAAGCAATCCCATTACAGGCCTGGAAAGGACCTGAGGGTTTCATGAGGCTGAGGCTCCCAGATTTCAAGACAATCGACACACGAAGGTGGTAAGGTAGTCATCCCTACGCACCGACCACACTTACCTCCAGGAAATATTCCTGATACTCATTTCTGTTAGAGGCTGTGATTATGTCAATAAAAAATTCCAATGGCAACATCGGGAATCGAACGCGCGAACTTACGGTTTGCAGCGCAGTGCCTAAACTAACTGCGCCGCTCGCCCTGTTATTACACAGCAGTTGTACATGTTTCTTCATAAGATCTTGCACAGCCTGAGGATGCCTTAATAAGTGTCGAAACATTAGTTGAAAATTAGATTTTTAATAATAAACAAGTGTTGTGTTGTGTCTTCAAGCTTCTCACGAATCACTGTGTTAGATAACACAGAACCTGTTTCTTATTCATATTCCTATGATGTTATAGAATCAATTTCCCAGGCATGTGGAATACCGTGCATGATTTTCTTTATGAAGTATAATTACCGTATTCACCTGAGGAGACGGGTAAATCACGCAGACCGATAGGAGATTCGCGTTGGCCTTGAGAATAAGCCTGGAAACTCCTAAAGCAAACTGCCGAACATTCGCGGGTTCGCGGCCCACCCAGCATCGACCCACGCATATGCAAGACCAAAGGCAAGGTTAAGATGGCTAACAGACACTAACCTGCGGCGTACATACACCTTATCTTAAACCGAGGATTTGCAGTCTCAGGATAATGTGTTTACTGCTAACACACAGCAGATGCAGGTCAGGTGAGTCGCAGCAGCAGCAGCAGCGGTGATGGATCGCGTGTCCGCGACACTTCGAACGTTTAGCCTTTTAAAAGGTTAAAGTCATCTAATTTACTTTTAAAAACTTTGCTTCTTCTTCACAGAAAATACACTGTAGGCCTGTTTCCATTACAGACACTTCACGCGGAAACAATCTTTCTTTATTGTAAGAACCACAAGGAACGCATAAGTGCACTGTGTAGGTAAAACGCAGAATATTTAAAGTTAAACTTGGTGGTACATACAGTTACCACTGGGCTTCATGGGGTTGAAGAAGTATCACTAACACATGAGGCTTAGTTATGCACGTGGACGGAAGGTGTAACACGTCAGAAAGATACTGGCAGTGCACAAAACTTCAGAAGAAAAAACCTGAAATGAAGCCATGTTGACATCAGGATAATATTAAAACGCAACAAAAAAATAAAATACTGTATCATGAATTGCATTTCTGTCACTCAAGGTACGAAGTAGTGACAGGTTCTTGTAAAAGCGATAATAATTTTTTGTTGTTTTAATCGATTAATAACACAAGTAAGCGAGTCCGGTAACTCAGGCGGTATAGTGGTATAGGATACGGGTTGGATGACGGAGGAATTGTGATTCGATTCGAAGCAGGGACAAGAAGATTTTCTCTTCTCCAAAGTATCCAGCCCAGCCAGCATCGCAGTCAGTGGCTAAACGTGAATTCCTTTTCATGCCTACAGCTGTCGTGCCACGAAGCTGATCACTTACCTCCACCTAATGTCCAGATTAAGAATATGTGGAGCTCCACCTCCACTTCCCCGTGTCTTTATGGCGTGAATAGAAACGGGGATCGAATCCCAGTGGGGATGAAATCTTCCGTAAGCGTCCAGACCGGCCCTGGAGCCCATCCAGCCTCCTCCCTAGAGTGTAGCGAGTCTGTTTTCCTGGAGAAAAGCGATCGGGGAGTAACATTGACTACCCACCGAAATCTAGCGCCGAGGTTAAAGAAAGAGTAGAGCTATACCTCTAATCCCCCTTCCGGCCTTCATTGCCTTTATTGGATGAACTTCACAACAATTAACTTCTTCATGCAGCAAACGTACATTATTATTAAAACTGCTTTTTGTTATACACACGTGAGAAAGGCCAACAAGTTCCACAATTTACATAATAATTTATTTCACCTAATTTATCCTCGACCTGTTTCGAACAAGTAACTGTTCATGATCAGGAGGAGTTCTGTACAAACAGCTTACAGTATTTCATCATGCGTCTTAAGAGGAGGAGGAGTCTAGTCGCTGACACGATACGAATGATACTGCTTCATATCATTCGTATCATGTCAGCGACTAGACTCCTCTTAAGATGCATGATGAAATACTGTAAGCTGTTTGTACAGGACTCCTGATCATGAAAAATTACTTGCTCGAAACAAGTCGAGGATTAATTAAGTGAAATAAATTATTAAGAAAAGTGTGCATCTTGTTGGTCTTGCTCACATACATTACTTGTAACACGATGCAAGGTTCAGAGAATGTAAAGTTTGTTTTTTTGTTTTCTGCAGAAGTTGGTCAGTTCTTCTATTTTTATCTCTATGAATTTCCATCCTTTCTTCTTCATGACTGTCACCAGATATTATAACAAAAGTACATACATAGAAAACTATGCCGTGTCTCAGGAAGTTAGTAGCCGGCCTCACACCGCGGAGACCTAGGTTCGATACCAGGTGAATCCACGTAGTATCTGTGCCGGGACAAGTGATGGACAGGTGTCAGCGTCATTCCACCATTGCTCCATATTCACTCACTCATCTGTCACAGACGCTGCATATTCTTAAAAGTGACAGTATCATTATACATTAGACTTAAAGAAAGAGAGACACGAAACACAGTAGACACAGCAGGCCCGTTTCTCTTCTCGAAATTACGCCGATAAGGAACTTGCCTAAGACAAAGGAACATGCCAATCGGTAGCCGAACCTCTGCTTGCTCTTCAGGGAGTTAAGGTTTGTCACAGCAGTGCAGATAGGCACAGACAGTTCTTACGTAAGACGGGCCATGAATCTGACCTTCAGTATTGCGTCGTAGCGTCACGGAGAGGGCGGTTACAATTGGTGGTTGTTACACTTGCAGAGGGCAAACAGGAGTTCAATGTCAGCACATGCGATCGATGAAGTTCTACCCTTTTTGGGAAGCCCCAACGGCTGGAAGTTGAGACGCACATTTCGTCTGAATCATAAGTCGGATGAAGGGCGAACACACTTGGCCAGAATGTCTGTCATGTTGAGTAGTGACTAACGATGTAAAGCCGAAAACTAAGAAGAAATGAGAGAAGGAGGTAGAGGAGAATCAGGGGGTGTAGTGACAGGCAGTGCATTTATTAAAAGAAACAGAAAATGTACTGCGCTGAAGGTTCCCATGCTATGTCCGCTCGTCTTTCTGTTTAAGATAGTCTGGAGGCAAGGTAGATTATTGTAATGTGACGGGAATTGGAATATCGTAGTACGGAGCAGCGAAGTAACCCGCATGTGGGATGAGTTTTGTTTGAAGGGTGGCCTAACGAAGAACTCTGGAACGGTTAGGGAGTCAAAACTGGTATCACTCTAATTTTACATGACACTTCAGTTCCTACTTCACAGAAAACACAGTCTATAGCAACCACTCTCACCACGAAGATTCATATTGTCGTTTCCAATGTTACGATACTCGGCACTTGGTTGGTTGGGGGGGGGGGTTAAGATCTTTTCGAAGAAACACACTTGACACCATAATATATAGAGAGGTATAACACAGTCTAACACAAATTTATTATATGAGCATTTCACAGAACATAGCTACATGTTTCGGCTTCTAGAAGCCATCTTCAGGCTTTGACTTAAAAGATTGAATGTATAATTTACAACGCCTTAAAATGACGGGATCTCTTTTACAGTAAATGTTAATATTTTATTGTATTTTATTAACTTTTTTAACACTCGTAGGGCAGTGTAATAATTGTCAATTAATTGTGCATTTGTTGTTTCATTGTACAAAATTTAAGAAAAAAGCATTTTATTAACGTTTAATGTCAACGAGATCCCGTCATTTTAAGGCGTTGTAAATTACATATTCAATTTTTTAAGTCAAAGCCTGAAGATAGCTTCTAGAAGCCAAAACATGTAGCTATGTTATCGTAAATGTTCATGTAATAAAGTTCTGTAAGACTATATTATACTACTCTATTAATTATCAGATCAATACACAATTAGGACGTCTTGCATAGAACACTGACACCATCTTCACTTCTACTACAGCTAGTGACGTAGCCATGTTTTTTGGCACCCAGGGCGAGTAATCCAAACGGCCGCCTTTAACCACCATCTTTTATTAAATTTCATTATTTGCCTCAGTAATTTAATATTTGGTAAGCGCATAAAATCATCCCCCCCCCCATTCAAAATATCGATTCTGCCGTCCCTTGGACTCTGCCGCCCGGAGTGGCCGCACGACTCTCCCTCCCCTAGCTACGCCACTGACTACAAGCCGATATTAAGCCACAGCAAGTACATCTGCTCTATAGTGAACAAGCTGAAGGACGGTGCGCCTTCGTAATGTCCAGATAAAATCCAACGTCCAACAAAGTGTGAGGCAGCACATACAGTTCACTAGCTGATGTAACCGTTCCACGATATTTCACTACTTCACTAACATCCTGAGCTATATCCACTGATTTATGAACTTTAACATTTATTGGCAGTGACTGCTGAATCTTAACACTGGGTGTAAGGAAGGCTCGCCCACAAAGCGAACTATGGTCCACGAAATGATGACGTTTGGTTTAAAGTTTACCTTATAACAGGCTACGGAGGCCCAAAGGGGGAGTAAATGTGAGCTTTACTCTTTCTTTAGCCTTGGCGATAGATGGGGAGGGTGGTCAACGCCACGCCACGGCTGCTTTACCCCCGGGAAAGAGACCCGGTACCCATTGTAGACGAGGCTGGGTGGGCCTCAGGGCCGGTCTGGACGGTTGCGGAAAATATATCCCCCACCGGGATTCGATCACCGGATCTTCAAGTGATTCGCTAACCGACTACGCTATCACGGCCCCTGACGTTTGATTAACTTTGTTACCTTTTTTATTTTCTCTAATTAAGTGTGTTTTGAACTTTATCGAGGGCGCAGTATGCGTTAACTAGCGATGTTCCTTACCAAAGGCTGGGAAATTTCTGTCAAAATTATCCACAAGTCGTATCACCTTCCAAGTACACCCACACGTGGTCTCCGAGTTTTATATTTGGTGCAGATTTCTTGCCACTGTATTGACGAAAGAGCCTTCGGTGCTGGCGAGTCAGTAACAAGCGCTCTGCCATCTGCCGCACTGTTGCGGGAAATACATGAAAAACCAAATAGCCAACCAAACAAGTGGGGAACGAACCATTAAACCAAAACCATTTTTATAGGTACACAAAAAGAGACTGGGGCGTCACCATTGCAAACAGTCACATGATGCATCCGAGCAAGATGATTGCGATTTATGTTGGGAAATTACAAGATTCACATCTCCAGGGAAACTTTATCATAAAGCCACTTTCTTATGATTTTAAACTTAGTATCTCCAGTAAAAACCCCCAATTAACTCCACAAATTACGCAATGCCCCTTTCCATATCCCCTACAAACCATTATTCGCCGGCATCGACTCATTCGACGCCTGTGTTATAGACAGCTTCGTTACATGAACAGGAAACATTACAACGTGTCACAACCCAGAAGTTCATAGACATAATGTTCATCACCACAGTCAGAATTTGAAAACTCAAATCCTATTCTATTTATTTAACCTGTCAGCCAATCAAAGCGGCCTGATATTGCCTGTTTTATAAATTAATTGCCTTACACTGAACGTGGTAGTTGACACACACTATTTCGTACGAGTATATATATATATATATATGTGTGTGTGTGTGTGTGTGAAACCTTAGCCTAGCTAAGCTCCTTTAATCTTGACAAGGAATTTACATTCTCTTCAGTCACACCGCCAACACAACGGACACCAAATATCAATGTCACTTCCTGACAATTTGCTTTGTGAGTGGCATATTCACAGCACCGCTCTGTCCTTCTCCTGCGCCATATCTTTTTTATTATTATTATTTTTATAAGGACAAGATCGGGAAAAAGTGTGAAGGTTTCGAGGTCGGTAACAACACTAGAGGCCGCTCTTATCATTCCATCTGCGACTAGTTCTCCGAAATGGTTTCCTTCCTACATACATAACACCAAACACTCTTCCACCTCCTGCTTCTTCTTCTTTTTCTTCTTCTTCTCCTCCTTCTCTTCCTCCTCCTCCTTCCTCTATTTCTTCTTATTCTTATTCTGTTTCTCCTTTTCAAGGATAAGAATAGTCTGTTCTGAATCTAACAGACAGTTCCTGAAACTTGTCTTTCCATCTTTTTACTGGTCTTCCTACTTCTTGTTCTCCCCACATACAATGTGACCTCAACAACCCTTGACCCATCCCAGCAATCGTGTCAGTTTTTTCGGTAATTTATAATTTTCCTTAAATTACATAAAAATGAAAGTTGGTCTTGTATTTAATCAAGTACCAGGCAGTGTAACAGGCAGTGAAGGCATATGGAGGAATGGAGACATAGATCCACACATTCTTGAACACAACACTATATATATATATATATGTGTGTGTGTGGCCAGCTTCACACTCAGGCCGTTTTAACTCCAACGCTGATTCATTCAGAGGCAACATGGAACTTGTTTCATGTTACCACTTAGGCGCCTTCATATTTCGAAAATTTTTCACCTCCGGCTTAGTCACTACGCTGACTGAGCTACTCCGGCTCCTGTTCAGTCACTGTAACTATATTCAATTGCCCTCGTGAACGTGAGTTCGGGCCGATATTCTGTATCCACTTACAGTTTTGCAGAATTCTTGTTTCTCTGCTGTATATTTGAGTGCAGCATTTCGACCCACACAGCAGCGCGACGGAAGTACAAATTTATAAATAATATTTATGAATATCGATATTGGAAGTCTGAGCACGGTAACGAAAAATGTTACAGAAAGTGACGCCGTGGAGTCTGTTATGATACAAGGACTGCTGCCATCACTCTTCTGAATCTGATGCCCGTCTTGACTACCATCTCCAAGCTAAATTTATTCATCTGTTAAATTATTTTGTTTCCAGTTTCAATCCGAATAAATGCTTCAAGAAACGGGGTTTTCTTTTCTGTGTTTATTTCATAATTAAAATTTTATAGTCATTTTCACATGACCGTTTAGCGTACAAGGTAGAATAAGAGATACACAATAAATCCAACAGGGATTGGAAAGAAGAGGGAGAAGTTACGTGCCTTGAATTTGTCCGGAGGGACTGACAAGAACCATGATAAACCACGTTGAGGTTAGGCATCTACTGAGGTGTGGAAAGGAAACTTCTCCCATAAGACTCAAGTGTTCTCAAACGTCAGGTCGTGACGACCGGTAAATAGCGGCAGAATTTCCGGAAGAATGTCCTACTCTCTACACGTCAAACATAATGAGGTGTCTTCGAAACGTCGAAAACTATTCACCACTCTATGCAGCGTCACACCCACGGAGACTTGAAACTTCAACAACACCGCTGCGATCAGACCCCCACACAAGCATAGTGTATTAACGCTGCATCAACTTGTTCGTTCCACCTGATCACTGAATCGCACTGGCCGATATTTACATAATATGAATGTTCAGTAAATAACCTTGACTTCCTCTGCTAAAGGCCGTAACGTACCAGGAAGGAGATCAAATAACTGCACCAGTCGGCAATGAGACGCCCTTCTCTTCCGGTCACCAAGAATGCTGACTCACGGCATGAGCAGCATGATATTCCTCATTTCACCCTCCCAAATATTCAAGTGACACAAACTAAACGTACACATTCATTTCCCACCTCACAGAGTCTCCTTTACAAAAATAAACTTTCGTTAAACCTCTAAAGCCCAGGTGGTTGCTTTATGAATTGACGTTCAAAATTCTACGTTTTGTACGGATCTTAGAACAAACAGCAATTATTTCCCCATACAGCATTAACTGACTGGTTTTTATAACCGAGACAGTGTGTGGTTGTTTAAAATACTTTAGATTATTCCTCAGCTACACCGCCCTTACCAGTAGGGCAAATGGGCGAAGTCTGAGAACCCCTATACAGCAAGGCTCTTTCAGAAATCGGGAAGCATTGGAAAGAAAAGTAGTCCCTTTGCCTTTAAGGTGTTACTAGTGTTTATTCTAATAATCATATTAGATTATCTCGTACAGTTTGTGGGAAAAAAAATGTAGGAAACCTGACCGTTATAAGCAGTGGTACTTGTAGTAACCATGGTGCCACGCACAGACAGAAAAATGGAAAAACACGACAGCAAAGCTGGCCTTCGAAATGCTTGGACTTCACCTTCAGAGTCGGCCATGTCAACCGATTCGTCACGCAATGCATTTCCTTCACAGAAAAATAGATTGATTATCCATAAAGACCATGCCTTGTCATATTTGTAATAGATTATACATTTTGGAGATTGGAAACCAGAGCGAATCGATTATTATTCAGTTATTTTATTATATAAAACCAATATTTTAATACCATATATAAAACGTTTCAAGTCTGAAGGATATGTCTCTGTATCAGAAAGATTTCTAAGAATCAAGAATGTCACGTTTTAACCTACCACTAAGTAAAACAATAGCATTTTCGTCCTTTATACACAAAAGAAGGATAACCCTACGTATGTGACAGTGGACTCGCTAATCTGACAGCGATTTAAAGGCACTAAAATTTCAATAGAGTTCAGATTACACGTGATTCTTTTTAAGTTTCTTGTTTTATTTCTTTCCATTCTCGTAACTAATTCAACGAAAAGTTTTCATTGTGTGTTTTACGGAAGTGGATTATCCATTACCACGCTCACACCAACCGGCCATTGGCAACTATCGCAAGACAGTCCATTTCATACTCCGCCCCCCCCCCCCCCCATTCTATTTCTTTAAGACACATATTTATATTTCCTTACGTTCTGAGCCTAGGTTTTGGCAAGTGACACCTTTAGTTCGCGTTTCCCCACAAAAACCCTGCAGGTATTTCCCTGTTCCACCCATACATATCACATGCCTCATTCACCTCAGCCTGCTTGATCTAATCGTCTCAATAATTTTACATGAAAAGTATAAAATGTTAACGCTATAATTATGCAGGTTTCTCCAGTCACCTCTTACTCACTACCTCCTTCATCTAAATATCTACCTCAACAATGTTTTTTCTGAAACCCCGCAGTTTGTGGCGCCCCGCCCCCCCCCCCCATCCCAGTTTAAAAGAACAAGTCTCACGTCCATACGAAACAACAGGTAAAATTTTTCTATTATATAGTTTAATTTTTACCATTTAAATTGCATGCGGAAAGACAAAAAAATCTGAACCGAATACTAACAAGCTGTTAACACCATTGTGACTGCAATATCCACACATTAAATGCATTTTTAAACAATATTTTAGTGGGCTAGTTCTTTTGTGATCAAGAGCATTGCACAGAAGCTCAAAGTTTAAAATATATAAAAGTTTAATAAGACCTGTAGTGACGTACTAATGTGAAGCTTGGACATTAACAAGTCGAGACGAACAACAACTCAGAATATTTGAGCGCGGAATATTGAGAAAAATCTTTGGCCCAGTGCAAAATGAAGAGGGATCTTGGAGAATCAGAATGAATTATGAACTGAACGAATTAAATGAAAACGCAGATATAGTGAGATTTATAAAAAGTAGAAGAATAGACTGGCTGGGTCACGTGATGCGGATGGATGACAAGGAACACATAAGAAAATTTTAGAGTGGAAACCTATAGGTACAAGAATTAGACGAAGACCAAGGAAGAGACGGATCGTACATATTGAAGAAGACATGCAAATAATAGGAATAAAAGGGTGGAGAAAGGGGGTTGTAATGCCAGTGAAAGAAGAAGAAAAAAAAATTATTTTGTGTTCTGCAATTAAACACTTTGACGGAAAAAATAAATAGCAAATAAAAATCAAAACATCAGAAAAATTCCAAACTTGAAAGTTGTTTATTTCTTTTATGTACGATAAAATTCGAATACAGTCTTTAAAGTTCGGAAGAAAATTTGGTTAGTTTTGTGTACTTGCATGTGTGTGTGTGTGTGTGCGAGAACCATGCAACAGATTATGCAGTGTCAAATGATACTGCGCAGTGCAATGGAAGGAACGTAGTCACGATCAGTCGTGGACCAATTCGAGTTATTACAGCGGTATTTGTTTGGATGTAGTGAGAAGAGCCTAGACATGTCTCTTCAAGTCAGACGGTCTGCAGTGCTACCAACTCCATCCCGATATTCTTTAACACGCTATTTATACACAGTATTGAATATTCAGTGTGCTTCAAGAAGTTAATTGCATTCCTAATTATTATCTATATGACAGCCAGGGTATCTCAGTGAATATAGGGACTTGACTATCTACAGGAAGATGGAAGAATGAGAGTTCAGTTTCTGAAAGGAGCAGAGATTTGCCAATTGCCCACAGCGTACAGACTGGTTCTGAGGCTCAGCCAGCCTCCTAGCAAACACGTAATAGGGACTTCTTCCTCGGTGGTGAGGAAAGCCAATAGCTAATCCCGCCACCAGCCTATAACCAGTGCCGGCGTTAGGATTACATAGAATTGCCTCCAATCCCCGATACGCCTTCACGACATAGTGCGTAAATAATCACAGGTGCGTAAAGGTTCTGTGTTACGCCATTTACAGTTGACACGAACAGAATACGTTTCAAACGTCAAAAAGTTTCTTATTTGCAGATCGATTATTCTAGATCAAATTCACCTACTTCCATAGAGACAGAGATTTGTGAATGTCCCTTAATTTAACTGCAACTTACAAGCTATGAACTTGAGCTCATTTCAAGTTGCATTTATGTAAACAACAGTTTGTGTGTTATTATTTTTTAATTGCCAACTTAAGAAATGGTAACTAACCACAGTGCATTCACCCCTACAGCCAGTTTCCGTTCTGTCATTTCGCAGAACAATACGGCGTGAAGACAGTTGCGCATCAGATGCGCTGTCTCCAGTTCACAGCACTCACGTAGAATGTCTACATTGGCAGTTAGCTTCAGTAACAGCTCTCTTGTCGTCTACATGAGGTCAGAATTCAATCCCTGCACGTTAGTTACAGTTCTGCACTTGGTAGTAAGAGTGCTTTTCCCCTCACAACTCAACCCTTTAAAAAGCCAAGTGGTATCTATGTGTGCTACCTATTTCAACACTGAAAAGCGCTACATTTTGAGCACCTAATGTATTAATGTATCTCTATAACAGGGACTACTGTCGTAAAGAGCATTAACCGGCTGGTCCTTGTAATGGAGCTGGTAAGTGCTCACTGTGAGGTACAAAATGAAACTTCAAGTGTCAAAAAAAATTATGCATTTTTCCCTCGCAGTGTGGAGGACCACGGTAGCACAGTGGTTAAGGTGCTGTGCTACAAATCGAAAGGTCGCTGGTTCGATCCTAAATGGTGTCATTGGAATTTTTCATTGACATAATCCTTCCGATCACACTATGTCCTTGGGGTCGACTCAGCCTCTAAAAGAAATGAGTACCAGGAGCATTTCCTGCGGTAAAGGCGGCCGGTGCATAAAGCTGACAACCTTACCACCATCCTTTGCCGTTGTCATGTAATCTGAGAACCTTAACTTCGTGGAACCCTCTGGGCCACTCCAGGACTGTAAAGGGACTGCTTTACCTTTTTACCCTCGCAGTGTACTTATGCGTTACCGATGTTTCTCACAATAAAAAAAAAGACTATTTCAACAAGCATAATTAACCGAGATTTCCAATGTGAGGTAGGAAATGGATTATTATTATTATTATTATTCACAATTATGAAGGATATTTACAATTACATACCTGAAACAAACCATGTTTCTAGGGTATTTAGTGTAGCAATTATTCTGTATTTACCATTTATTTCCCATGTAATATTATTTCACCTGTTCAACGTTTTGTACATTTACATTAGCACTTTCCGCAGTATGTGTGCAGTGCAGAGTACCTTAGGCACCAGTCGCCTTTATCCCAGGAAATGCTCCTGGTACTCATTTCTGTTAGAGGCTGAGTTGACCCCAGGGCCATAGTGCGATCGGAAGGATTATGTCAATGAAAAATTCCAATGAAACCTTCTGGGATCCAACCAGCGGCCCTCCCGTATGATTATTTCCAGACAGTTCCAATTGCCTCTATTATTATTATTATTAGATCGACGTGAGTCGTTGAAGGTCGTGCCAGAGTTCATGTGGTTTATCACCGACCTTTCACCGCAGAGTACCGGGTTCGATCCCATGTCCGAACATATCACATTTGTAGTACACAACCTGTCACTGGAAAAGATCTTTGCAGATTACTTCTGCTTTCCCCTGTCAGTATCATTCCACCCATGCTCCATACTCATCTTCATCTTAATACTGCCCTTGTCAGACGGACAAGCAGGCAAAGCCTTCGAACCTTTAAGCTAAGCAATCCTGTTCCAAACTTCGTGGAGCTTTGGATAGAAAAGTACAATCGAACCCGGTTATAACGACATCGGTTTATGCGACACACCCCTATAACGTCAGATATTCTGTGGTACCAATTAATCCCTCACTGTTAACCGTAACGTTATACCTCTCGGTTATAACGACACAAGACATTCTGTCCCTCTCATGACGCTATAACAGAGTTAGACTGTATTTGCACAGCGTTTTTTTCTTCATAACATCGGACAATAATTTGGACCTACACAGCCTATGGGGACTATGCAGATTACCGTAAATTCTTCCGACACATGAGCAAATGTGTACCGACTAAACGGTGTCAAACCCACAAGACAGAAACATTCACCATCATCTCTGTGCGAAAACGAAATCTTGCATACATGGACTGGAATTTAAACAATGTATTAGCTACAGGCAGAGAAGATGACCTGTCTAAAACATTATTTAAATTGCAGTACTCCACCTCATTTACATGCAATGCACTTAGAAGGCAAGTAAGTCCGCTAGGACAGCAGCACATATTGATTTTTCCAGTCTCAGTGAAAGAAAATTACCCCTTAAGTCACCCAAAAGCAGTATCAAACTTCAAAACTCACTGCCTCGTTTCGCAAACCGAAAAGCAACGTTTTCCAAAACAAATTCAGTGCTTCTTGTGCCACAGTTGGCTTAGTGAGTGAACCGTTCTTGAACAGCACTACGTTGTGGTGCTTAAAGGTAAAGGTAAAGGTAAAGTTCACCCTACCACAGAAGTGGAGTAGAGGTTTACTTCTACTCTTTCTTTATCCTCGGTCTTAGATTGGGGTGGATGGTAAACGCCACGCCCCGGCAGTTTTACTCCAGTGAAAGAGCCGATACCCATTATATAGGAGGCTGGGTGGACCGTAGGGCTGGTCTGAACGGGTGCGGAAAATCTTTCCCCAACCGGGACTCGATCTCCGGACCGTCCAGCCCGCAGCGATTCGTTATATCGACTGAACTATCCCGGCCCATTAAGATGCGGCGGTTACAGGCAGTAAATGTTAAAGCACACACAGCTGAGATGCTAATGAAGCACTGCCATATTGACCAGTTTGATTGTCGGCTGTGTACCGATCCAGCAACAGCACACACTTCAGGGAAATATCGTGGCATTTTACATTGATCTTCTGTGCAAGCCTACACAACCAAGCCGACTACGAAGGGATTACTCAAATGTCAAACTACTTGGGTTGGACAAGGAAGCCATCCAACTATCGCCTTGCTATGCCAATTAATGTCTGTCTCTTTCATAATAATGATTCTGCAGATTGCAGTCTTGCCTGTCTTTCAATTCTGAATGTCATCAGCAAATCAATTTACATAATAAATGATTATATGAGTTGTTCGAGGTCAGCAGTCTGTCAGCAGCAAATGCTAATTTGCGATATTCATTTTCTAACAGCGGTATCGCCAGTGCCAGTGATTCAAATCTTCTGGGAAGTGACGCCGTTTCTTTGGGTTGCGCTTCATCCTCAAGTGTCAAAGCGTCCTAGAATCGAACCTGTTATATTGTATTACAGAGCAGATAGCTGTGTCAGTAGTGCCCTATACTTGCATTCGGGAGCACATTGGATGAATCGGCTAGAACACAGACTATCCATACTGGTTCGCCCACGCAGATACCAGGACATTACTTGGAATCAATTCAACATTGCTACCTAAATTTTCTTCCCAGTAATTCATTACACGTCAAATATCCTTCTGCCGATGTAAGATATATAAGCTGCTGACAGTACTGTAAAACAAATAAGAAAAGAAATTTAGAGACAGAAGTATAACATCGCCTTGCGAAGCCAATGGAATGCGAATATAACTACTGCGTCATGGACGTGGGAAGGCTCGCCGTGGTAGAGCGGCAACCTCTCCGTCAAGAGTGTGTAGCGGGAAGCATAATCGGCCACTACTCTCCACATACCAACACGGGGACAATGCAGCTGGAGACGGCCGATATTACAGTCCGGAAGACAGCAGCCTACAAAATATTACCTGCTTATATCTTTATGGCTTGTATGCAGTTGCACTTTCTACTGAAGTGCTTAAATAGATATAAGGTTATTTTGCACAAAAATGTTCATAATTGTATAAAAATATAATAGTTATAACAACAAAAAATAAATGGTCTTTAACACAACATGCTTCGACATGTGGAGTTCATCTTCAGGTTTTTCTACAACGCAATGAATTTTCAGTTTTGTAAACTGTACTTACATAGCACCAACTGTCAATGTGGAGTGGGTATGTACTGGATTGTGTTGCCTGTTCTATGGGTTTCTTGTTATGTTTCTGTTTTGTTTTCATCTTCGTATGTCAAAAATTTGGTTTTTGGTAAGAGCGCGGCTGAGGTTGTGCATGCAGAATGTCTCCACAGTGCACAGATGCTTCACTTTGTTTGTGATGTACAGGATAGTTACCATGTAAGTACAGTACACAAGACCGGAAACTCATTACATTATAGAAAATCCTGAAGATGACCTACAGATGTCAAAACGCGATGTTTTACACGTAATCACCATGTATTTTCACACAGTAGCAGCAACAGCAACAACAATAACAACAGCAGCAACAACAACAACAACAACAATAGCAGCAGCAGCAACAACAACAACAGCAACAACAACAATAGCAGCAGCAGCAACAGCAGCAACAACAGCAGCATCAACAGCAGCAGCATCAACAGCAGTATTAGTAGCAGTACATCCTTTCGTTCCTTTGGGAGCGCAGAGCATTTGTGGAGCTTCTCCATCTCACTCTATTACCCATCAACCTCTTAACCTCACTCCATGTTTTGCCGCATTTTCCTGCTTCCTTCAAAACGGTCCTTTCCAGGTTTGATTTTGCCTTCCCTCTCCTGGTTCCCTGTGGATTCTAATTCAATGCTTGTTTTTCAGTGGATCCAGCCCCATTCCTCAGAGTATGACTGATCCATCGCCGCCTCTTTCTCATTCTAATTTACAACATTATAGGCTTCTCTCCAGCACCTTCCCAAAGCTCCGTATTACTGTCTTAGGCCATCTTATGCCCATTATTCTTCGCAAATTTCTACTGTTATAATTATGATATTTATACATATTAATAAAATTTCCCAGGGGGTTGGGCGAGATTTTCCGCACTCGTCCAGACTGTTCATGGGGTCCATGCAGCCCCCTGCGACATGGGTACAGGGTCTCTTTCCCAGGGGGTATAGAGGCCGGGGTATGGCTTTGACCACCCACCCCGTCTAGCGTCGAAGTTAATGGAAGATTAGCGCTATAGCTTTACTCCCCTCTGGGTCCTCATGGCCTGTTCTAGGGTGAAATTTTAAAGTATTGTTGTCAAAGATAACCTACACGTCTATGTAAGTACTTCATCTAGTTTCGTAGCGAAGTTCACTACATGTGCCAACCAACACAGACACTGTGTGACAGCCAACATTAACAAACTCCACTCGGCAGAGAACGCCTTAAGAATATTGCAGTTATTTAGGGTGCCGCTCCGTGTCCGCTGTTACCTATTTACTAGTCAACACGGTATAGTATCAGTACCGTCGCGAAAGCCTCAAATCTTGCAAACTTCTTGTAAGAAATCTCAGTATACTTTATAGAAGCCGGAGATTAAAAGCCGTTTCCGCAAAAACCCGACCATCTTCCCTATCATCAGCCAGATCAAGCGCCACATCTGCAACTCTCCTCCGAAAATACCCTCCTTCAAGGTTATTACAAATACAATTGAGGCATAAGGACACTGTCCCGTTGTAAATGTGTCTTTGTTATTTTAAGATATTGTTGAACAGGATGTACCGAATATAAATTTAGGAATTTTACTCAAGACTGCCAGTTCAGATATTTATTTATAACAATTCCGTCAAAGACAAACACTTTACAAGATGGTAAGTGTCAGGATCGCGCGTAGCATGGCAGACACTTATAGACGTTTCAGAGATAACTGCTGCTTCCATCATCCAGCTAGATAATTCTCATTATCAAAGAGCAGCACCCTCTGAAACGTCGTCGCATTCTGTGAGATAATTATTGCACAAACAGCGCCTTCAGAACAACAAACAACATCTGTCACATGTCAAGAAGACGTGGGGCGCCTGCAGATCGCGAATGAGACGAACAGTAAAGACATAGATAGAGGATGGCAATTTTTTCACACCGCTGTGAGTGACTGTGTCCCATTACGTTGACAGGGATCACAATGACGTCAGACGTGGGTTGCCACTCTTACGATAAAGGTGGAAATTGTGTGTCAGTGAGGAATGCGTCAGCGCCCAATAAACGGTCTTTATGATTACGGCAGAGCGTGTCCTCTGTGAACTAGGAACTGAGGCTGAAGGAGCAGTTGACCATCGAGTGTAAACGACTATAAACTATGGATGTCGGCGTTTAAGAGAGATCGATCTTAATTCTCCCCACCGAGGGAAAGAGAAGGTAATCATGAGTTATTGCAGTGTATGGGTAATCGTGTATTATTGAAACGTAGGGTAATCGTCTGTTACTGCAATGTATTGGTTATCGTGTATTACTGGAATATAGGGTAATCGCGTATTGTTGTAACGCGCAAAAACGCAAATACGCAGAGAGGACCTTTGGAATTGTAGGCAGTTCAATGTAAATAAAAAGACAGCTTATAAGTAATTAATTGCATCAAGTCCCTAGAACTGAAAACCCTAGAGAAATATATGTGGAGAGTCGAAATGAATAAAGTAGAAAAAAATGATGAAGGAAGAAAATTGATAAATATTGCAATAGGGGCCAACAGATTAATTATTTAAATACAAGTACATAAAAGCTTCATGCAAGATAATGCATTTTGCAAAGAACTGCGTGTTAGCAGTCGCAGCCTTTGTAGGGTGTATATGTACTTGAGACTTTCTTTACTTCTTTCTTTCTTTCCTTCTTTCCTTCTTTCCTTCTTTCCTTCTTTCTTTCTTTCTTAGTCCGAACTCTTTTACCTAGTAATTGTAGGTGAGAAGGTTTATTTTTGCAACTGATCACACTCAATGACACACACACTCGGTAGGACTCCTCTGGACGAGGAATCGGCCTGTCGCAGATATCTCTACCTGACAACACACAACATTCACAACAGACAGACATCCATGCAGCCGGTGGGATTCGATCCCGCAACCCCAGCAAGTGAGCTGCCGCAGACCCACACCTTAGATCGCGCGACCACTGGCATGGCTACGTGACACTTAACAAATAAATACGTATTCATTGCTCGCTTGATTGTAGTACATCACAGGACAACCAGGTAGTACATCACAGGACAACCAGGTAGTACATCACAGGACAACCAGGTAGTACATCACAGGACAACCAGGTAGTACATCACAGGACAACCAGGTAGTACA
>Ga0123353_10002363_pt1 | contig 23437 bp, 20 predicted proteins | sample TergutLab28metaG_3_FD_92763 | JGI IMG/M metagenome (GOLD analysis project Ga0123353, IMG submission 92763) | Labiotermes labralis P3 segment gut microbial communities from Petit-Saut dam, French Guiana - Lab288 P3 | ecosystem: Host-associated > Arthropoda: Insects > Digestive system > Gut ... | reverse complement strand
CCCGACTTCAATCCCATCGAAAAATTTTGGGCTTGGCTCAAATGCAGCCTTCGTAAATCACTTCGTTTTTACACTTGTTTCGATGACGCACTGGATAGTCTGTTTTCGGTTTAATCAATTATAGTACCGCCGTTTGGCTTACGCAGTAAGACCAACGGCGGCACTTACCGAGCGGAGCCGATCATCGCCCGATTTTGATGAGCGCGGCGTTGGCGTTCCCCCCGCCCCGCCCGTCCGCCGTGCATGTGTTTCCGATAGTAAAATTTAAGGAGGCAAAAAACGGTTCAATGGGTATTAAAAAGTTTATAATAAAGTCCCTTTCGCTCCATCAATTCATCATGCTTGCCGACATCCACGATTCTACCCTTATTCAGCACGACGATTTTATCGGCGTTTGTAATATTCGCCAAATTGTGCGTAGTGATTAAGATCGTCCGATCGTTGCGCAGGGATGCGATCGTTTCCATTACATATTGCTCGCTGGAAGCGTCGAGCGCGGAGGTCGCCTCGTCGAAAACGAGGATGGGTGCGCCTTTAATAAGTGCGCGTGCGATGGCGATGCGTTGTTTTTGCCCGCCGGAAAGGGACGCGCCCTTTTCGCCGCAGGGAGCGTCGTATTTCTCTTCCAATTGCTCGATGAAGTCGTGAGCGAAGGCTTGCCGGGCGGCGGCGATGATTTCTTCTTCCGTCGTTTCACCCTTTTTACCCATCGAAATATTTTCGCGTATGGTCATGTCGAAGAGCTTGCAGCTTTGGTCCACGTAGGCAAAATTCCTGCGCCACGCGGCAACGCTCACCATATCGGAGGACATTCCGCCCAAGGTTAACCCCAAATTCTCGCGTTCGTAGAAGCCGACCAGTATCCGTAATATCGTGGACTTACCCGAACCCGACGGCCCCACGAAGGCAACCATTTCGCCGACGTTGATGTCGAGGTCAATATCATGCAGGGTATGGGTGTCGGCGTTTTGGTATTTGAAATTTAAGCCCTTGATTTTTAGGCGCGAACCGTCGAACGCCATGTTTCCTTTATCCGAGGAAACGGGGGTGTTGTCGATGATATCGAAGATACGCTTGGTGGCTTCGAGCGGCGCTTGCAAATCCGCTATGGTTTGACCAATGCCGCCCATGCCGTCGCATATCGCGGTGAGCAGGGGCAAGGCTAGCAATAGCGTCGGGAATTCCATATGGCCGTTCGCTACCAGCCAGCCGCCGAGGCCGAAGGTCGTGACGACAGCCAGCCAGCCCTTAACGGTGGTGAACAGATTCTGCCACATGGATATAAACGCTTGGCGTAAATCAAGCAGCTTTAACACGTTCATCCTTTGGCTTGCGTCGCCGATAACCTTTTCCTGCATGTTAAACGCGCGGATGGATATGGCTCCTTGGAAGATATCGCTTACGGTTTTTACGGCTTCGGTATTGCCGTCGAGTCGTTCCCTGCCGATTTTCGCCAAGGGTTTAATGAAGCGGGTTTGCATGACAAACGCAAGCAACCCGACCCCGACCGCCGCCAACCCCATACGCCAATCGATGACAAAGAGCGCGACCGAGGAAAACAAAAAAGTGATGCCTATCCGCAAAACCGACGAAATCACGTTCCAATACAATTCCCCCGTCGCCAAATCGGCTTCGGTATTTATCTTGGCGATACCTTCGCCGCTGTGGGTCGCTTGGCTCATTTCCAATCCGGTCTTTATATAGCTGCGGAACAAGGCTTGCTTTAAATCCCTCCGCGCGGCCAAAAGACCCTTGAACCCGATATATATCCCCACACCCACGGAGGCGACGAAAATCGAATATACCAACAGGGAGAGCAACGTCCCCGTCACGATCCGCCGTGTGTCGCCCGCCACAATACCCGCCATGACGGACATGCCGACAAGCCCTATGATAAAGCTCCCCGCGAAGCCTTGCACATTGTACAGGAACATCCCGATGCCGTAGGTGTACTTGTACGGACGCATGAAGGTGAATATCTTCTTGAAGTAAATCATACGATGCGCCCCCCTTCCAACGTGATGACCGTATCGCAGAATGCCTTAGCGGTCGCGCGGTGCGCCACCATGATCAACGTCTTGTCCTTCGTAGCGTGTTCGAGCGTCTTCAGGATTTCGGCTTCGGTTGTGGGGTCGAGGGCGGATGTGGCTTCGTCGAAGAGGATGATTGGGGCGTCCTTGTAGAAAGCTCTCGCCATGGCTATCCGTTGCTTTTGCCCGCCGGAGATATTTTCGGCGGATTCCGACAAAATATTGTCGAACTTATTGGGCAGGTTATCGATGAAATCCCATATCCCCGCGTCGCGGCAGGCTTTTTCCATCCGTTTGCGTTCGTCGGTGGTAATTTCTTTTTTACCCGTGATATTTTCACCGATGCAATACGGGAACAGGAAGGAATCCTGCGGCACATAAGCGAAGGACTCGCGCAGGGCGTATTTACCGGCGGCGGTTGCTTCGTTGCCGAGGACGCTTATCTTCCCTTCCTTCGGCTCATATAAACCGAGCAGCAATTTTAATACCGTCGATTTGCCCGAGCCCGAACCGCCTGCGATCGCGACCTTTGCGCCCATGGGTATCGTAAAGGAAACGTCTTGCAATACGTGTGCGCCGTCTTCCGTATAAGCGAAGGTCACGTTTTCGAAGGAAACGGCCTCCGCCCCGCTCGGCGTTAATTTACGCGCACCGTTTATTTCCTCGATATCACCGGAAATCGCCTCGTTAAGCCTTTCCGCGCTGGCCATATTCGTCCGTACCGCGCCCAGCGAACCCGCCAAACTCATCAGCCACCCGGCCGCCGTCATCCCGATGGCCGTAAAGGCGATAAAACCGGAAATATCCATATCCCCGTTGACCACCGCAAACGCGGAGGCGATGAACAGGAAAATGAGTGGGGTCGTCGCGATGACGCTCCCGCCGATCTGCAAGGTGGAAACGTAGAAAATCCGCTTTACGGACGCGGCATAATACTCCGCGTAGGAAGCGATATAACGTTCCTCCAATTCGTCCTCCAGGTTATACGCGATAATCGTGGCGGTATTTTGCAACGAATCGTTGACCACGGCGTTAAAGGCCTCGCGTTTTTTCATCATAGTACGCGTCGTTTTTTGGATGGGTGTGGAAATCACCGCTTGGAGTGCGGCGAAGAGGGGGAACATAGCGATGAATATCAAAGTGAGCAGCCAATTCATATAGAACATAAACGCCATCGCCGTAATAAGGAGCGTCGTATCCGCGATGACCAACATAACCCGTCCAGCCACCAAATCGATGGCGAACGGAAGGTCGGCGGTAAAAATCGATAATTTTTCGCCGCTGTTAACCCTTTCGAATTGGGAGAAGGGACGCCGAATAAAAAACGCGGCGAAATTTTTGCGGAAGCGATACCCCGCCTTCCCCGCGAAACGTCCCAAGAAAAGCGCGTTTAACGCCGAGAAAACGGCCCGAATGCCTACGACCGCCGTAAAAAGGAGTATGAAACTGATAATCGCGCCGGTGTCGAATTGAAACGCGGCCTGCCCCATTTCCCCGATCAATATCTCCGCGATGACGTTGCCGACGGAGACAATCAACGCCGCCGCGATGTAGAATATAAAAAATCCTTTATATGGTATCCCGTGCGTGCGTAACGTTGCGAAAAACGTCTTGATAACGCATTCCCCCTGCCCGATTTACAAATAATCGTTATATTATTACATATTTATTGCAATTGCTATAATAACGATAGTAAAATCAACTATTATTAAACGGGGTGACCCTTTTTATGGATAAGGTTTTTGACGTTATCATCATCGGCGGCGGTATCGTGGGTTGTGCCGCCGCGCGTTCGCTCAGCCGCTACGCTCTGGATATTCTGTTATTGGAAAAAGGTTCGGACGTTTCTGTGGGTGCGACCAAGGCCAACTCGGGCATCCTGCACGCCGGATACGACTGCGAACCCGGCACGCTTAAAGCGGAGTTAAACAAACAAGGTTTACGTATGTATACGCGGCTTGTGGAGGAATTAAATATCCCGCACCGTATTAACGGCTCGCTTGTGGTCAGCACATACGCCGGGGGTTTGTCGGAGTTACAAACGCTTTATAACAAAGGCGTTTCCAACGGCGTAACGGAAATGGAAATCCTCACCGCCGAGCAAGCGCGCGCGTTGGAACCCAACCTGCATCCCACGGTCAACGGGGCGTTACGGGCAACCTCGGCCGGTATTATTTCCCCCTACGAAGCCGCCATCGCCTTCGCCGAAAACGCTGCCGTCAACGGGGTTTCCTTCTTATTGGACACCACGGTGACGGGCATAACATCAGGGGACGGTGGCCCCGATCCCGGCTTTACCGTAAGCACTTCCCGCGGGGATTACCGCACCCGCGCAGTGATCAACTGCGCCGGTACCGAAAGCGGAAACATCGCCAATTTCCTGCGCGGTTATATCCACGTACCCCCCATCGTCATCCACCCCCAACGCGGACAATATTACCTGTTGGACAATACCCAACGCGGTCTGATCAACCATACGGTTTTCCAGCTCCCCACCCATATGGGTAAAGGCGTACTGATCGCGCCTACGGTGGATGGGAACATCCTGTTGGGCCCCACCGCCGAAGCCGTGGAGGACCCCCAGGCCACCGAAACCACGGGCGACGGCTTGCACGAAGCCTTGACCAAGGTCAGCCTTACCCTGTCGCACGTCCCCGTCCACGACCGCATCACGGCTTTTGCGGGTATCCGTGTCAAACACGCGGGCAAGGATTTTATCGTCGAGGAATCCCCCGTTAATTTTTTCCATGCCATCGGCATCGACTCCCCCGGCCTAACCGCCGCCCCCGCCATTGCCGCCCGCTTGGCCGATATGGCGTTGGCACGGCTTCAACCTGCCGAAAAAACCGATTTCGTTAAAGAACGTCCTGCCATCACCCGCTTCCGCGATTTATCCCCTTCCGAACAAAATAAATTGATCGCCGCCAACCCCGCTTATGGTCAAGTCGTATGCCGTTGCGAAACGATTACCCAAGCCGAAATCATGGACGCCATGCGCCGCCCCATCCCCGCCAAAAATCTGGATGCACTCAAGCGCCGCACCCGTGCGCAAATGGGTCGCTGCCAAGGGGGCTTTTGCACGCTTAAGCTGGTGGAATTGCTCAGCCGCGAGTTGGGCATACCTGAATCGCAAGTGACGAAGAACGGGCCGGGTTCGGAGGTGGTAGGCAAATGACGTACGCGATTTTGGTAAACCCCGTCTACTTACGGGTATATAAGGACGCGTCAATACGGATGGCACTTAACGAACTAACGCTTACCCCGCCGGGGTCCAACCCGCGAGAAAAAATCGTCGGTAGGGTGCCGTATATTTTATTTGATTGTAATGAGCCGTTAACGGAAGAAAATAAACGCGGCGTTTCGCGGTTGTCATTTTTTTATGCTTTATATGAATACCGCGAAGAAAAAAACGGTGCGTCACCCATCCTGCTCCCGATGGACGCAACCCCGGGTTATTTGTTGGATGAAAGGTTATCCTCCATGCTTAAGTACACGGGCAAAACGAACGAACTGTTTACGAGGCTGATGTTGAACTTGGCCGTTCCTTCTTGTCCGTCCTCCTCCGTCCCGTTAAATATCCTCGACCCGTTGGCCGGAAAGGGTACGACATTATATGAAGCGTTGTTCCTCGGCCATCACGCGTACGGGGTGGAAATCGATACGAAATACCCCGCCGAAGCCGACCAATACCTGCGAAAATTTTTGGAGCTTGCGCGGTTCAAGCATACGGGACATAAGGAAAAGATCGGCGGACAATCGGCGGACGGGAAAAAATTTTCCGCCGTACGTTATCAGATTGCGCTCGCGCGTGATAAAGAAGCGCAAAAGACAGGCGACGTCCGCCAATTTGAAATGATTAACGGCGACACGCGCCATATCGGATATTTCTATAAAAAGCATTTCTTCGATATCATCGTCACCGACCTGCCGTACGGCGTACAGCATTCGAGCAAGGACAATAAAAAACCCCAAAGCGGTTTTACAAGAAACGCACTGGGGTTGTTAAAAGAGGCACTACCCGGTTGGTTGAAGGTGCTTAGACCCGGCGGCATGATTGTGCTTTCGTGGAATCTGTTCCTAATCACACGGAAGGAAATGACGGATTTATTCGCCGCGCGCGGCTTGACGGTACCCGAATCCCTCGCCGCGCTTGATTTTACCCACCGCGTGGACCAAGCCATCGAGCGGGACGTAATTGTGGGGCGATATAAATAAAGTTATTTTTCGATCGCCGCCACACGATCTGTTAACGGCGGGTGCGAATATTCCATCATGACGACGAAAGGGTGGGGCGTGAGGTTGCCGAAGCTCTCGCGGTAGAGCGTCTTTAACGCGGAAACGGCGACTTCCGGCCCGGCGAGTTCCTTGCTGAAGCCGTCCGCTTCGTATTCGTGCATACGTGAGATGGCCGTGGCGGGGATGCCGAGTACCAGCATCAAAGGCGAAATCATGATAAAAAGTACATAGATACCGAACGCCGTGTTCGCCCCCGCGAAGCCGAACGCCTGCGATACCTCCGGCATCGTAACGATGAAAAAAGCCGCCAGCAGTAAAATCCCAAACACCGCTAATTGGAGCGGCGCGCGTTTAAGGATGTGCCGCTTTTTCGCATGGCCGATTTCGTGCGCCAATACGGAGATGACTTCGTCCTCGGTCATTTTTTCGATAAGGGTGTCGAAGAGGCCGATGGTTTTCGTTTTGCCGAAGCCCGACGCGAAGGCGTTGAGTTTGGTCGAGCGTTTCGAAGCGTCCACTTTGTAAATGGCCTTAAACTTAAACCCGGTTTTTTCGGCGAGCGCGTTGATCTTATCCTTTAGCGTACCGTCCTCCAGCGGCGTCAATTTGTAAAAAATCCGTATCATAAAAGGCGAAATAAACATCATGATCATCATGAACCCCAGCAACACAAAGAAAAACGCGGCGAAAACCCAATTTCCCATAGCGCCGTGCAGCAGTAAAAACAACGCCAGCAAACCGCCGCCGATAACCGCGCCAATCAGCAGCTCCTTAAAAAAATCGGCGATAAACGTGACGGGCTTCGTCTTGTTAAAGCCGTACCGTTCCTCGATCACGAACGTATCGTAGATGTCGAAGAACATTCCGACCAAAGCCCCCGCGAATATAGGCACACCCAAAATAAAAAAGCTCGTGAGGTAAATGCTGGTTGTATTGGCGGAAATAAAGTCATACAGCCAAGAATGTACGTTTAATAACAGGATCAGCAGCGATATAACCATGCCGGCTAAGCCCGCCACGATCGAAAAGCCGAGCCGCGTCATGCTGTAGGCTTGGTTCTTTTTATACGTTTCCTCGTCGAAAACGTCCCTTACGTTTTCCGGCAGGGGCGCGTTGCGGCGGGAATAGGTCAGGTACTTAAGGAAAAACCCAAACGCCGTCGTCGCTAAAAAGATTAGGATAATCGCGATTTTCATATAAAAGCCTCCCTTTTTCCCATAGTATAGCACACTAGCCAATTTGTAACACAAATGTTATAATCATGTAAATTAAAAACGCATAAACCCATGATTTCGACCGTATTATACGGAACGGGGGCCTTCATGTACGTCATAGGGGATAAAATCGTATACCCGCCATACGGTGCCGGCGTGATAGACGATTTGGAAGAAAAGGAAGTCGACGGGCAAATGCTGACGTATTACGTCCTGCATATACCCGTGGGCAATTTAAAGATCATGATCTCCGCCGCCAAAGCGGAGAGCTTGGGCGTACGCACCATTTACCCCAAGGATGAAATGCTCGTCGTTATCGAAGGTATAATGAACGATCCGATTACCATGTCGGATAATTGGAACCAACGGTACAAGGACAACATGGAGCACATCAAATCGGGCAACCTTGCCGAAGTCGCGCTGGTATACCGCAACCTGATGCTGCGCGAGCGTGAGCGGGGGTTATCCACCGCGGAAAAGAAAATGATGACCACAGCCAAGCAGATTATCCTATCGGAACTTATCCTTTCACAGGAAGTAGATAAACCCGAGGCCGAAGAAATACTGGACAAAATGTTCGGGTAACGGCGATGCATTTCGACGCGCATGTACACAGTGCCGTATCGCCCGATTCGGATATGCCCGCGGACGTAGCGATCAACACCCTTAAGCGTAAAGGGCTCGGGGTCATCTTCACCGAACATTGCGACTTCATGACGCAAACCGAAGGGAAAGACCCCACAGCCACGGACGCACCCCGGATCGCAAACGATTTTATCGTGAATTTTGAACGGTACCACGCGGAATACCGCCCGCTGCGTTCGGATTCGGTACTCATGGGCTTGGAATTTACCCTAAGCGCCGCATTTTTACCGCTTAACACAAAAACCTCCGAAGGCGATTATGATTTTATTGTGGGTGCGGTGCACACCGTCGACGGGTTGGATTTGTATCACGAGGGTAAAAACCGAAACGCGCAGGACATTACGCGCCGCTACTTGACTTATGCGAAGGAAATGGTTGAGCTGTGCGGCTTTTTTGATTCCTTCGCGCATATTGATTATATATGCCGTTACGCGCCGAGGGTTACCCATTGGTTAAGGTACGAGGAATTCCCTGAGGAATTCGATGCGTTGTTAAAAGCGTTGGCGGAACGCGAAAAGGCGTTTGAAATCAATACCGCACGCTTTGGCGATGCGAATGTGGAGCGCGCGCTGTTCCCCATTTACCGCCGATTCGCGCAATTGGGCGGTAAATTTGTAACGATCGGGTCGGACGCGCACAGACCTCAGGGTTTGGGGCGGCACTTCGATAAAGCTAATCGGATGACAAATGAAGCGGGACTGACGCCTGTATATTATAAGGAACGGAAAAGGGTTGTCGCGTAAATACGGTAAACCAGGCAGATTGTATGCCCATGTATAAAAAGGAGCGAAAAATGTATGTTGCGTAATATCACATTGTACGCGGAAGCCGATTACGCGGCCATGAGCCGTAAGGCCGCCGGGATTTTCGCCGAAACCGTCAAGGAAAACCCTACGGCCGCCTACGGGTTCGCCACGGGCTCCACGCCGGAGGGAATGTATGAAGAACTGGTGCGTCTATACGGTTTGGGTGCGGATTTTACCGGCATTACGACCTTTAACTTGGACGAATACCACCCCATCAAACCCGACGATCCGCAGAGTTATTATTATTACATGAAGAAACGCGTATTCGATCCGTTGGGGATACGTAAGTTTAACCTACCCGACGGTACGGCGCCCGACCCGTCGGCCGAATGCATCGCCTACGAACATAAACTGGCAAACGCAGGCGAAATGGCCATGCAAATCCTGGGTATCGGCAACAACGGCCACATCGGCTTTAACGAACCTTCGGATACCTTCGCGTGCCAAGCGGGTTACGTACCCTTGGCGGCCGATACGATTTCCGCCAATTCCCGTTTTTTTGAGGACCCGGGTATGGTTCCGCGTAATGCGCTGACCATGGGGCTGCACGCCATCATGATGGCGAAGCGTATCTTGTTGTTGGCAAGCGGCGAAGGAAAGGCGCAAATCCTTGCGCAAGCCTTAACCGGCCCGATAACGCCGCAAGTCCCCGCCTCTATTTTACAATTACACCCGTGCGTAACCGTCGTGGCGGATAAATCCGCCGCTTCCCTATTAAAATGAAACCGCAAGCGACCCCCTTCGTAAGGCAAGCCGCCCTGTTGGGAATTTCCTATTTCATCGGGCGGCTGCTTGGCGTCGCTTACCGTCTGCCTCTAACGGGTATGATCGGCGACGAAGGGAACGCTTGGTATACCACAAGCCACCACGTATACGCCGTCGCGTTGATCATCGTCGCCGGTGCGCTACCCTCCACCGTATCCAAACTGGTGAGCGAACGCGTGGCTCTCGGCCAATACCGAAACGCGCACAACCTGTTCAAAACGACCATGATGTTCTCGATATTCGTCGGTACGCTTATGGGTTTTGCGATGTGGTTCGGCGCGCGTTTTATCTCCGACATGCTCAGTTCGCCCGAATCGTTTTACGCGATACGCGCTTTGGCGCCCGCTTTGGCTATATTGGGCGCGATGGGGGCGTTGCGCGGTTACTTTCTCGGGATGAAAAGCTCCCTGCCCGTAGCGCTGTCCCAAACGACGGAGCAGGTATTTAACGTCGCTTTTTCATTATGGCTTGCCTATCTCCTTCTCGATGCGGAACGCCTGCACCGTTCCGTGACGGGTGCGGCAGCGGGTACGAGCATCGGCGTCTTGGCGGGTTTGCTGATATTGATATTCCTTTATTCGCTGGTGCAGCGCGACTTTAAGAAACGTATGCTGAAGGACTTGGACCGTCCCTACGAAAACGAACGCGACCAATTGAAGATACTGCTTTTCACAGCCGTTCCCATTATCGCCGGCATGGGCCTGTACGCATTAGGCACACCCATCGACCAAGGTATGGCTAACGCGCGGATTGCCTCCTCGGGCGTATTCTCCGTCGAAGAGGTCAACATACTGGTCGGCCAATTCGGCGGAAAATTCCTGTTGCTGACAGGGTTACCCGTAGCCATGGCTATTGCCCTTTCGCTCGCGGTCATCCCCGAGATATCGTCCGCCAATTCCGTAAAGGACAGGAACGGCATCCGCACCCATATCAACACCGCCCTGCGCTTAGCCATGCTCATCACGATCCCTTCCGCCGTAGGGCTTGCGGTACTGGCCGACCCCATCTTGACGCTTCTCTTCCCCTCCTTCCCCGAGGGTGGCGCGCTGTTGCGCTGGGGTGCAATCAGCGTCGTATTTATGGCTGCCAACCAAATCCTCACCGGCTCATTGCAAGGCGTGGGTAAGGTGACCATGCCGTTGATCGCGGCTTTTTTCGGCCTTTTGGTTAAGCTGCCCATCAACTACTTCCTGATGGCCGACCCGGACATCAACGTCATGGGCGCGGTCATCAGTACGATCGCGTGCTTCTTGGTCGCCGGCAGCCTCAATCTCTTTTTCCTGTATAAATCAACGCATATTATGCCCCGCTTCGACGAAGCGCTCATCAAGCCCTCCGCTTCCGCCGCCATCATGGGCCTTGCGTGTTGGGGCTTGTATCGGGGGCTCGCTGTAATTATCCCGAATTCGCTGGCTACGGTTTTGACCCTTATATTGGGAATGCTCATCTATATAGTGGCGATGATGCTCATGCGCAGCCTGAAGTCAAGCGACATCGCCCTGTTGCCCCTGCCTGAAAAGGCTGTGGATTGGTTGATGAAATAACAAAAAAGACGTAAAACCGATCTTTAATGAACGGCCTTACGTTTTTTTTTGATTGGTTGGTTTTTTACATTTCCATTAATATCGGGAATATCATCGGATTCCGCTTTGTCCGTTGCCAAATAAATTCGCGCAGGTCGTCGCGTATCTTGTTCCTTATAAATTGGATATCCGCTGTGTTTTTCCGCTCGATTTCCGAAAGGGATTCGCTTACGATCGTACGCGCGCCCTGCATAAGGTCGTCGTTTTCGCGTACGAAAACGAACCCGCGCGAAGTGATGTCGGGGCCCGCGATGATTTGGCAGCGTCCGTCTTCCAACGTGATACCGACGGCCGCGATAATCAGCCCGTCCTCCGAAAGGTGCTTGCGGTCACGCAGTACCACGTTACCTACGTCACCCACACCCAAGCCGTCCACGAGCAACTGGCCCGAAGGCACGACGCCGTTTACCTTCGCCGACGTACCGGATATTTCCAGCACTTGCCCGATATCCATCACGAACACGTTTTCCTTCTGCATCCCGAGCGAAATGGCGAGGTCTTTATGGTGCTTCAAATGGCGGTATTCGCCGTGGATGGGCATCAGGTATTCCGGCTTGATTAAAGCGTGCATGAGTTTGAGTTCCTCTTCCTTCGCGTGGCCGGAAACGTGCACCTCCATCATACCCTCGTAGATAACCTCCGCGCCGAGCTTGAGCAAATCATTAATGACGCGCGAGATCATCTTTTCATTACCGGGGATCGGCGAAGCGGAGATGACGATCTTATCGGAAGGGGTGACGACGATTTGCCTGTGGTCGTTGGCGGCCATACGCGAAAGCGCGGCCATTTGCTCGCCCTGCGAACCCGTGGTCACGATGCAGAGCTGCGCCGGGGTATAGTTACGGGCTTCGTTTACGTCGATGACATGCCCCTTGGGGATGTCCAAATATCCCAATTCCGTGGCGGTACGGACGGCGTTGATCATACTGCGCCCAAGGAAAAGGGTTTTACGCTTGTGCCGTACGGCGGAGTTGATTACCTGCTGGATGCGGTCGATGTTCGAAGAAAACATGGCGACCATAATGCGTTGGTTGGGCGATTCGTCGAAAACCTGCTCGAATACACGCCCGACGGTGCGCTCGCTCATGGTATACCCCTTGGCGAGTACGTTTGTGCTTTCGCACAGGAAAAGGCGGACACCTCGGTCCCCGAGTACGGCAAAGCGCTGGAGGTCCATCGGTTCGCCCTGTATAGGGGTGAAGTCCACCTTAAAGTCGCCGGAATGTATCACGACACCCACGGGCGTCGTGATCGCGATGCATACCGAGTCCGCGACCGAATGCGTGGCACGTATAAACTCCACGTTAAAGCACCCGACGCCCACTTCCTCGCCCGGGTTGACGCAAACCATTTCGGCCTGCGACGCCAATCCGTGTTCCTTTAATTTATTCGCCGCAAGGCCGAGGGTCAACCGCGTGCCGAAGATCGTCGTGTTCAACTCACGCAGGAAATAAGGGACGCTTCCGATATGGTCCTCATGCGCGTGCGTCAGGAAAAGACCGCGTATTTTATGGGCGTTCTGCACTAAGTACGTAAAATCGGGGATTACGAGGTCGATACCCAGCATTTCGTCCTGCGGGAACGCCACGCCGCAGTCGATGATAATCAAATCATTGCCGTATTCCAATACGGTCATGTTCTTTCCGATTTCGCCTAATCCACCCAAGGCGAAAACGCGCAGCTTATTCTTTTTGGATGCCAAGATGTAAAATCCTTCCTGTTTTTATTCTTCGATTTCGATTCCCAGTTCCTCATAATCGGCTTCAAACAAGCCCAACACCAATTCAAAGTCCTCGTGGTCATCCTCCACGAGCTCGAAAATCATGTCGTCCTCTTCGGTCGCGATACACTTGAAATGCACGATTTCTGATTCTTCCTCTTCACCTGTTTCCCCTTGCGGGGCTTCCGCCGCCAACAGGTAAACGATGCCGTTCGATTCCTTGCTTGCCAATATGTCAAAAGGTTGCTCGTTACCGTTTTCGTCCACCATTAACAATTGCTCGTCCATTTTCCTTACCTCCTGTATATTATCGTTGTTTTTTCGGTCCAGATACCCTTGCAGGATATACACCGCCGCCATTTCGTCCACGTATTCGGCGTAACGCTTACCTTCCATAACGCGTGAAACGGCTTGGGTGGAAAACCGTTCGTCCCATAACGCTATCGTTAACCGTTTGAAATTCCGTCGCAATCTTTCGGCGAATGCCTCGGTTTTTACGCACCGTGCGGAGGTTTTGCCGTCCGTATGTTTCGGGTACCCCAAGACCACGTGCGTGATCCCGTACTCCGCGATCCGCTCACGTAAGCGTGCGATAACGGGTTTCATAACCGACGGGTCGCTGCGGCGAATCGTTTCCACACCCGTGGCTACGATCCCGCGCGGGCAACTTACCGCGACACCGATAGCCGCATCACCGTAATCGAGTCCTAAGTACCGAAGGTTTCCGAGCACCTTACATGACTCTGCGCAGGTAATCGCGCACCAATTCCTCCAGCAATTCATCCCGTTCCAGCTTGCCGATGAGTGCGCGGGCATTTTGGTGGCTCGTGATGTATGTAGGATCACCCGAAAGGATGTACCCGATGATTTGCGTCAGGGGGTTATAGCCTTTTTCGTCCAACGCATAGTACACCGTTTCCAAAATCTTCTTGATTTCGTGTGTATTGTTGCGCTCGTACGCGCCGAATTTTTGGGTATCACTGTTTAACATGCCAATACTCCCTTCAAACCGTCACCGTTATCGTGTCCGGTTATATGTACGTTTGCCAATGTGTTCGGGTGTGAGGATGACTCGGTACGTACCATGCAATAGTTACGCGTGTGGCCTTGTGTGGGGGTTTCGAAGAGTACTTCCTGCGTGCTTCCCGCTTGTGCGGCGAGGAAACGCACCTTCAATTCGGCGGCGGCGGCAAGCATCTCCGCGTTCCGCGCTTTCTTTACCGCGGGGGGGATCGGGTCGGGCATTTCGGCTGCTTTTGTACCCTTGCGCGGCGAATACGGGAATACGTGGATACGGGCAAAACCCATTTCCCGCGCGAAGGAAAGGCTTTGGTTAAAATCGTCCGCGCTTTCCCCGGGGAAGCCCACGATGATATCGGTGGTGATGGCGGCCTGCGGGCGTACCTTACGCAACGCGTCAACGGCTTTACCATAATCCGCGGCCGTGTACCTGCGGTTCATAAGGGCCAACGTCGCGTCACAGCCGCTTTGTAGCGAAAGGTGAAAATGGTCGCACAAAGCAGGGGTTTGCGCCACGGCTTGCAAGAAATCATCGCTCACCGCCCATGGGTCAAGGCTGGATAAACGCAGGCGGGTGAGTTCGGGCGCGTGTACGGCTATTTCACGTATCAAGGCAGGCAGATAAACATCCCCTGTATCATTACCATAGGAGGAAAGTTGTATACCCGCGAGGACGATTTCTTTAATGCCCTGTTCGGTAAGCGAAGTCACCTGCTTCAAAATGCCCGACAGGGGATAACTGACCGGCGCGCCGCGTACGTACGGTACGATGCAGTAAGCGCAATAACGGTCGCAACCGTCCTGCACCTTCAGGAAAGCACGGGTTCGTTCCCCGGCGTTTCCCCACGCCTTGCGGGGGGATTCGTTTTTCTCTTGGGTTCGTTCCGCCCCGAACCGTTTTTCCAACGCCTCCAGCAAATCCTCCGGTTTACGGGTGTCGAACGTTAAATCCGCTGAAGTTAAGCCACCTTTTTCCATACACCCGCATACCGCGATAAAAGCGGCGGGATTATGGCGACGGGCGCGGCGTATGGCTTGTTGGGATTTTTTATCCACGTTTTGGGTTACGGTACAGGTATTGACGATGTATATATCCGCTTTACCCGATGTGTATATATAGCCGTTTTCCTTTAGTTTCGCACTCAGCGCGTCGGCGTCGCATTGGTTAACCTTGCAACCCAATGTATACAGGGAAAAGGTTGGATTCATGCGTTACGCGTTTGTTTCTTCCAACATTTCACGCAGGTGTTCGGTTACGATTTCTTTTTCGGGCAGTTCCTTTTGCGTGGCGATCATGTAAATCCCACCCGGTTGGCAACCGGCTTTTACCAAGCACTTGCGTGCGCTTTCGCGGTTTTCCTCCGTAGGCTGCATTCCTGTGAGCAAAAGGTTTACCGTTTTGCCGGATAAGTCAACATTCCTCACGAAATACTTAAGCGGGCCCGCCGGTTCGCCCACCCATATCGGACCGCACAAATATATTTCATCGGGTACGCTAACGGGCATGTTGCTTACGGGGTAACCCTTTGTACCTATGATGGAGCGTACGGCCCGCCACGCAAAACGAATGCCCTTTACTTCATGTATATCAGAAGAAAGGGCGTATAAAGGCAATCCCGTTATGTCATGCAGGGCTTCAGCCGCGATTTTTGTCTTTTGGGTGCGGGTATAGTAAAAAATCATGGTTTGTCCCCTCAAATGAAATGTACGCACGTTTATCCGTAGTCTATCACAGTTGTATATTATTGGCAAATATTTCATGTACGGATAATCGCACCAATGAAAGGGATTCCATGAAGTCCCTAAGGCGACGCGGCTGCAAACAAAAAGGGCCGTTCATACCGAAGCGGCCCTTTGGATAAGGTTAACCGGTGATTATATCCCTTTTTTTAATATCAGCAGTTTTTGCCCGGGCATCAGCTTCGCGGCGGATTCTATGTCGTTCACCGCGAGCAGCTCATCCAAGGGTACGTTGTACCGCTTGGCGATATGCCATAAGTTGTCGCCGCCTTGGGCGATATACACCGTCATGCTGGCCATCGCATCCATTACGCTTGGATCGATGTCGGAGAAAGCGATGTCGTTGATAATCCGCGCCTCTTCTTCCTCGATCACTTGCGTATTGAAAGTCAGCATAAAACGCGTTTCCGTTTCGCGTCCGCTCAGCATGTTAAACGTAGCGGTATCGATCGTGGTATCCACCGAAACGCGCATGTTGGGCGCGGCCCCCTTGGCCTCGATGACTTGGCGGAAGGGTACGATCGTTCGGTAGCTGCCCAACGGCTGCGCATCCGACTGCGCGACATAGAGGATATCGGTGGTTATCGCGCCTTCGACCACGATTTTATCCTCCAGCACCTTCACTTCGTCGAGGTACGCTTGCCCGCGCACGCGGAAGACCTGCAACATGTCGGGCGCGTTCGTTCCCAACGCGACGACTTCCTTGACGGGCGTTTGGTTACGGTTGAAGCAAACCAAACGCGGTACACGTACGGCGGTCTTACTGATGGTCAGCTGTTGATCGGTGGAATACGCATCGTCCAAGATCGAAAGCGTTTCGGTGGAATACACCTTCATTTGGATACCGACTGACACCTCAATTTCAATTACGCGGTCTTCGCCGTCGTCATCGGGTCTTACGCGTGCGTCGTGTTCCAATACCTGCAGCATTACGTCCGCAAACATATCCTCGCGCGCGCCGGAGATATCGACCGAACCGTTAAACGGTACGGTGCTTTCCACGAATTCGATGACGCTTTCGTCCGCTTCGCCGCGGTACAACGCCGTTACCAATATCTCACCCGAAAGGTTGACCCGCCCGTTCGCCAAGCGTTCCTCACGGTTTGCCACTTGTGCCGTCACCAACAAGATTTCGCGGATATTGGGCTTGCTTGTGGGCAGCGTTATGCTGTCATTGACCGCGAACCGCTCTTGCTTATGCTCAATCGTACGGTTTACGTTAAGCGGCGTCTTGAGCAATTGGTTCTCCGGCACATCATGGATATGTACGACCATTTCGTGGGCGTCCGAACGCTCCGCACGCACGCGGATATTAACGATCGCGCGGTACCCGACCTTTCGGTCGTTAAGCAAGCGGTATTCCACGTTTACGATCTCGGCCCTCGGCTGCACCCACATGTCCTTACCCACGCCCTCCAAATGGATGAAATCGTCCACGCTTTGGCTGTGTGTCAATACATGCACGGGATTATCGGCGGTTTTGGCGACATACAGTACCGAAAGGTTCAGTCGCCCCATAAAGTTGACCCGATCGGTGCTCACCTCCGTACGGTCGATCACCATCCGTTCTTCCGTTTGCAACAGCAAAGCCATATCGGGCTTTGCATCGGGTACGACGATTTCCCCTTCCAATAGCAGCTGCTGTTGTTCCGTACCCACGCATTGGTCCAAAAATACCTGTTCCCTTACGAGTTCCATATCCTTACTCCTCCTTGATAAGACAAATTAAAAAACCTCCATCAGATGGCGAATCTTTGGATTCACGCCTTATATCTTATGACGGAGGTTTATTAAGTATTCCCTTTATTCAATTGTCAGTCGCAGAGCGTAATCTCCACGGTGTTTGTCAGTACATCGGTATAACTGAAGGAAAGTTTTCGGGAGGTATCGGGGCCTTCGCTAAGCTGTACGGTAAATATGCTGGGGTATACGTTGGAAACCACACCCCGATTGATTACCGATTTTTGACGCCCTTTATTCGTTTCAAGTTTTACTTTGCTTCCGATGATTTTCTGAATGTCATTTCGTACGTGAAAAACGTCATTCCTGTCATACAAACGCTTCACCTCTCCTATCGTAAATAAATTTTTGTCCCCTTTAAATTTCCTCCCTTCAACAGATACATACCTGTCCATTATATCTAAAAAATGTAATTATGTCAAATGTGTTACAAATTATTAATAATTATCGCATGGGCATGTATGCCAAGAAGTGGAGATATCCGTTTTCGTCCACATAATATGTGGTGCGCGGCATAATTTGGTCGAAGAACGTGATCGGTATCAATACCCGCCCATTGACCGTATCGATCATCGGTGGGGCCTCCAACGCACGCGCAGGTACACCCCTCCACCCGTAACGGTTTACGTTCACATTAATTTCCATCATCAGGCTGTCATCGCCGCGGCTGTATCTGTCCCACCAAATCATTACGCGGGCTTGGCGCTGCTCCCATACGGCATCAAAGCCCAATTGCTCCATGATAGGACGGATGGGAACCATTTTCAGGTTATATATATTTGCCAATATCCGATATTGGTCCGGCGGGATGGGGTTTAACCGGATAATATTATCCAAGTTCATCCCCAACTGGCCCGGTCGGCCGGCTTCGGTGGAAATCTGGAATTCGTCGAACAGGAATACCAGCTGCGTATCGGTGATATAAAAGGCCGATAAGGGTGCGTTGATGGCGGAATAGAAATGTTCGGGGTTTTCACGCGTCCATTCCGTGAGGATACGCATCGGCAACGGCGCGAAGTTTTCCCCCATTACGCACGCCAACGTCAGCAGTTCACCTGTAGCCGCATTAAAGTTGATTGTTCTTACCGCTATACGTGTGGTAACGGCGGCGACGCTCGCGTACATCACGATGGAAACAATTTCCGTTTCATTATAGACCGTATCGTGTACGTCATAGGAAAAAGTAATCGTACGCGCGCGCAGACGGAGCGCGCCGTCGATCAGGTCGGTCGCGGCCAGGCTGATACTTTCATTGATTTCGGCGTAAGTTTCGCCGAATGATGGCAAAACATTGGGGAATACGCCCCGCAGAGTAATATGGTTAACGCGGCGCGTAGGCACACGGTCAGCGATCATGTTTTCCCGCCATACGGGTTCGATCGCGGCGGGCTCCTCGATTTCGTTGGCGGTGACCCGTATCGTGAAGGCAAATAAAAGAGCAAGGGTAAACAATATCCCTTGCTTTATATATCTGCGTAAAGCCCTATGCTTTTTCACCGCGGCCACCTCACAGGTGCAACGGAATGACGCGCTCCGTCCACACTCTATTTATATGCCTATTCAACCACGGATTTTACAGGATTACAATTACAATGGTGTTACATTTATGTCACACATTTATTACAGGGTTTCACCCATCAAGCCGCCTTTATAATCCTTCGGCGTAAGCGCGCCGAGCGGGAACAGATTCCGTACCTCTTCGCCGGAAACACGTTCCTTTTCCATCAGCAATTCGACGATTTTATGCAGCACGTCCCTATGCGTATCAATGAGGGCGAGGGCCTCGTTGTAACTTTTTTCCACGATGGTTTTTATTTCGTTATCAATGAGTGACGCGACCTGCTCACCGTAGTTGCGCGTATTGGCGTAATCACGGCCGAGGAATACTTCCTGGTTGGCGTTACCGAACTGTATCGGGCCCAATGTCTCCGACATACCGTACTTGACGACCATATCCCTCGCCGTTTGCGTAGCGCGTTCTATATCATTTGCCGCGCCGTTGGTGATGTCGCCCAGTACGCGCGCTTCCGCGGCCCGCCCGCCGAGCAACGCCACGATATGCTGCTCCATGTATTTTTTACCGACGTAGTTGCGGTCCTCGCCGGGCAAGGGCATAACATAACCGCCCGCACGGCCCGTTGGGATGACGGAAATGATATATGTCGCGTCGATATCGGGCAAAACCTCGTGGCAAATGGCGTGCCCCGCTTCGTGGTAGGCGGTAATGCGTCGCTCTTTTTCCGTAATCACGCGGCTCTTTTTTTCCGTACCGATGCCTACCTTTATAAACGCCTTGCGTATGGCATCCATATCGATCTTCAACTTATTGTCCCGCGCGGCAAGGAGCGCGGCTTCGTTAAGCAGGTTTTCGAGGTCGGCGGGGGTAAAGCCCGCGGTGGTTTGCGCCACTACACGCAACGAAACGTCCGTCGCCATTTGCTTACCTTCGGTGTGTACCTTTAATACCTCTTCACGGCCTTTGATATCGGGGCGATTCACCACGATTTGCCGGTCAAAGCGGCCGGGGCGCAACAGCGCCGGGTCAAGGATATCGGGCCGATTGGTAGCCGCGAGGACGATTACGCCTTCGTTTAAGCCAAAACCGTCCATTTCCACCAACAGTTGGTTAAGCGTTTGCTCGCGCTCGTCGTGCCCGCCGCCCAAACCCGCGCCGCGCTTGCGGCCGACGGCGTCAATTTCGTCTATGATTATGATACTCGCGGGGTTGCGCTTTGCCTGTTCGAATAAATCCCGTACGCGTGACGCGCCCACACCCACATACATTTCCACAAAGTCCGAACCTGAAATGCTGTAGAACGGGACGTCCGCTTCCCCCGCCACGGCGCGGGCGAGGTATGTCTTACCCGTACCGGGCGGCCCCACCAACAATATCCCTTTAGGGATACGTGCACCGATGTCGCGGTATTTTTGCGGAGCCTTTAGGAAATCGACAATTTCGGCGAGTTCGGCTTTTTCTTCATCCAAGCCCGCCACTTGGTCAAAATTCACCTTTCGCTTATCCTGCAGGATCACCTTCGCGCGGCTCTTGCCGAAGTTCATGTGCCGCCCGCCGCCCGCTTGCGCCTGTTGGTACACGAAGAAAAGGATCAATCCCGCCACACCCAACATGATGATGATGGGTAAAGCCGTGACGATCCAATGCGGACGGGTGGGAGGTTCGGCATCGAAGTACAAAATGCCCGTTCTTTGCCCCAAAACGCCGTGCACGAATGTCGTAAACACTTCCAAGCTGGGGATATCAACCGTATGCGTGGACGTGGGGTTAACCAACATGACCTCCGCCTGACCTACGCCGGGCACGCTGTTATCAGGGGTGACGACGATGCGCCCCACACGGTCGGCGTTGATGTCCCGCACCAAATGGGTATACGTATAGGTTTCGGGTGTACTCTGCGGATTGTTCATACGCAGGAGCATCGTGACCATTAAAATAACCGCCATGATCAATAAAAACAAAGCGAAGTTGCTTGTGCGCCTTTGCATCGTCATAGCTTTAATATCCCTACGTAAGGCAGGTTACGGTAACGTTGGGCGTAATCCAACCCGTAGCCCACCACAAATTCATCGGGGATGGAAAACCCCAGATAATCGGCTTGCGCCTCCGGAACCTCGCGGCGGCTTGGCTTGTCCAACAAAGCGCATACGCGTACGCTCGCGACGTTCATGTCTTCTAAGTACTTTTTCAAATAAGCGAGCGTGTGCCCGGTATCGATGATATCCTCCACGACCAACACGTCCTTACTTGCCAAGTCCAGCTTGGGGTGGCAGTCCAGCCGTACCTTGCCGTTTGAGACCGTACCGTCGCCGTAACTCGACGCCCGTACGAAGTCTATCGTCGTATTGTTACCCAGCTTGCGCGATAAATCGGCCAGAAAGATGACCCCGCCGGTTAACGCACACAACAGGATGATGGGCTTTTCCCCGTAATCCCGGATGATTTCATCGGCCAAGCCTTGCAAGCGGGTTTCGATTTGTTCCGCCGAAATAAGCGGTTCTACGGTTTCTCCGGGTGTCATGGGATATCCTCCTTATGATGGGGCGTTGTTCCGAGCCCCTCCGCGCTTTGCGCGACTGTTATCCAACACAGATGGGTATTGCTTCCCTTAACGGTTTGATCATGTGCGAATTTGATATTGATTTTACCATACTCATCTAAAATCCATATAATATCGCTTTTACACGCAATCAACGGTATTTCGTCACGTATATTCCTCGGCGTTTTGGTATCGGTGAAGTAATCCTGTATTTTTTTCGTCCCGCCGGAAAGCGCGATGCGATCGCCCTCACGGCGCGTCCGTACACATAAATCGGACAAGTACCCGGAAAGGATATCATAATCGAATGCCTGCGTACAGAGCAACCGCGGGTTTTGTTCGGGCGGGGAAAGGGAAAGCGTGATCGTCTTACCGATTTCGGATACATGCAAGGGTTTGTCCAACGCCAAGGGATAAAAAAAGCCGCCGTTATCCTTACATGCGGCGGGGGTAAAGTGAAGTTCGTTATATACGCGGGCAACGGTCATACCGGGGAGGTGCGCCTCTTTCCCCGTTTCGCCGTTTGCGATCTTAAGCGTGTCATAAATATGCACGGCTTGAATATCCGTAAAATCCTCAACGTCAATTGTGTATGTCAGCCGTGCGCGCGTAATCGCCTCGCGTACGACGCGGTTGCGCAATGCTTCGGGTAATATAAGCAAGCGGGGAATGTTCAACGATAAGGGAGAGCCGTCATCCAACTTGTACCGGATTTCGGTACAAGTTAGGAAAGCCTCCCGCGCCGCGTCCTCCAAGTATTCCGCGTCCGCACGCAGCATGGCCGTATTGCGGGCGATATTTTCCGCCGCGTTGGGGTTTACGTGTTTTGCAACGGCGGGTAATACGATATTGCGGATACGGTTGCGCGTATAGTCGAACCCCGCGTTGGAATCGTCTTCGATAAACGCGATACCTTCCTTTTTTAAATACGCCTCGATTTCGGTACGCGGGGTTTCGATCAAAGGGCGTACGACGCTGCCGTTGACGGGCGGTATCCCGCACAGACCCCGCAAACCCGCCCCGCGGCACATGTTAAGCAAAACGGTTTCGGCGTTGTCGTCCGCGTTGTGTCCGACAGCGATTTTTTGCGCGTCAAGTTCGTTTAACGCGGCATAAAAACAATCGTAGCGTACCCGGCGCCCCGCTTCTTCTATGCTGAGCTTTTCCTGTTCCGCTTTGCCGCGCACGTCGGCTTCGCATACACGCAGGGGTATGCCCAGATCCTTGCATAATTTTCGCACGAAGGCTTCGTCTTTTTTCGCGTTGGCGCGAAGGTTGTGGTTTACGTGGATGGCGTATAAAGTAAACGAACAGCGTTCCCGCATGGTTACCAACGCCGATAAAAGCGCGACCGAGTCTGCCCCGCCGGACAAGCCGATAATGACCCCGTCGTTGGGGGAGAGCATGTTGTGCTTTTGGATGGTGTTTTTTATATTTTTCAGCAAGCCCATGTTCCGTTCATCTTATTTTGGATACTGTATCCTCTATTGTCCATAAATGCAATTTTTAATCGCGATGAAAATACGTGAGTTTTATTTACCAACCCCCGCTCGGCTGTTGTACAAGGGACAAACAGACATAAAACAGGCGATTATTTTCCAAGCTGCGGAAAACAATCGCCTGTATTTTATGACGGTATCGTATTACGGGCGCGGCGCGAGGGTGGAGCCGAAGGGGAATAATGTGCCGCCGCGGGGGATTGCGCCGATGTCGGGGGTGTCACCCGTGGGGCGGAACTGGTCGTCGATGGTGCCGCGGGTGTTGCCGGACATGGTGACGTTTTCGCGCTCCATGAGGGGTAGGGGGTATCGCCCGTGTTCATCGAAATTGGTATGCAAATGCGGCGGTCTTTCCCCGCCCTCCCATGGGGCGGTTAACGTCGT
>Ga0123353_10002362_pt1 | contig 23444 bp, 14 predicted proteins | sample TergutLab28metaG_3_FD_92763 | JGI IMG/M metagenome (GOLD analysis project Ga0123353, IMG submission 92763) | Labiotermes labralis P3 segment gut microbial communities from Petit-Saut dam, French Guiana - Lab288 P3 | ecosystem: Host-associated > Arthropoda: Insects > Digestive system > Gut ... | reverse complement strand
GTCAGCGCAACGGGTCCCCACAGCCGTTAATCTCTGTTTTCTAAACCTGGAGCCGCTACTTTTTTCATTCAAGTAGCTCCTCAATTGACCTCACGAGGCTGAGTGGACCCTGTTCCAGACCCAATACTACTCAGAAAATCTGGTAGAGCCGGATCGAACCCGGGACCTCTGTATCTGTAGCCAGAAACTCTGACCACTAGACCACAGAGGCTTGTCAACATGATAAGTCAACACAAACTTATTACTTTTATGCTTCTCCTTGCCTATGCCTCTCTCTAGGACAATACTAACCTCCTCATTCTTGTTACTATTAGATAAACCTGCACACCATGAAGATGACGCTGATCTTCTTACACACATATTTCCTGCCACATAATCTGAAATATAAAAATAGCACTGGATTTTCATTCTCATTTGCTACTGGTTATGGCTCAAATCCATGCATGATTTACCTGTCCAATACAATAATACAAATAAAGAAAAAACTGAATGGATAATTAATGTAAACACATATGTGTATATGAGAGTAAATAACTACTTAAAACAAAATACTAGATGGGTGTGCTTGTGGGAGGCGTTCATAATATTATCTGCTGCTGGTTTACGGATGGAATTTCTGCAAAACACAAATAAATAAACAAAGTGAGATAAGTTCATATCTCAGCAGCTTATAATGCATGGAGATGAAATACAAGCAATTCTGTACTACAGCTTGTGGCAGTATTCTGCAACTGGTGAGCTGCCACAGGGTTGAACGAGCACCATAAATTTGTAATGGATATGACACAAATATTAGTATATTAACCTTCCAAAAGATGAAGTTAAATTCAATTCTTAAACATCATATATTCTATACTTGTTCTAATTCATGCCTTATACGTTTTCATAGTAATGATGTATCATCAACCTTCCATTTTTACTAACATACACCCAATTCTTATTGTTGTTTGGTTACCAGTTTACAATGAGACCTTCCTGTATGAAGTACCTCCCACCACTACACTGATTGCAATCCAGGAACACTGTTTATAAAGGCAGACGTATGAAGGTAAAGCAATCCCATTACAGGCCTGGACAGTCCCTGAGGGTTCCAGGAGGTTGAGGCTCCCAGATTTTAAGACAATCAGCACATGAAGGTGGTAAGGTTGTCAGCCATACACACCAGCTGCCTTTACCTCCAGGAAATATTCCTGGTACTCATTTCTGTTGGAGGCTGAGTCAATGCCAGGGCCATAGTGCAGCTGGAAGGATTATGTCAATGAAAAATTCCAGTAACACCATCGGGAATCAAACCCGTGGCCTTACAGCTTGTAGCACAGTGCCTCAACCAACTGTGCCACCACAGGCCCCCAAAAGCAGACATATGCCAATCCTTTTTTTAGAGGGTAGTTCAGAGCCCTTGTGACAAAACTTGAAATATGAAACAGCATCAAACATCAATAGCATTTTGTTTTACTACCCAGTTAATTCTTCTGTACACCTGTGCAAATCTTACAGCCATGCTCTGTGATACCCCCCTTTCACTGTTTCTAACACACATGCAGTTCAGATGGATGGTGAATCTATAAACACTCCTTTATGTCTGGAATACTATCTGCTGCCACTCATCAACAGCAGCCAGTCCCTGACAACAGTACTGGCATGTACACAGCTTTCAGTGTAATGAATTTGATCCACCTTTCACTTCCAAAATATTTCAGTTTTTCCACAACCATCTTCCTTCCTGGTTTCAAAACTGTGAACGGTGGTGAATAAGTAAGTCTACCATTATTTTCTTTCATTGTAGTCTACACATCAAATGACATCACAAGAAAATACACTGTTAGGCATAATGCAACAGGCAGTCATTATGCTCGAAGTGACAGTAATAAGCCACCAAAAAAAAATCCAAGAATAGTTTCAGCAGTAGAATGATAATTAATTATAAGTCTCTTGGTTTTTCTGTTGCGGTCAGGCAATGCGTTCTGATATCTGAGCGTAATGTGTGTAGGAAAAACATAGTAACATTCTGATGGTTCCAAGCAAGCTGAAAAGACATTCTGCAACAAAGCAGCTCTCTTTGGTTTGCAATGGCATGTATTTTCATTTGACAACACAAAACAGAATGCAGGTACATTTTACCATTTCATTTCCTCACAATTTGAAAAGTCTTGGAAGCTAGCTGTAAAGTACAGAATATAACTACTATAATTTCTTTAAGGTACTAGTTGTCAGAAGTACGTAAAAGTAGTTTCACTTAGACATAATTTTTAACATACAAAAATAATCAAATTAAAAATTAAACTCTAAAAATTTATAATGGACTTAATGAGAATCTTACCATTGATGCCTGACATGCTACACGTTGAGATATTTTTGTCAATATCCATGGATTTTTCAAGAAACAGATTCATGTATTCATGCTTCCTTTGGCCAGTATTTGCCTTCTGTACTCTATCTGTCTGTGCTGAAAGTGCTGTCTGTTCATCATACACACCATTTATTTCTGTAACTGTTTCAACATCTCTACCATTAGCTCTAACAGTCTTATGTTCAGACAAACTGGAACAACATACTTCATTTCCAGAACTATTGAACACAGTATTCTTGCTTACGTTTGAACTGTCATTTGCATATTTTAGAGAACATGATTTCTCTACACAACCAGAAACAGAAGCAAGTTGAACAGCTCCAGCATCGCTAACTCCTATGCCATACAAGAATGATCCATCACACAAATGATCAGGAAGGGTGTTCATTGTTGAAGCACTTACAACATTTGTGTAAAATGCTTTATTCAATTCCCCATATGAATCAATACTAGCAGTACTGCTACTGCTTCCTCTCTGTGTTGACATTTTCAGGATATCAAGAGGTATTTTCTGATCTGATGCCAGGCCAGTGTTCACTGAATTAGTTTTTCTTTGTTGAAACACCACTGGGAATGCTTCAGCAGATGCATTCATATCAAGAATTTGAGAAGCAGGTATAACAGTCTTCTTTGCTGAAGGGGAGGCAAATGAAAGCAACTGTAAATGCTTGTGTGAAGAATACATTTGTGGCATAACTATTTTCTTATCTGGAGTACAGGAAGTAATATCAGAACTTATACTGCGATCAGAATTATCATTTTCTCTTGTAGACAACTTTGACCGTCCCAGAGCATTTTTAATACACGCACTTATTCTGTTGGTAACAATTGCTTTTAATTCTTCATCAGTGTGAGAATTAGAGTCTATTATAACGCCTTGGCATTGTGACACTAAATGTGTTTCAACTGTGCTGTCTCTACAACCTGCACTAAAACAATTCTTCTGCTTCTCATCGTGTCCATTACAGAATGAATTTCTTACATTTAGAAACATATTATTTTCACCATTTCCTTGTACAACTTTAACTGATTTTGTTTCAAAAATTCCATCGCCATCCTTTACAGCCTGATGTACATTAGATGTACCAGTAATATGTAAAAAGCCTGATTTATTTCTCCTTTCTACTGCTGATGACTGTTTCGAAGCATCAGAAGCATCAGACATACTTAGGTTCATATGTCCAGTAGGATCTGTGATGTCTTCAATACAAATAAATGAATCCTCCCCATTGAATTTGATAATACTGTCACTTAAATTATCTTGCACTTGGACAGCACCATTAGAATTAACAGCTTTTCCTTTAGTATTATCAATAGTGGTATTACCAGTTTCTTGATCAGCTGTAAATGTTTTATTTGGCACAGGAATTTTACATACTTCTGTAATATTTTCATTGGTCACATATGCATGTGCACTTGCATCATGTTCTTCACAAGAAGTATCAATTTGTAAATGATATGCTTTTTGATATACTAGTTCAAATGGATCATTCAACATCCTCATATTCAAGTTTGTTTGATGAACAACTAGGTCAAAGGGATTATTGTCCACATTCGAATCATTATAATTATCCGAAATTGTCGGACTGCAAATAGATGTGTTATTTGGACAATTTGCTGAACCAAGTGAAGATGGAACTAAGGGTATTGGATGACCAGAGTTGACAGCATCCAGCTGTGATGGCAAAGGAACATTAAAATCTATGAGCAGCTTACTGGTATCTTTGTTATAATGGTTGTTATCTGCAAGAAGGAGTTTTAGAATTAGAATATCTTTCATAAAAACAAATATCCTTATATATTTAAACATACACACATACACACACAACTGTATACATGCATGCATGCAAACACTTTACTTACCACACATATTTGATATCAGACAGCAACTTCCATAAAATTATAGAGACTCCCGTTTGCTATGAACTAAACATTCAATCTGCAAAAAAACACATTTTCAGTACGTACCTAATTAATGAAATTTGAACTCTTATTACATACTAATATTTATAGTTCTCTTAGTAGTGAATGAACTTAATTCCTTTATTTCAATATGAGTAAGAAAATAAATGTTGGCCTACAACTTGCCACGAAAGCACAAAGTGGAGAAGAGGTATCCTGTATTCTTTTTTAACCTCAGTGCTAGATGGAGTGAATAGTTAATGTTACGCTCCAGCCACTTTACCCCCAGGAATGACCCAGTAGTGACTGTATAGGAGGCTGGGTTTTCAGTATGAGTACCTGTGCAGAAGTATAAATTTTAAAAAGGGATGCCAATATTTGTGCCTGGTCCAGTAATTTTGCCATTCAAAGATATTCTCTTCTTAATCCTGTCTAGATATCAAGGAATAATTTTAAATGTTTTGTTGCAGTATCAGCAATGTCATATGGACATGAAATCCATAAACTTGTGTTTTGGCCAGAAGGTATGAATCAAGCTATTCTGATATTACAGTTATGAGCTCTTTCTCATATTATGGAATAAACACGTTTTCCAATATCAAAGCTCTTAATAATTTTCTAGTACCCAGGAACCATTTGTGTGTCTGCAATAATATTCTGAGTTAAACAGTATTTAACATATTATTCCTTCATCAATTCTTCCTCTGTTTCATCCTTGTTTGACTTTGATTCCTAGATGTGCAGAATTAAGTTCCATTTCATACAGAATTATATGGTGATCCACAGTCTACAGGTTATAGGCTGGCATAACCTAGTACACTTGAAATCACAGTGTTCTGAGTACCAACACTTTACTACCTTGTACAGCAAGATAAATTGGTATCTGCCCTATGAAGTTCATTAACAAAGACAAGAGAAAGAATTTTTTAATGCCAATGCAAGCCTATGCAGGTAACCAAGGGGCAGTTGTGCTGGACAGCTGAGTCCTGCTGTGCTATTGATACAGCTATATTTTTCCCTTGAAGTGTTCCCTAAATCATGTTCTGGTGGGTTCAAGCCTTGGGCCCAGATAATTACATGTGCTGACTATATCAACTTTTCCTTGCTTCAAGAAAACAGTTATTCCCCTCTTGTACAACCTTCAAAATAATTTTCCCTTGACTGAGTTTAAAGTAAATGGTTTATAAAATCATTAAAATACTACTGTATTTCTTAAACCCTGACCAGTCTACGTACACCTAACCTATCTCTGTCCGTCGTTCTCCAGGATCACGTAATCAATTGCGAGTAACATAGGGCAGGAACGAGCTGATCCTCCGGCAGCACCCCATTCGTCTGCAGTTGCGTCCCTTACCTAATGTTCTCATGTATTAGAATGTAATTATTGTACATTACCATTCCCAACTCATAAGAACTGCAGTCCCGTCAGACTTCTAGAAAGAAATGCTTCGCACTGGCATTCTACAAAAACTTATCTTGCTCAGAGAAAAACTCACACTAACGTGGAATTAAAACGTTCCTCTTCTAAAATGATTTATAAACGTATAATGGCCAGAAGAAATTTTACGGACTTCAAATACCCACATCCGAACCGCACAACAGAGCTCCTTCCATTACGGCCAGATTCTAGTATCAGAAGATCTGTATCCCACACAAAGTACGCTCCCTCTAACATGCTCTCACTACGGGGCATACCATCTACTTTAAATTCAAACTTAGTGACAATCACAGATCATTTACCACTTTCGCCCTCTGCTTAACTGTCTTCCACAAGTTGATAACTGCAAACGTTAAGTTTCCCTCAAGATCGGAGTTTCTCTTTATATAATATCAAGATTTGTTTGGTGCTGTACATGGATACAGATTGTCTAAGTTCCCCATCCTTTAGACCAGTCGGTAACTGAAACATATTTCGTTTGAATGAAAATATTTCCATATGCCCTTATTCACTCAGTAAGATTGCACACTTAACAGTGACAGCAATTGCAGTAAAATGGAAATAATTCCGTTAGTCGCAACAGCAGTTGGCATTAAAAACCGTCGAATGTCATTGGCTGCGAACACATCCAAAATGGCCTCGTTTTCTCTTACCGTCTATGTTAATTCATAGATTATATATTTTTGTACATTTATCAAGAATTACAATCGTGTTTTCATTGTACACAGTTTAATTCAGAGTTTTTCGAATAATACAGCCTGCAAATGTATAAAGCAACATGGAAAGTAGATGAAAATGATGAAGGTTGTATAAGGTTATGTAAACATATTTATTAATTATAACAAATATAATAATGGAACAAATTTGAATAATATGATTATTAATTGTGGTGCACATTGGACCAAAAACTTCTTTGTGTACAGTAAGCTAATGCTGGTATTTCATTTTCGGCGATACGTGGGTGTTCTGTACGTGACTTTTGTATACGTTTTATATTTTATTTCAGTCCAAGGAATTAAGCCGTAAATGATTTTTTATACTCATTGTGTCACACAGTTTCCTATCGAGGATATTAATTCATTTTCTTTCAACTGATCTTGAAATGTTTTAAAATGAAGCACACGGCTCTTCATAGTGGCTAAATAACTCCCTTTCGTTGAGATCATCGAGTATTTCGTTTCGAACGAACTGATACCGTCGACACTGATGTAACAATAGTGCTGTTAATTTCTGTTCGGACGTTGCTCACCTCAAATGCTGGCGAGGACACTGGCTAGCATGAAATTTGTGTTTTTTTCTTCAATCCCATGTCAATATTAGGTCGGCAGACCCAACCTCTTAAGTCATCCATTTGATACTAATTTGTCCGAGATAGTAATATAAACAACTGACAGACTTGATAAGAAAACCCATGAAGCTATAATGGTGTTTAAGCTATTAATCAACACTGTGATCTCTATTGCTAAATTTGGCTCCAGTCCCAGATGATCATATCAACACCTTACCTGAACAATAAAACAGCAAGAAACCTTGCTTACATGTATGCCTGTTAGGGAAAACATGTTAGTATTTGCTAGAATATTTACCCATTTTTTAAAAACCAAGAACTGGGACATATAATAACCCATGACACAATGCAGAATACACTAATGTATTAGTAGTTCTACGATGTGAAAGCCCAGATAAGCGGCTGTTACAAACAAATACAACAGAATGACATAATAGTAATGATAATAATTATACTAAAAAACTCTCACTCACTTCACTTACTAATTTTTCTGTACACATGTTCCTTATCTTTTTCAGTCTCAGCCCTGACTCTGTAACCACAGATTGATGTTTCTTTCTCCCCTGCTTCTCTTCTTTCCTTTTAGTGGCTGGTTGATGGCTGTCCTATTGCTATAGATGTTTTCTTCCACTGTGGAGTGGTCAGAGTTTGTATGAATTGTCAGAAGTGTTGTAATTTTGTAGCTTGAAAAATCCAGGACATTTGGCTTCTGAAATAAAGTTCTTTGGGACACCAGGAAAAAGCTCTTTAAAGCTGATTAAAGTGGTACTGTCGCAGAAACACTGTGACAGATGGGATCCCTACACCAGAACAATGACTGAGTGCATGAAGAGTGAATTTGGGGCTAACATTTCTTCCTAGCTCTACGGTTATATGTCGTATAGCTTCTGTCATCTGAATCTTAATTAATAATTTACTTATCATGTTTGCCATTTCTTTTTCGGTAGTCAGACACTTAAGGAATTGTGGTAGTACAGTTAAGTAAAGGTGAAGGAAGTATTAAAATTTATCAAAACAACTCCACAGAATGTAACTTTCATTTTTAATCGTTTTATGGCAGTGAAAAAGATATTACATTACACTTGCTGCCTCCCTGTCTACATCTCCACTTGCACTGTCTCTTGCTAGATAAAGGACATAAGTGGGTAAGGAAATTGTTATTTAAATTTAAGCACTAAGTAACTCTGGGACCAGTGACAGTTCTTTAACTGACAAGCCGCATGAAATGTTCTGTTACCTTACAGTATATTGAATGATGTAAGGATCTCAGAATATATAGCATCAAATAGTAAAATACTTAGTTACTAATCAGTTGGAAGGAAGCAGTTTTGGCATAATATAATGTGCTATCATGATATATTCCTGCAGAGACCAAGAAAAACCACAGAAAACCTTTGTCAGGATAGTTGGTCTTCAGGCCAAGGTGTGATCCTGGGATCTGCTGAACACAAAATAGGAGCACTAACCATATGACCACGACGCTGAGTATGAAATGTTTAAGAATTTTGTGTTAAGTATAAATATTTATGTGTGTTACATTCTCATACTCTGTTTTTATATGAAATAATTATAAGCCAAGCTTAACAAGTACCCCATCCCTAAAATTAGAAGATGAATAGCATTGTCAATTACATAATAAATGTCCTTTTTTACAGCTGTGTTTATTGATGCTGAGGAAGAAACAGATGAAAACAATGGGAAGTGTACATATAGTAGGTGGTCATATTTACCAGACCTAGTACTAGAAAAAGTGTTTTCATATCTGTCCATGAGGGAGCGGTATTATGCATCAATGGTGTGCAAGTCTTGGTACAGAGCATTTCATCTCCCGTATGTCTGGTCCACTTTTGTTTTGGATGATTCAACTCTTACAAGGAAGAAATATAATTATTACTATGGTTGGCAGGTACTGTAATAACTTCATACCAAGGGTTTATGTAGTCTCCATTCCACTCTTTGAAAGTCTTACTGGAAATTTGAATTAAATAAAGTATACAAGACTTCTCAGCAAGAAAGTGATGGGCATACCCACAGATATGTACAGTGCTTTTCTTTACAGAAAAGAAAGTGACATTGGTGGGGAGGTATACTGTTTCAGTTGAACCTTATTTCAATTCCATTACTTCTTCATTTTCATAACATTTATGTGTTTACAGTATGTTGAAAAAGTGTGAGTAAAGCATACTGATGCATGCCACAACAAATCCCTTGTACATACCAGTGGGATATCTTTGCAATATTCACACATTTATATCTTGGTCTTCGAAGCTGTCTCTGTCTATGCAGTTGCCCAGCAAGAATTGGTTCCTCCATACATACTATAAGCCCTGTCTACCTCAGTTATCCTGTATACATGTGTGACAATAAATGTTAATAAAAGTATATATTTATCATGTTCCAGCATGTACTAGACCACATGCGAACACAAATGTGCATCACAAATGTTGGACGTAACTTCCGGCAACTTGTATTTGGACCCATGATGAATTTTTTCAACCTTTATGAATTTATGAATATGCTATCATATTTTATTGAATGGCCTCAGGGAGGTCTAGAGATTGGTACACACATACGAATGCTGAGATTCATTTTTCCCTGCAACATGGCTGCCCGGGATGAGTCAGAACGAGAAAGGATATTTGGAACTGGAGGTTGGAAATCTTTGATGATTCTTATTAGTGATAACTCTTAATATTATTGAGGTATGTTTCCCTTTATTCTTGGTAAAATGCAGTGGACCTTTGATATGTATGTTTAACTAACTTCATGTTAGAGGTTTTTCCTTAATAGGTTTGTGGCCATTTAGGTGTCAAGAAATTTGCTACTTTTGTGGGAACCTGAAGCTTCATTTCTGCATTCACAGCAGTCCTTCATCAGTTGCTGTAGCCTGCATTTCCAAACAGCAGTTAATTAACTGATCAGCAAGAAGTGGGCAGGATAATGTGTTCTTTGGGCTGTATAAGAAATAAAAATTCATTGCTTTCCCAGGACAATTTTACATGTATTTCCTTGAACAAAATGTTCATTATACACACACAAAACCCACATCAAAAATACAAAGCAATGTATTTACTTTCTGAGTGCTGTAGATTTAACATTTCCCTCTGTTGCAATATGAGCTTTCAAGGTTTATGCTCGAGTGTCTGACTGAACAAATGATATTGCGGACACAATATGACAGTATACTGCTTTACCAGTATTACTGTACAGTGTTCTGTTTGTATTGAAAGTAAAAGTAAAGCAATCCGTGTACAGGCCTGGACAGGCCCTGAGGGTTCCAGGAGGTTGAGCCTCCCATATTTCATTGCAGTCGGCACATGAAGGTGGTAAGGTTGTCAGCCTTACCCACCAGCTGCCTTTACCCCCACAGAAAATATTCCTGATAGACTGCGTTTGAAATGTGATGGAACACGTGCAGAAACCAGATTTTGTCTTTCGGCAAAACAGATGAGTCCATTTAAATCAGAAGGGGGTGTTGGTTCAGCCGACTACTGGCAGCTGAGGTGTGCGCATCAGCGGTAGTAATGCTGGATACACTATGTTCCGAGGTAGTGTGAAGAGTACTGGCTACCCACTCCATTTGCCAGTTTCCCCTTCACTTCCCCTCCCATGCATCATGTGCCATCACATTTCAACTGTACTCTGTTAATTTCTATTAGAGGCTGATGACACCGTCAGGAATCAAACATTCTGTTGTATGTGGATGCAGAGAATATAAGGCACAACTTTACCCCACCTTTTAGCTTCACGTTTCTAATATGTGTGAACTGTTGTTTCAGACACACTTAAAATATGTGTATATTTTTAAGTGTATTGCTGGTTCATCATGATGGTTGTTATCTGATGTGCAGGCCGACTGCTTGAAGCACTGAAGGCACTAATGGGCAACTTGCCAGCATTGCGTCATCTTGAATTGATAGATTTGATGCTAGAGACTCGTGAGGCTCAACACCTCTTAGATGAAGTGTGTTCTCTGTGTTGCCTTACACTTCAGACACTCATCTTAATTAACACAACCAAGCTACAATACCAACTGCTGCATGCTGGGGTATTTTTAAACTTAAAAGTAAGAGAAATAAACTCTTTAAAGTCACTAATGCATTTAAGTGTAATTTCAGTAAACATCCAATCAACAGACACTGTCATGGTCTTCTTTTTTTGGTTTGTGCAGGTACTGATGATCAGCCCCCAGAACCTAGGTGAAGATCTGGTGCAATTGCTAGCACACACAAATCTTCGTCATTTACACATAATCCAGAACCGATACACACCAGGGGATATTAATGTTAGGCCAGTACCTGGCAAAATTTGGAAGCAGTGTAGACATTTAAATTCAAGTCTTGCAGTTCATTTGGAAGTGAAAGGTGCCAGGAATGGGAATGTTCTATGGCAGGAACGTGCCCCTGTACGCTCAATACTGTATGATTCTAGTTACATCAAGGTACAGAATCTATGAAATTATTTTAATTTAATTTGTACACTTAAACATTCTTGTGTACTGGAAGTTAATTATCTTTCCTAAACAGTGAATATGAGCCTGATTGGTAAAGCCCTGGGACTGATAATTTCTGTTTTTCTAAAGCTGCTCCAGATCACCATCAGAGCAGTTCTTTAAAATATTCATTGCACCCTGATTTTACTGACAAGTACTCTGATGTTGTGGTACTCCTACACTTTCATATAGCAGAAACTGGTTTACTTCCTGTCCTGACTTCGGGTTACTGGTGGCTTACGCCAGTACCCTCAGGTGAATTCTTTGGATAGTACCTTGAAAGAGGCTACAGGAGAAATTCATATACTTGCAATTTGTGATTATGTGTCAGTCTTATGAAGTAGGGTTCTAGGATTGAATGGACAGCAGTGTGTTGTTTCTAATGAAACTGGCTGTCTTGACTTGGATTTGGTTAGCCAGGCACTTGAGAAGTAGGTACTGCAATCACATATAAGAAACTTATAGCTGAAGAATGCAAGACATACATATTGGGGTGATGTGATCATTAATTTTTTTTTGTATAATTCTCCAGATGACATCAGAATCAGTCCTTACAGCTATTGACCTGTACCGGCTTGATCTTCATGTTTATGCTCACCACGGACTTCCAAGGTTCTACATGCCAAGATCTTTCCATGAACGAGTTGACTCCTTACTTCTGCTACTGTGTCGGCAGTGCCCTTACCTACACACACTGGTACTGCAGCCAGGTTGAGCCAACCCAGCAGTCTCACAAAGAAAGCTGTTGCCTAATATACCACTTTTGTCCTGCCTCAAAATTAACAGTTTTTGGTTATGAGAATACACTGTATCCTGTACTAACAATAATTTCTCTTTGTTTTTTAAATGAACACTCATTGCTACCATACATGTTAATGTTCTTTCTTCACTCATTTCCTATTTTAACATACGTCAAAAATGACGGAACACCTAAGCAGAGTATGGGCTTCTATGAGACAAACTCATTTCTCATCCGTGGAATAGATTCTTCCTTTGTTTATTCTACATGGAAATTTAAAGTGGACATGAACATTACAGTTTGTTTCCAAAGACATTACTGCAAGAAGTGATCCTGTATTCTGTGAAGGAGCTTGGAACTTGTATTAACAGTCATACCATTTTGCCCCTTTTACATTATAATCCTTGATTTACCTTTCACCATTCCAACACCTGATTGTCAACTTGTGGTTGCAGTGTTGTGACATAACCAAGCTTCCAGGATTAGGTATGTAGCAAATGCATTTGCAAATTGATGATAAAGCCTTTCGTTTACATTTTTTTTCCCCAAAATATCCTAATGATTCCTGCAGGTTAATGCTTTGAAAAATAAATGAACTAATAAAGTTAGAGACCATATTTATTGGTTGTATCAGTGGTGTAGGGGAAAGGAAAAATCATTTTCCCAGAATAGTCTCTGACACACCTTCCTCAGTCCTGCAGTAGTTACTAGATTTAATGAGAGATGCATGTGTGATACCCAAGATTTGGCACCATAACTAGATAATAACAAACAAAAAAATGCACAACATGCTTACTAGTCTTTCCACATCTGCCCATATGCTGACATGTAACAAGTCACAATACATGAACTGGTTTTCATAAAATTTTATCCTGGGGGATTTTACTAAAATCTGTCAACACATTCTAATTTTGATTAAGATGAGAGTATAATGAGCACTTCACATAGAGGCTTACATACATTTCTAGGTGCACTTGCAGTGTAACTTGCCACATACTGATTGGAATGAAACAGATTTTGCACAAAAATTATAGATAACAATAAAGTATACACCTTATGGATAATACTGTACATTTTTTCTGTTAAGTCTTTGTCATTTTCAGGACAACTGTACAGTGGTATTTTTAAGGTGCCCCATGTCATAAATTTTAAACTGTTGGACTGTTTTTTGAGATCCTTGCTGTTCTGCCCTGCCTGTTTTATGCTATTCAGAACACAGCATCAGAAGTTATCATTCAAGGACTTAAAATCAAGAGGCAGTAGCATTGAGAAGTAAGAGCCAGAAATACAGCAAATGTACCAGAATTATGCTGTTTATGCATTTAATGTACAGTTTATGTGTATGAGCTGCTTTAACTGAGGCTTCAGACACTAAAAGGAACTCCTCACTTACTCACTGATACACATCCTTTAAAATGGTTGAAAGTTGCATTTAACATACTGTGAGATTTAAGGTCATAACCTCAGTTTGGCAACTTTCTCTGAGTTACTCTGTTGTAGGTCCAATATGGCATTTGTACAGATAATGTACAGTAGTCCCTTGTAATGTGATTCATTTTCAGTAATGAAACACAGCCAACTAAAAAAAAAAAAATGTTTTTCAGACTTAATATGAAGAACCAGATCTTCTGGCATGTGACAATGGGCAGCATCTTAATTCTTAGAGTCAAGGGGTCTTGATCTCCTTGGCTCTATTGACCCTAAGGATGAAGACACTACAATGCTTTGAAACATAAACCACTTGCCCATTGACAGTGCAATATCCCAGAAGACTTGAATCTTCAGCAACACTGCAGTGAGAACCTAAGTCTTGCAAGATTTAATGCACTGGGTGTAAAATGTCAGTAGTTGTAATCACAAAACTGTTAGTAAATACATAACCTTCAGCATTACCGCCCTCTGTGATAGATACACATCAAGTGTTTGCCTTATTTTTTTCAGACATTTGTTTTTAATGTGTACTATAAAAACACATGATAGAAATTGATGCTTAGTTTCCTTGTGATTCCTTTTTAGATGGTGAGAGAGCGTATTTCAACAGCAACTGTGCTGCTCTTGGCCCACACTGCACGCAACCTGCATTATCTGTTTATACGTCGCAATGCTGTCATACTGCGGTGTGACTGGCCACGGAGTCCTGACTGGAGCTATGAATTCTATCAGTGGCTTCGCTCAGCTTCAAAGTCATACAATGCTACAGAAAAAGAAGTGTCACAAATATTAGGATACACTTGGTTCATGCTGTCAGATAGACAGTTTAAACTGACACATGTCAATCTTCACCACAAACCTTTCTGAAAGGGGAATTTGTTTCTTGTTAAAGAGAGGAATGTCTTCCAAACACGATCACTGTGAGATAACTGTTTGATTTACATGATCTTGCAGAGCTAAATCTTATTAGCCTATTTAAACAGTTGATAGAAAAGGCAGAGTGCTTTAGTAAACATGTTATGCCAGTGGAAGATCCAGCTTACTGTGAATACATTAGACTTCCTTTCTTGTATAAAATAACAAGTACTAATGAGTATGTCTTGATTACTGTGTTTTCAAAAGTTGTGAATGATGCTTTTATCTTCACTTTTTGTAACTTTAGAAAAGTTGTTGTCAATACTAAGAGTAATTTACATAATTCAGAAGTGTATTACGTTTGAAGAATCTGAATTCTTTATTGGAGTTCAGACCAGATTTTTGGTTTATTTCCTGAATTTCCTCCTGATCCAGGCTTTTTCTTCTTCTTTTAGCAAAGTATTTTGTGTGTGTAAGGTTACCTTGATTTATGATCAAGTCAACTGTGCAACAGGACAATGTCTAATGGAAGTTCCACTCTATATGTCCCTTTACTCCTTTAAAAGAATATTGAATGAGTACTATTTTTTCTTGGAGGCCACGGTGGCACAGTGGTTAAGGTGCTGTGCTACAAATCGGAAGGTTGCTGTTTCTATCCCAGCTGGTGTCATTGGAATTTTTCGTTCACACAAAATCCTTCTGATCGCACTTATGACCCTGGGGTTGACTCGGCCTCTAGCAGAAATGAATACCAGGAGCATTTCCTTGGGGTAAAAGCGGCCGGTGCATAAGGCTGACAACCTTACCACCATCCTGTGCGTTTGTCATGAAATCTGGGAACCTTAACTTCCTGGAAGGCCTGTAACAGGACTGCTTACTATTTTTTCTTACATTGTAAATAAGAGTTCTAAATTTGTCAGCATGCAGGTAATTGAACATTATTTGTTACTTAAGTATAACACTAGTTATGCTGACAGGATCTACACAAGCCTAGCATTGTGCCAATGATGATAATCCTGTATTAAATAAGTTACGATAACTCACTTTTTGGTCTGTCGACTAGTATTCCTTTGGAATGCTATAGAATGAACAGGGTCCAGAATGTGCTGTTCTTTTTATATAAGTTCACTGTTGCCAAAGCAAATGCTGGTACACCAAATCAAAAGAAAACAGACAACTTACATAAAAATGGTAACATGGCAGGAAGAAGATGCATACTGTGTACTGCTGTGTTTAACCCTTTAAGAGTAGAAATCAAAAGATTTCAAACATTAAATTCCTGCCACTAGAAGAACAAATCACAGCTCCATTACAGATATTAATTCTGTGAATTGTGTTTAGGAAAGCAATTACTGTTGCTCTGAGAAACAAATGAACAAGATTTTTTTCATTATCTACTAAATACATTTGTACTACAAGGTTCTCTTTAGTATTAATCAACTGAATGAACTCTTGCTTAAGGCTTTTCCACCATTACTCACCAAAGCAATTGGAAGATTTCCTAGGATCTCTTTCCATGATATTTTTCCACTGTTATCCTAAAAGTGTCCTCCTCCCATGAGGTTTTACATCAAATTATTCATTCCTATACATTTTCCCAGCAGTATTCTTCCAAGTGATCTCTTTGCATCTGCTGAGTCTATATATACCACTCAGCATGTTGTTATGAAACACCTGGCATCATCTCAGTAAAGAATTAATTGTCAAGCAACTCAGTTAGTGGTAATACCCCTTGCATTGTAGTTTTGGAATTACATTAAATGAAATATGGAGGGTGTTAGACAACAAAGTGCTGAGGAAAATGTTTTAACCTAACAGGATGGAGAAACTACATCATGAGTGAGTTTCATACTTTGTACTCTTCATTGTGTATTACTAGATCCAAGAAGAATGAGATGTCATGTTTCATGTAACATCATGCATCAGGAGATAAGAATATGTAAACAAAACTTAAGTCAGAAAACTGTAACAGAGGAGTCTGCTTGAAGACCTGTGTGTTATTAAACGGACTTTGCGGAAGTCAGACTGTATACACGTGTACAGTCAGCTATTTTACAACATGGCCAATGGTGGGCTCTTAAGAACACAGCAATGAACCTGGTTTCTAAAATGGTGGGTAATTATAGACCAGCTAAGCAACTACAAACTTCAAAAACCCCGAAATACAGAATGAATTGGTTTAATTGTGAATTAATGAATACATGAACTCACAAGTTATATTGCAAGATTTGTTTACAAAAATTGTAGTGTCAAATTTGTGACTAAGAGCTATTAATCTGAAGTAGAAAAAGGAAACAGATCAATCATTTTGACAGCCAGATAAAGCTGGAGGGAATAACTGGCTGTAAAGTGTTCCTAAACACTGAATGTTATTCTGCATAGTGCTGCGTAGCGTATTGGTGTACTGAGGTTCTGGGCGGGCTAGAGTAGCATCTCGCCACATAAGACCATTCTCATCACGAGTAAAGAGAGCAGGAGATGGAACATGATCACGCAGGTAGTTCCACACACAGTCACGCAGAAGTTGAACAACCTGCAAAATAGAAAAGTTTAAAAAAGTGCAAGAAAGAGCACACTGAACAGGAGCTTGGTCCAGTTCAGTAATTATTTTATGACAGGAAGTTGGTGTGAAATATTACATCAATCTGTCACCTTGTTTATGAAAGTTGAGAACTTTAGTCTGTAGTGAGCAAAAGTTACAAAAGATAGGGCAAAGAAAGACAAGATGAAGAAAACAACTTTACAGATTCATCAGTCACATGAAGTTAAATACCAGTCATGAAGAGACACTATGTTTTCAATTCAGCTGGCAGGGACAATGATTAGAGATACCCACTTAACAGATGTAACTACACTTCCTTCACTATGAAGGTAAACAACTTGTACACAAGCAAACTGGTGCCTGGCCAAAACTCATACAGTCAAACAGAACACAGTCCCCTTCATAAATGAATTTTTTGCAGTTAATCCTTACGTACATAAAAATACCGATGGATAATTCAAATACTCTGCATGTGGCTCCAGCACTCATATACACACATGGTACATCCCCAAGGACTCATCCTTCCCATTCACATCATGCATTAATCTGGTTAGTACAATGATTACTGAATGCAAAGAATGTGAGCAAGTACAATGCTATCATGGTGATCATGTTGCTAGTCCTACTAAGTTAAAACACACTGTAAACAAATATTTTTAAAAAGCACAGAAAAATAAATTGTGTTCAATATTTTTCTTTATAAATTTGTGGGAAGCACATAATATTTTCAGCAGGAAGAAACAAGGATGACCAAGGAAATGCTGGATGACATATGGAGGAAGACCTCAGAAGGAAGAGTGTCCAAGGTTGGTGAGTAAAGACCCAAGATCGACAGGATTGTTTGGAAGGCCAAGGTTCACACTGGACTGTAGCACCAGACATCATGATGTTGATGATGATGACACAACACTTTCATTTTATTTGACTCTAGCACCAAACACCTTTAGGGCATGCCAATCACAGCAGCCCCACATGGCAGGACACTTACTGCATTGCATGTGTTAAGTTCTTACTTAGAGTAAACGGAGAATAAGGAAAAAATTTATTCCACTTGTTAGCAGCGCTGTGATTTTAAATGGGCACCTGAATGTACAAGTATGGTTTTCATGTATTGTAAAATAGGTGATAATGTGACAGTTAAACTAGATGACAAAATTTACCTGTTTTACAGAATACAATGCAAGGTTACAATTTTATGGTATTACCTTTAAATGACTGGATATTTAAATTTTAGTTCATGGTTTATGAAAAACATGAGTATTATTTGAGCAGAGAAAGATAAAATTGTGAAATAAATAGCATATTGTAGAAAATAAAACAGAGATTATGCACCATGTCTTACCAATGCAGTAAATTTCCTTGTTGCCTAAACATACAAAAGAATTTCTAGGGGTTTTTTATGTGCATTTGCATATGCAAAAACAGGTTGTTAAAGGTTAAACAAGGACAGACAAAATGTGTATCAGTAGAACAAATTTGTCACAAACAAATTCTACAACAAATACCATATGAACATCAAAATTTCCAAGTTCTACTCATTTATGGTTATATACAAGGACCTCTAAATTATAAAACCTGAAGAGGTACATAGATAAAATCTTATATACAAACAAGCAGTCTCAGCTGGCTTGTATGGATGTGAAATTAGAGTAATCAGAGATACTGATTAAAAATATTAAAGCTTCTGAAATGAGGTTCTGAAGACATGTTGCAGGGGGAGAAAATACAGGAAAAATGTCTGATGGAGGTAAATGAGGTTTCTGTTCTTCCGGGATATGATGCAATGTCAACAGGTAAGAGGTGCCAGAACTAGTTACCCAGCAACACAGTGTTTTATCTCAGAAGAATGGGTATTTCAGTTACATGGCTGCAAAAACCTGAAGCTTTGCATCTTTGAAGCATGGAAATGAATATAAGGTATAAGACAACAGAACTTACTACGAATGAAAAATGAAGAATAAAAGACATGTAAAACAAATGAGTACAAAAGACAGACCTCTAACGTGATGGCCACATTAATTATGAACATAAGCATTAGAGTGGGGAAGCTTCTCCCAACAGTAGTGCCTGAATAATAACATATATTTATAGTTACAGTGTCAATAACACTGACATTGCTTTGTCAGATGCAACATGATGCACTAATACTTAATTCAAAATATACAAGTTAATTTCATGGCAATGCAGTCAGTCAGGACTGCCTGTAAACAAAGAACTGCATTTCAGACCTCCAAAATATGATGCATGGCAAAAAAGTTTTGGGTATTACACATACAGTCGAACACAACTATATTTCACCTAGTAGTACAGTAGGTATACAACTACATGTTTCGGCCCTATATGTTGGCCATCTTCAGGTTGTGATTTAACTTACAGAGCAACTTACAAGATGTGGGGGGTGTTCTTTTAGGGTATTGGGGGTGGGTGGGAAGAAAGACCTCATTGCTTCAATAGTGGGTACCATGACATAGGGCTGGTATGAGTGAATTATCATTAGTTGTTTATGTACATATGTTACAGTACGTTAATATTCTTATGCTGAGGATATATTATAAATAGTATCATTAGTAATATTAGTGTCAATATACTTAAAACTAGCATGTTATAAATTACCAATATAGTCCATAAAACTCCAGCAATAATATCACAGTGTCACTCAAAGTGTCAGTCAATATTTTCATGTGTTATTTTACATCAAACTTGTTCATAGGGACTAAGCATTGTTGTCTTTAAAAGCATTGTAAATCCCATTGGTGCAAAAGTATGTTATAACAGAGCAGTGTTTTCACTGGGTGTGCATTTTTAGCTGAGGTGGGTTTTTGGTGGTGGCCCGTTTAGTTTGGCGGAATCGTAGCGTAGATGGGTGCCAATCCATATGGTTTTCTATATTCCACCTCCTTTTTTTAGGTGGGGGTGGTCTGTGGACTACGGAGGTGTAGGTCCGCTACCTGTGAATATATGGGAGAGGGGAAATAATGGAGTGCGTATAGGCTGCAGTTTCACAAGCTGGTTTCTGAACTGGTAGCGAATTCTACTCACTCAGTTAGTAGAGATGTTGGTTGTCTTGTCCAGGCCAGAAGTCATGTGAGATTTCTTCCATTATCACTGTCACGTCACACGAAATGGTAGCATAGTTGTAAGAGTACACTGTATCATGGTGTATCTGTGTGGTTCTATTTTATATAGAAAGGGTTCATAATTTAACACAGTTTTGTTTTACATACCACAGATTTTACATAAATTACTATCTAGTGTTTGCACCTTCACTCAGGAGAGTCGCACATGTAGAAAAGAAAAATATCACAGCCGTCATAAGGTGTGCATGATATTTAGGTGTGTTTGGTTTCTGTAGTGAGGCCTGGATTTTATTTTGTGTGTGGTGGTGGTTCCCTAGGTTGGAGTGTTTGGGTCTGTCTGCTGTTAGGGGGTAAGGAGGGAGGGGGTTTTATGAGTGGTGTGTCTTTATGAGGGTGTCAAACATTGTGTTCGGAAATACGGGTTGGTTTTCGTTTAAGTGCTTGTTTGCGGCAAACTCTGTATGAATGTGAAATCTTTCAAGTGTGTTCAGGTGGGCTCATTTTTTATGGTAATGCAATATTTGCATGATACTGTTCATGGGGCCAAAGGAGTGAGCTTCTTTGTTAAGGTGTTCACGAAACTGGATGTGTGGCTATTATTTCTGAAGGCTTTCTCATGCTCCTTGTATCGCGTGGCGAAGCGTTTACCAGACTGTCCAACATATGTCTTATTGCAGTTGGGACAGGTTAGTTTGTATACTCCCAACAGTGAAAATTTATCGGGGGTGGGGTTTTTGTGGGAGAGTGGATTTCCTAGAGTGTTTGTGGTGCGGAATGCTATTTTGAGTTCTGTCTTTCTGAAGATGTTGGTAATGTAGGAAGTTTCCTTGCCTACAAAGGTGATGCTGGCCCACTTTTGCTTGGTTGTTCGGGGTGCTGTTGGTCTTGTCAGGTTATGGGTGGGGGGTTTATGAGGCTTGATCGGAAAAGTGTTGTTGTGTAGCATGTTGTGGATGATGTTTAGCTCGTGTTGGTATACTTCTTCTTGTAGGTTGTAGGAATCTAGTCTGTTGAATAGGAACCTGAATGCTGCATATTTGTGGTGTGTGGGGTGGTTGGAGGTGTAGCAGATGATGGTGTCCGTGAACGTGGGCTTCCTGTATATGGCGGTTTTAATGTTTGTGGGGGTTCTGTGTGTGGAGATGTCAAGATAGTTCAGAGTGTGATCTATTTCTGCCCTTGCTGTGAATTGTAGTTTTGGGTGTAGGGCATTAAAGTCATCAAGGATCATCTGTATGCTGGTATGGTTGGAGTTGAATATTAGTAAAATGTTGTATGTACACCTACTGTACTACTAGGTGAAATATAGTTGTGTTCGACTGTATGTGTAATACACAAAAATTTTTTATTACTGAACCAAGACAATGGGGATGACGCACCTCAAAATGATGCATGGCTTCTACTATACTGTGATGTCCAGTGTGTATGCATAAATGTATTTTTTCTCTAATACTCCATTCATATGTCAGGTATATATGAATTTTATAGTCTCAAAACACACCTCTTGTGGCTGCAAGTAAGGTATCACATCTCTCAGGCTTGACAGTGGAGGTGGCAAGAGTTGCCCCAGTGCCATCAACTCCAGAACTTGTGTAGTGGTTACAAGCAATCCGTCATTGTGTTGTGCTTGTTGAGCTGCTGAACCCCACTGTGCCAGAAGAGTTGCTATCAAAGCACGAAGAAGAACAGAGCAGTAGCAAAGCGCAGGACGATACATTGCTACCAGTGACATCAGATGCCATATAAGCGGAATATCGTCAAACAACCTTCGAATATGGAGGTCTCGCTCAACAGTTACCTGCAAGACATTTCATAAATTTATAAATCTTACAGACATTCTGAATCTGTCACAGCTTGGCAGCTTGGAGCTTCAGGATATCCAAAACTGGCCAGCTTGTCTAGCAGAGACTGAATTATGGAACAGACTATGTATCAACACAGGCAGCAGTATGCAATGAAAACAAACGTGCATGTGATACCACCCCTTATAAAATTTGGAGCTAAAATGGAATAATTTTTAAAACACAACAATGAATTATAGACACAAAAATTATAAAAACAGATGCACTGGCAAATAACAATATGGTGAACTCTTGATTATCCTGGCAATGGAGGGGACATACATTGTGTAAATTAAAACAAGAGATAATAAAAGATATGGAAATATGCATTATCCATGCTGCATTCAAACCTGGAAATAACTTAACTATTACTTTGAAGTATAGGCGGACCCCCGAATCTGCGGATTCATTATCTGTGGTTTCAGTTATCCACGTTTTATCGCAGCCCAAAAAAAATTTGGAAAATTAAAGAAATAAATGGTTCGTGAGTTTCAAAATGCGCGCCAAGCAAGAACAGGCCGCAACATGGTGAAATCCAGTGGCCCAAACGCGCCCAGTAGTTGACTCATCTTCCTTTGTCCCCGCACCCAAGCTTCCCCACAAACTTGCCACCATTCTGCTTCTAGCATTCTCACTCTTCGAATTAGGTGCCACGTTCATAGTGTTTGTGTTCAGAAAGCAACAAGAAGAATGGAGAAGTCGGTGAATAACCACAATAGGCTAAAATTTTTTTAACAAATAAAATTTTCTTATTAGCAGTTTATGTACAGGTACGTAGTATGATTTTTATTGTAAAATGTGGAACAATAACATGTTTTTTCATTGCTTATGTAGCGCTTTGATGGAAAAGCATGATTTTTATTGTTCTGTCATCCCTTGAAACTGTACATGATACTGTACAGTACAGGTACTGTAGTTTTTCATTGTTCTATTGTCTCTTGAGGATTAGGCTAAAACGTCAGAATCACTTACTTTCATACGTACAAGAGAGAGAGAAAGTACACTGTAAATGTACAATGTAGTGTACAGTACACATTATTACTTTATTCAATGATGGTAATGTCTTACTGCACATAATTTATCAATTAAACTTTACCGTATTTATGTATGTTACACGAATATCATGTTATATCACATTATATGAGGTCTGTAAATAAAGTAATGAGACTGATTCAAAATAACTCTGTACTTACTTTTAAACTACAAATCGAGTTTGTCCCTTCAAAATAGTTCCCTTGGGAGGCTACACACCTCTGGAGACGTTGTTCCCACTCTTCGTAGTAACGCTGGTAGTCGCTAACCGGAATCGCTTTTAGTTGGTCGGTTACAGCTTTTTCGATGTTTTCCACCGTCCCAAAATGGCGTCCTTTAAAGTGAAACTTTAGTTTTGGGAACAAAAAGAAGTCGCACGGACTCAGATCAGGGGAGTATGGGGGCTGTGGAACAACAGGAATGCCCTTTTTAGCCAAAAATTCGATCACAGAGATCG